>OLWB01003756.1_pt1 | contig 10534 bp, 9 predicted proteins | sample 1673331 | NCBI WGS metagenome assembly OLWB01 (sample SAMEA3178943, study PRJEB25190) | human gut metagenome | biome: human gut; feature: human-associated habitat; material: faeces | place: Austria | collected 2013 | reverse complement strand
CGGTTTATGGGCGAATCCTATAAAGCTCTCAATGGCTTTATAAGCATGAAATAAATATACTGTATTCAATTTAAGCCATAGTGTCTTTTCAAGAAATCCACTTTTCCGAAGAGCTTTTATCGACGACAGGCGCAGCAGTTGTTCAGATAAAAAGAAGAAAGCATGCTCGTCATTGGTTTTTCCACTCATACATTTTTCAACTAACGAAGAATACGTGTGATCGTTTGCGGTAACTGTAAACTCATTTGACAGAAAAAGGTGCTTATCCTCTATAAGCTGTTCTGCAAGACAGTAATGAAACGCACAGGTTGAACCTGCGTTGTAGCCTATAGAAGAGCAGTACTCTTTACTGTTGTTCCATAATGATTCGTTTTTATCATCGAGAACATTCGCAACAGAAAATGTGCTATATACCGGCATACCATTGAAATATGATATTCCGATATCCTTGACACAAGAAGGCGGCAGCAATCGCGTAATGCCTTTCTTCCGGAAGCTCTTTCTGCTCACTTCAATTATTCTGGCAGCTTCTTCCGTGTATTTTTGATAGTTGAGATATCGAGAGTCGATTGACTTTGTTTTATGCCTAATCCTAACTAAATCTGAATTCTCCTTCGGCAAGCTGAGACCATACTTCTTTTCTAAATATGGAATAGAATCATGCGCGATTAGCGCCAGAAATGGCATTACTACTAATGCAAGCACACTAGAAGCGCGAGGATAAGTATTGTGCTGGTGCATTATTCTTTGGACAAAAATGCCCTCCTCAACCAATAACTTTGAACAGACGACATCAGCCGCAGAAATTTCAACTTTAGACTTCATCCAATGTCAACCTCACATGTCCCATTAAAAGGCACGGCGCGCGTTCAGTACTCGCTCATATCAGACGATGAGCTTCAGGGCAACTGCATACGTCTAACCATCGAACCGAGGATGTAGCAACCAATTGTGCATGAAACGCATCTCAAGCGTCTTTGATTGTGATGTCTGCAATGTCACCCAGAAACGCTATGCTGGCCTAGCCTCGCACTGTGTCCGATATGGCTTTTGCTAAAGCCTGATTGCACCTCTTGAGGTACTTCAGGCTTTTAGACAGCACTTTTACCTGCTTCTTGGGATCGATTTCAGCGGGATCAGAGTTATCGGCAGGTCCCTCGACAGAACCTGTTGTGACTTCCTCGAGAAGTGCGACAGAGCCCTCGGCGTGTTTCAGCGACTCTAGAGTTATCTCCATCTCCAGTATTCTTTCGTTCAATGAAATCTGGATTCGCTTCACTGAATCAATGTCTGAATATTCGTCTAATAAGACGTAACGGCAGTAACAAAGCAGCTTGGACGCCTCGGCGAAGACAAAGCCGTCTGCGTTCGTCATCGTTGTCATGGCCTTGGATGCTGCGGTGCCACCAATGGTGCCAAGCAACGCTCCGCCTCCTGCGATAATCGCCGTGCCACCGGCCATTCCAAAACCTCCGGCGGCTAACGCTCCGCCTCCAACAAACGCAAGGCTGGCGCTGGTCAATGCCGCGCCCGATAGTCCCGCAACCGCCTTACCCGCAATCAGGGGAGCTATGTAAGGTGCAAAGACGAAGGCTGCGGCCGTGGCAGCTCCGGCAACTATGGCAGTGCCTACGAAGCCGATGATCCGCTTGGCCATCTTCGCGTCGATATCGTCCCTTGCTTGCTTCAGGGCCTTTCGCATGTGCTCAAGGTCATCTTTTGTAACAATATCCTGCGCGACGGCGAACACGTCTTGCATATAGCCGTCTTTGCACTTGAGCTTTTTGAATTTCTTGTCATTCTCGCCACCCAAGGGCTCGTAAGGTATGAACAGACTTGCTTCCAGCGCAACCAGGAAAGGCCAGGGTCTAGAGGGGTCCTCTTTCGCAAGCCCCTCGAATTCTCGATATAGCTCGTCTGGCTCAAGAAGGTACTCGGAAGAGATTAACCCCCGTTCTTTGAGCCCTAGCTCGATTGCGGCCTCCCATTCTTCTAGCCATAATCGCTTTTCCTCTTTCTTTCGCGACTGCATCGTGGATTGGATATCGCTCAAGACGATTGCCCTTTGAAGCGACTGAAGCAGCCTAATCTGACTTGGGCCAAGCTCTAGGGATCCGAACTCGGCAAGCGACTTCTCGTAGTCCTCTTCTGCAGAAGAGGCAGTATCGGAAGTCCTCTCTTTCAGCACCTCTCTGATATCGATTACACATGCAACGGCAAAGGTGCCAAGTCCGACGAAATTGACTCTGACCAAGAACTCTTCGAGAAAACTACCCTTCGATCCCCTCGATGCGATGGCTGCCCTGACGACCGCATCCGAGAGGTCTACAGCCGAGAAGACACCGCAAGACACTGTGGACATGCGGGCAATCGTCTTGTTCCTGAGAGGAAGGACGTCCTCGGGGTCTATTCGCTGCAGGTCTTTCAGGCCGGATATCCGCAGTGCATTGACCTCATGCGCAAGCCTTCGAGCGAAGTAGAACGACCTAATGAGGCATTGGTTGAGGATGACGGGCTTCGACTGCCTGCCAACCTCATGGATGACGCCCAACTCGGTTCTGAAATCGAATCGCAGCGTCTTGGTGATCTTCCCATTCTCATCCCTGATTGCGAAGAAGGTTCCGTTAAACATCTTCGAGATAATCTCGCGAAAAACAGATCCACCATCCCCGGCTTGCTCTGTAGCCGGTCGCGCGTCTTGGAAAATAGGCAGTGCGGAGAGCTGCTTGACGAGTGAGAGTATGGGGCCTGGAACCCCCGTGCCCTTGCCTGGGTTGCCACTTGATCCCGCAACATCGCTTGCGATATGCATAACCCAGGACACAGTGCCGAGCATTACTTTCTCACCAAAGCTCTTGCCAAGGAACTGTCTATGGGTTTCGGACGCATCAACCACTAGGAGCCTTCCGGCCGTATCAGTGCCTATAACCTTGCCCGTAAACTGAGTGAATATCGAGCTAACCAACCCGCCTAGACTGAAATGATGAGAGAAGTCCCTGAGGTGATGTTGGTAGCCGCCCCCAAAATCAGACGTATTTCCATCGGCTGCAAACTTGAAGTTACCTTCAAGGTAACGAATCGCCCCGGGAAGATCATCTCCTTCATAGCCCGCAAGTTTTGACATCGAGACTACGAAACCGTTGACTTTATCTGAGCCCCATTCGTTCGCCCTTTCCAGCGAGGACTCTCCTACGAAGAAAGAGTCGACAAGCCCTGTGATAATCCCACTAGCAACAGCAATGGTGCAATCCAGTTTGTCAGCATGATCGAGTTTTGCTTCCCAGCGCGTCTCGTTCTCCATGAAGCCCTCTTTCAAAGGAGTCGCGTCCATAGAAGAACTGCTTGCAGCTGGCAGAAGCTTTGCTTTGGGGAACTCTATGCTGAAAGTGAACTCCGCAGCCTCGGAGTTCTTTGCTAGTGAATCAGCCATTGTTAAGCCAATCTTGAGATGTCTATACGCTCTGTATTATAAATTCTAGGCAGTGCACTGCAGGGCAGCCAATTTTGTCATGGTCTTTCCAATCTGCGACCAAATGGACTATCAGTCCTCTTTCTCTTACACATACCATTAATTATTAATGGTATATCTTGCAATCATTTGAGACAGCTGATATAGTCAATAATGTCATTAGTTATTAATGCCATTTTGGAGGATATATGAAACTCGAAGATGTGAGCATGCAAGAGCTGATTGAGCAGCCGCTCTTTTGGGAAGACTTCGAAGAAGATCGCACCGATCCAGCGATCCTGAGGGCTGCCATAGAAGCTGATCCGGGCTCAATCGAGAAGATACGCTTTCTCGATCAGGTTGAAACGGGAACACTCCTCGACAGAGATACGTTTCACAAGCTTGATTTCTACGAGGTGGAGTTCACTGAATACGCTCGCCTTTATCTCGCCGAAGGCGAGTATCAAAAAGGCGACAGCCCCAGGGGCGTCGAGATTGACTATCTTAAAGACTACAGTGGGCTTCGTTTGTTAGTCCAAGATGTCAGCGATCCATTTGGCGAGCGTGGGCTGTTCGCACTCTATCTCAAGGATTACGAATTTGGACTCGTCAATCCACTTGGCCTTTGCGTCTATCCCTTCGACTTCGATGATGATTCACGGGCGCTTTACAAGAAGAACCCGGAAAAATTCATCCTCGAGCATGTTCTGCTGCATTTCGAGACGGAGCTCTGGGATGACGACTTTGATCTCAAGAAAGAGCTCTTCGACTACTACCACAATATGCCAGATGTACATAGTCCTCTCTTGGAGAACAAGGCAGACCTCGATGGCCTCATTACGTCAAAGGAAGCCGCGAAGTTACTCAGCGTCAGCATCCCCCGCATCATCAAAATGATTGAAGAGGGATCAATTGATGGATACAGGTTCGCCGGAAAGCTACTCATAACCCAGTCATCGGTTGACAACCGTCTCGAGTACATCAAAGAGCACGGCAAGCCAACGCGCGGCAAGGCGCCCGAAGGAAAACGCAAGAGGAAGAAGTAATTGCCTTACTGGAAATTAGCGAAAGGAGTCAGAAATGGCTTGTATGACAGATGAAATGATTGAAGCTTGCTACCAAGGCGGCGTCATGTTGAGCAATGGAGAGACGTTGCTTCATCGCGAGAGGGATAGAATCGCGAACAAGACGGGGATGAATCGATCTTCGGCTTCGTACTACCTGAGTGCCGTCGATGCCCTTCTCTCCAATGGCGACATCACACGTGATATCAATAGCACCGCGCTAGATAATTATCTTAGGAAAATCGCGAGGGATTATGGCAAAGAAGCGCTCATAATCGCAGCCAGCGTCTGCTTTAGGAGATACGAGGAGACGAAAAGGCTCGGAAACACCTGCCATTACTATAAGGCAATAGCCGAAAAGCATCTTGGGGCTCTGTCAGATAACGAATAGAGCGTGAGGCAGGGTGGTTGAGAGCCCTTACAAAAGCAAAACCGCTGATCACTCAAGAACATTCCCATATGTACCCTTGGCTAACTGAAGCAACCACATTTGGGCACTCAGCGATAGAGGGAATCAAACTTTTCAATAAGTCACTGGAAGCCAATGTGGCCAGTGCCGCGATGCGTGAGTCATAGGGGAAATGCTGTTCAGACAGATGTGCCTTGTGGCGATGAGGACAGTCAAACGCAACGAGAAACACAGCGCCAAATTGGCGGCGCCTTGAGCCAGGAGTTCTATTCTCAGAATTGACAAAATGTAGACTATAGTATACATTCTATTCATGATTGAAGTTCTTCAGACAGATGAATTCGCAAAGTGGCTCAAGCGGCTCAAGGATGCTGCCGCGCGAGCGCGGATTCTCGTGAGGATCCAACGCTTATCGCTTACAGAAAACTTCGGAGACGCGAAGTCGGTTGGCGATGGGATATTCGAGATGCGCGATGATTATGGTCCGGGTTACCGCCTCTATTACGCACTGAGAGGAAGCGAATTGGTCTTGCTCCTTATCGGAGGGGATAAATCCTCGCAACAGAGAGACATCGCAAAGGCGAAGAAGTTGAATCAGGAATACGAATGATGGGAACGAAGATGAAGAAAGCAACGAAATGGGATGTATCTGAATATTTGGCAACAGAGGAAGATATGGCTGCTTACCTCAATGCTGCTTTAGAGGATGGCGATACCTCTGTAATCGCTACCGCTCTTGGCGACATAGCTCGCGCAAAAGGAATGACGCAGCTCGCAAAAGAAACTGGCATCACTCGCGATGGTCTTTATAAGGCGCTCTCCCCGACGGGAAATCCATCGTTTGATACAGTGCAAAAAGTGATAAAGGCTTTTGGACTGAAACTAGATGTCGCCTTAAGCGCTTGAGATGAATTATCCAGTACTGCTTTACGCGCAGTAACGCTTAAAACTCTGATTTAGCGCTGCGAAAAGGAGGCACAATGAAAAGTATTCGATCTCCAAAAGATAACAACGTCATAAAAGTTCATACAGAATCCGTCGAATTAGATGGTCCTTTCTTGGTGAAAGAGGATTCTGAGTTTTTAAGAAACGCTTTCGCAAGCTCCCATATCAATTTTTTGTTGGGAGCTGGGTTTTGCTGCGGTTTGCTCCCCACTCTGGCTTGTCGCGAAGAATGGATAGCGCAAGCCTGCGCAAATGGTGAAAGAAAGCATGAAGCATTATTGCAATATGAGTTCTTTCGCAATGTTGTCTGCCCAATGGAAGGGCTGCATCCAAATGAAGAAATGGTCGAGTTCGCGAAGCAGTTGAAGCGTTTGCTTGCGGCCCGTGGAACAATTTCAATTCCTCGAAAAGCTTCGTTGTTTACAACCAATTATGATGCCATTCTCGAAGATGCCTTTGAAATAGCTGGCGTTTCATACAACGACGGTTTTGAGGGCAGAATCAGCCCCATCTTTGCTACTCGTTCATTCGGTCACGTTCAGTACGTTCAATCACTTTCTCTGGAATATAGTGCTCAGGTTCCGACTATTAACATTATTAAGCTTCATGGCTCAGTAACCTGGAGTAAAGAGAATCCCCAGGCCATAACTTATTGTGAAGCAGCCAAATTAATTCCAAGATTGATAGAGACCCATGGCTCACTTTTGAGCCAAGAAGAATTGGACAAAATAAAGACTGCTGTTTCAGAACCTTTCATAGATTCCGATATTGAAGTGCTAAATGGAATTGTTGATAGCAAGTCACCAGAATGGAGCGATGAGGCAGAGTCTTTCCTTGAGGATTATTATTCGACGCTTCAGATCGTTAACCCAAACAAAAGCAAGTTCGAAGAAACAGTTATGGGTTTAACTTATTACGAATTGATGAGGCTATTCGCAAATGAGCTTGATAGAAATAATGCATTGCTTGTAAGTTTTGGATTCTCCTTTGCTGATGAGCACATTTTAGAAATTGTTAAACGAGCGCTCGAAAACCCCCAGCTCATACTTCTAGTCTGCTGCCATACTCCAGACGATCTCGAGTGGTATCAAAACAAGCTTAATGACTACGACAACGTTAAATATGTTGTTCCAACTGAACAATTCAATCTTGCTGATCTTTGCGCGCTCCTGAAAGAGGTTCGCTAATGATCATTGATTCTTTGCTGATAGGTCAAGTTGTTGAGGTTAAAGGAACGAAAATAAAAGCACGAGTCTTTAAAGACAAGAACGAAACGTACCTATTCCATAACGGTTCACTTATCAAAAATATCGCTGTAGGTGGGTATGTAAAAATTCCCACAGGTTATGATCAGGTAATCGGCCGCATCGATGGTGAATACCAAACAAGCGGCGATGTCGGGGGTCTCGAACGAGTCCAAGAAGCGGATCGTGTAAACCGTATAATTGAGATTTCTGTCTTTGGTGTTCAAAGAGGCGATCATTTTGATAGAGGAATAACTGTTCTTCCTCTTGTGTCTTCCAATGTTTATATACTTACTTCTGAAGAGTTAACGGCGATTAGTGCCTATACATCTAAAATCAAAAAACCGTTTAGACTGGGCTCGCTTGCCGGTCAAAGCGACATTCCTGTTTTGGTGCCTATGAGCGCCCTATTCGCCAGTCATATTGGCGTATTTGGGAATACGGGTTCGGGAAAGTCGAACACTCTGTGCAAGTTCTACACTGACTGTTTTGACCTAATGAGAGAAGCTGGTAGTCTCACAACGTCAGAAAGCCGGTTTATTATTATTGATTTCAATGGCGAATACACGACCAAGGATGTATTATGCCCCGAAAAAAGGGTTTGCGAAATTGACACCTCAAAACCAACTGGTGGCGATTTGATTCCTGTTCCAGATGATTTCTTTTTTGATCTTGAAACGTGGTCTATCCTCACTCAAGCCACAGAAAAAACACAGCAGCCATTTCTTAAGTCATGCTATCGCACAGCTAAGAAGATTCTAAACGCATCAAATGCAGTCAGTTACCTATGGGGCATGACAAACAATTTCCTTGAAGAATATGCGGGCCATGCATATATGTTTATAGAGCAAATTGAAGATTTTATAAAATGCCTCTACATCCGGTGCACTGATTTGAAAAATCTTCTGAGAACGAGCCCAGGGACTCTCGTGAAACACGATTGAAGCCGTATCGACTTTATCCTTAATCGAAACAGTCAGTATATTCCGATGAAAACGGACATTTTTTTCGAAATTAGAAGGCGGAAGATTGATCAAATCAAAGACCGGTTCGCCCTGAGGTAAGCCCAATTGAGGCTGTCCGAAAAATTCCTTGATAGTATCCCCGACATGACCTTCCCACAAAGTTTTCGGCATAACGACGAGCAGTTCATTCGTAGAACCGCTGACAGGAGGTAAAGCTGACCGCCGGCCACCGCCACCTTCTTTACAAGAGAACAAAAAATAACTCAGGGTCAACACCAGCAGACTGACTAATATTCGTATCTTCATTTTATTATGATTTAAAATATACATTAAACTTATTCCGTAAAATCCCCGTATTTGCTAGCCGAACGATCTAAAATCGCCTTTACCGATCCGACCAGAATCTTCGCTTCGACCATCAAAGGAAGCCGATATTCGTCTTTACTCAACCAAATCTTCATATTTTCGCCTCCTTTGAATACCTCACCTTCAACCAACAAGGGAGAAAAAACGTAACATTCCTGTTTCCGGCCGGCAATCTTGCTTTTCACCACACCCAGATAACGGATATACAAATCATAAATTTTACTATCGATCAAAATCCGGATCGGAATCAAGTCGTTTTTTTGGTATTTATCAAAATCCACTCCCGGGCCATCCAGGCAACCGAAAGCATATCATAGGTTTGACCGAGTAGTTTCACCGTATCTGTCCGTCTGAATTTTCCAATACGATGGATATCTCCCAATACGACAGAATCGTCATAATGAAATGTATAATCGAAAGTCTTATGATAATTCCCTTCATGAGCTTTTCTCGAAAATTCATAGGGCATAAAAGTATTCTTGTCAAAATGCGATATCAGGGTGTCCCTGATCGTGAATATCCAATCCCAGGAAGGTAAAGAATAACCCACAGCTTTTAAACGTTCGGCATTCGGATATTTTTCGGAAGTCGTCAACGAAAAATCCACCCGCCCAGCCTTGACCCAAATAAATCCCCAGTTATAATATCCGGTATATACCAACTCTTCTATAGGCGGGTATTTCGATTGGGCACAAAGCGACAGGCTTCCCCCCAATAACAACATCAATATCCAAATTTTTTTCATATCCTTCTATTTATCACTCTCATCCTTATACGGCTTCAACAAATTAAATTCCTGCTCAATATCAAAATTTTGTTTGACACTGATTTCGACAGGTAAATAAACGATTTCTTCAGGCTGTTGGTTCTTCAAATACAAACCGGTATCCCAAATTCCATTGCCATTGGTATCCAAGATCGCCCTAAACTTGTATTTCCCCTCGGGAATCAACGGGAAAGTGACCTGTCCATCCTGGTTGATAATTTGCTCCTGTACCACTGCATAAGAACGTTTTCCATTCTCAGATTTCCCATTATCCGACTTATAGAGTTGTAGAATAACCTGTCCCTGCACGCCACTCACATTGAGCATAATCTTCCCGTAAAATTCTTCCTGACGCACTTTGAATTTTTTCTCCAGTTTGTTATTATGCCGTCCATAAATATCGTTGACAGAAGCAGAATCCAAAGTCAACATATATTCCTGCCCGGCTTTCCAGGAAGCATCGATATAAATACGCCGGATCTTCAGACTATCTTCTTCCAGGGTAAATTTCAGCGGCTGATAAAGTGTATCCACTTTCTCCGATATATGCAGATTCTCCAAGCCCGCCTTGTCGACCGGCCGGTTAAATTCCAACCACAAACGGGCACCCAAATCAAAATCGTTACCGGCATTCGATTTTATTTCCACAAACTCAATCGCCGGAGTTTCAGGTTCGTCTTTCCTGCCCTTCTTATTGTCGGGTTTCTTTTTGTCTTTAAATGTATAGCGGCTGGTATCGGCAAAGGTCGTCAACCGACCGGTACTATCTGTCCGCAAGTAAGAAAGGATAACATTCAAGGTATCTTTTTTATACACGGTAGAATCTTTAATCCACAAAGCCAATGTATCGTTTCCGGCCGAATGTTCCAACACATACCAATCCTCCGGTAGCGGTTCCGTCGACAAGGTATCGAACAAACGGGCCTTAAACTCATTCTTTCCCGGAATACTAAAGATAAAATCGAGGCGTTCCCGTTCCTTCCGGTCATCATCGGTCATATACAACTGGGTCAGCTTTTCCTGAAACAAACGCAGATAAAGATTGTTAGGCCCAAATCCCAGATATTCCTGTGTGACGATACTATCCCTCATCGTTGTGTCCTGCCCGACGATTTTATCGACAACCCGGAACGTATCTACCCGGGTCATAGTCATCACCACGGGACGCACCAAGGTATCCAGGTAAGCAAACATTTCTGCTTCGGGCGTATATTTATAATCCCGGTTATCGTCCTGAATCGCCACGACACGATAAATCGTATCTTTCAAGTTCGTCAAACGGAAAAAACCGGAACTATCCGTACGGGCGACATAGTCAGGCACCTCC
>OLWB01003754.1_pt1 | contig 10540 bp, 7 predicted proteins | sample 1673331 | NCBI WGS metagenome assembly OLWB01 (sample SAMEA3178943, study PRJEB25190) | human gut metagenome | biome: human gut; feature: human-associated habitat; material: faeces | place: Austria | collected 2013 | reverse complement strand
TCGAGCGCATCTGCCGTCTCTACGGCGCCGAATACGCCAACGTGCAGCCCCACTCCGGCGCGCAGGCCAATATGGCGGTATTCTTCGCCGTGCTGCAGCCGGGCGACACCTTCATGGGACTCGATCTGGCGCACGGCGGCCACCTTTCGCACGGTTCGCCGGTCAACATGTCGGGCAAATACTTCAACGCCGTGGGCTACCAGCTCGACGAGGCGACGGGCGTGATCGACTACGACGCCATGGAGCGCAAGGCGCTGGAATGCAAGCCGAAACTGATCGTCGGCGGTGCTTCGGCCTATTCGCGCGAATGGGACTACAAACGCATGCGCGAAATCGCGGACAAAGTCGGCGCGCTGCTGCTCGTGGACATGGCCCACACGGCCGGCCTGATCGCGGCAGGACTGCTGGACAACCCCGTGAAATACGCGCATATCGTTACTTCGACGACCCACAAGACCCTGCGCGGACCGCGCGGCGGCATTATCCTCATGGGCAGGGATTTCGAAAACCCGTGGGGACTCACCACGCCCAAAGGCGCGGTGAAGATGATGTCGCAGATCCTCAACTCGGCCGTATTCCCCGGCATTCAGGGCGGTCCGCTCGAACATGTCATCGCCGCCAAGGCCGTGGCTTTCGGCGAGGCGCTCGACCCCAGCTACAAGGAGTATCAGACGCAGGTGCAGAAGAACGCCAAGGCGATGGCCGAAGCATTCGTGAAGCGCGGCTACAAGATCGTTTCGGGCGGCACGGACAATCACCTGATGCTGGTCGATCTGCGCACCAAGTTCCCCGAACTGACGGGCAAGCTGGCCGAGAAGTGTCTGGTGGCGGCCGACATCACGACCAACAAGAACATGGTGCCGTTCGACAGCCGCTCGCCGTTCCAGACTTCGGGTCTGCGCTTCGGCACGCCGGCCATCACCACCCGCGGCCTGAAGGAGGACAAGATGGACTACATCGTCGGGCTGATCGACCGCGTGCTGCACGACCCGGAGAATGAAGCGAACATCGCCGCCGTGCGCAAGGACGTGAACGCGCTGATGGCCGACTATCCGCTTTTCGCGTGGTAAGATGAAGGAGGTCATCGACTTCTTCCGCCGGCTGCACGACGACAACACCCGGGAATGGTTCGACGCCCACCGCGCCGAATGGACCCGTGTGAAGGGACGGTTCGCCGATTTCACCGGACAGCTGATCGAGGGCATCGCGTCGTTCGACCCCGAGGTGCGCGGCCTGCGTCCGCAGGACTGCACCTACCGGATCGCCCGCGACACGCGTTTCTCGCCCGACAAGTCGCCCTACAAGACCTATATCGGGGCTTACATTGCGCCGAAGGGCAAGAAGTCGGGTTTCGCGGGATACTATTTCCACATCGAACCCTGCTGCGACTCGCTGGTGTGCTGCAACCTGCTTTCGGCGGGCGCCGTGTGCATCGAGCCGACGGTGCTGCGGTCGATCCGCGAGGAGGTGCTCGACAACGGCGCGCAGATCGAGGCGGCGATCCGGAAGGCCAAAGGGTTCTGGCTGTGCAGCGGCAACAGGCTCAAGCGGGTCCCGACGGGATTCCCGGCCGACAGCCCCTATGCCGAGATGCTGAAGCTGAAGGATTTCTACCTCGAACAGCCCATCGCCGAGGAGTTCCTGCTCGCACCCGACCTGCTGGAACGCACCGTCGAGCAGTTCCGCCGCACGCAGCCGTTCATCGCCATTCTGAACCGGGCGATCCGCTACGCCCACGAAGAGATGCAGTGACATGAGACGTCTGTTTCTGATCGCTGCACTGTTTCTGTGGACGCCGGCCGGGGCGCAGAACGACGATGCGACGCCGCGGAAGATCGAAAAAGAGACCTTCGTCTATGCCGTGCGGGATGCCGACACGCTGCGGCTGGACCGTTATGCGCTCCTCTCGCCCGACAGCCGGGCGAAACCCTGCCTGATGTTCCTTTTCGGCGGCGGCTTTATGACCGGAACGCGGGACAACCGGCGTTTCCGCCCCTTCTTCGACTACTATGCCCGCAAGGGGTTCGTCGTCGTGTCGATCGACTACCGGCTGGGGATGAAGCGGGCCAGACAGGCCGGCCTGCTCGACGAGGAGCATTTCACGCAGGCGTTGGACATGACGCTTTCGATGGCGACGGAGGACCTCTACGACGCCACGGCCTATATCTGCCGGCATATGCCGGACGTCGATCCTTCGCGGATCGTGACGTGCGGGTCGAGCGCCGGGGCCATCACGGTGCTGATGGGCGAGTACTGGCTTTGCAACGGGCATCCGCTGACCGCCGGGAAGTTCACGCAGGACTTTAGCTACGCCGGGGTAATCGCCTTTGCGGGAGCCGTTTGCGATACGCAGGACAGCCTGCGCTGGGCGCGCGATCCCGCGCCGATGCTGCTTTTCCACGGCGACGCCGACCGCAATGTGCCCTACGGCGCGCTCGGTGTCGACGGAGTCTGGCTGTTCGGCTCGAAGAGCATTGCCGACGACCTCGCGCGGCGCAGAGTTCCGCACGCGTTTTACTCCGTCGCCGAGACCAATCATTCGATGGCGTGGCGGCCGATGACCGAGAACCGCGGCGAGATCGACTCGTTTCTCGAAAAGCTGGTCTTCAAACGGCAGCGGCTGGTGACCGACGTCCGCATCACGCCGCTCGATGCGCCCGCAGTTCCGAAGGATTTCGGGATTTCCGACTACATCGACGCCAACTACGGGCGTTAGGCGTCCGCCGCAGATGAAAAATCCGCAGCCTCCCACGGGAAGCTGCGGATTTTCGTTTGCCGTGCGGCGCGTGATCACTCCACCGTCACCGACTTGGCGAGGTTGCGGGGCTGGTCGACATTGCGGCCCTTGTAGACGGCGATGTAGTAGGCCAGCAGTTGCAGCGGGACCGATACCACGATGGGCATCAGGCACTCGGCGATCACCGGGACCTCGATCACGAAGTCGGCCGAGCGGCGTACCTGTTCGTCGCCGCGGGCGATGACGGCGATGATCTTGCCGCCGCGGGCCTTGATCTCCTCGATGTTCGAGGCCGTTTTTTCGTAGGTGTGGTCCGGCGTGGCGATGGCCACGGTGGGCATCTCGGCGTCGATCAGCGCAATGGGGCCGTGCTTCATCTCGGCCGCGGGGTAACCTTCGGCGTGGATGTACGAAATCTCCTTGAGTTTCAGCGCGCCTTCGAGCGCCGTGGGGTAGTTGTACCCGCGGCCGAGGTAGATGAAGTTGTGGGCATAGGTGAATATTTTCGCCAGGTCGGCGACCTGCGGGGCGACTTTCAGCACCTCTTCCATCGTCTCGGGCAGGTGCAGCAGCGCCGCCGAAACCTCGTTGTAATACGCCTCCGTGACGGTTCCTCTCTCGCGGCCCACGGCCAGCGCCAGCATGGCCATCACGGTCACCTGCCCGGTGAAAGCCTTCGTCGAGGCGACGCCGATCTCGGGCCCCACGTGGATATAGGCCCCCGAATCCGTGGCCCGGGCGATCGACGAGCCGACGACGTTGCAGATGCCGAAGACGAACGCCCCGGCCTTGCGGGCCAGTTCGACGGCGGCCAGCGTGTCGGCCGTCTCGCCCGACTGCGACACGGCGATCACGATGTCGTCCTCGCGGATGATGGGGTTGCGGTAGCGGAACTCCGAGGCGTACTCCACCTCGACGGGAATGCGGCAGATCGACTCCACGAGGTGTTCGCCGATCAGCGAGGCGTGCCACGACGTGCCGCACGCCACGAAAATGATGCGCCGGGCGTTCACGAACCTGTCGCGGTGGTCGATCACGCCCGAAAGTTTCACCTCGCAGGTGTCGGGGTTGATGCGTCCGCGGATGCAGTCGACGATGGTCCGGGGCTGCTCGTAAATCTCCTTGAGCATGAAATGGGGATAGCCGCCCTTTTCCAGCTGCGAGATCGACAGCTGGAGTTTCTTGATGTCGATCTTTGCGTCGTGGTTGTCCAGCGTGACGATTTTCAGCGGGGCGTTGCGGTCGATCACGGCGATTTCGCCGTCGCCCACGTAGACGAAATCCTCGGTGTATTCGATGATCGACGCGGCGTCGGACGAGAGGAAGAACTCCCCGTCGCCCACGCCCACGACCATCGGGCTGCTCTGCCGCGCGGCGACGATCCGGTCGTGGTTGCCCTTCTCGACGACGGCGATGGCGTAGGCGCCGATCACCTGCCGGAGGGCCTGCCGCACGGCTTCGGGCAGCGAGCAGCCGCTGGTCGCCCGGACGTATTCGATCAGATTCACCAACACTTCGGAGTCGGTGCTGCTGCGGAAGGTGTATCCGTTCTGTTCGAGGGCGTCCTTCAGCACGCGGTAGTTCTCGATGATGCCGTTGTGTATCAGGGCTATGTTCTCCGATTCGGAGTAGTGGGGATGGGCGTTGGCGTCGTTCGGAACCCCGTGCGTGGCCCAGCGCGTGTGGGCGATGCCGATGGTTCCGCCGAGGTCCTTGCCTTCGAGGAAGTGTTCCAGGTCCGAGACCTTGCCTTTGCATTTGAAAACGTGAAGGGCCCCCGTCGCATTGACCAGCGCGATGCCCGCGCTGTCGTAACCCCGGTATTCGAGGCGATGCAGACCCTTCACCAGAATCGGGCAGGCGTCACGCCGGCCGACATATCCTACAATTCCGCACATCTGTTTTTTTCGTTTTGTCCGGGATAAAAATAGTAAAATATTTTACGAATACCGGCAAAAAGAGGGCGGGAATTTATACCCGCCCTGTCGATTTTTTGGAAACGAAGCTGTTTTTCAATCGGTTACCTGACGTATTTCCGAATCTCCTCCACGATTGCGGCATTGCCCGCTACGATCGAGATGCCGCGGTCGCGGCGGAGTTCGCAGACGACGCCTCCGGCCTCCCGCAGAATCAGTTCGGCGGCGCAGATGTCCCATTCGTGGAGCGCCAGCTCCCAATAGCCGTCCAGCAGTCCCGCGGCGACGCAGCTGATGTCGTAGGCTGCCGCTCCCAGCCGCCGGACATCCCGCACGTAGGGGATGATCCGGGCAACGTTGTCGCTGTTGTTGTCCGGATTCACGTCCTTGTCGTAGGGAAACCCCGTGGCGATCACCGATGTGGCGAGCGTCCGTTTCTCCCCAACGTGAATGCGTTCGGGCTCCCGCGAAGCGTATTGCAGATGCGCTCCGCCGCCCTTTACGGCGGTGAACAACTCTCCCAAATACGGGGCATAGACCACGCCCACGACCGTTTCGCCCTTGTGTTGCAGGGCGATCGAGACCGCGAAAACGGGCAGTCCCTGACTGTAATTGGTCGTGCCGTCCAACGGATCGACCACCCAGCGCCAGTCGCTCTCCGCACAGCCGCGGCTGCCGCCCTCCTCGCCCAGAATGGCGTGGTCGGGATAGCGCTCCGCGATCATCCCGGCGATCAGTTCTTCGCTCTCCTTATCGGCGCGCGTCACCACGTCGTAGACGTTGGATTTGGTCCGCACGGCGAGTTCGTCGCCCCGGAAATAGGCGAGCTGTATCTTCCCGGCCTCCCGGGCCATCCCCACGGCAAATTCCAGCAGTTCGTCGTACATCGGCTGTCAGCTTTCGGCGAAATACTTGTAAAACAGCGGAATGGTCTCCACGCCCTTGTCGAACTGTTCGAGTCCGTAACTCTCGTTCGGCGAGTGGATGGCGTCCTCGGCCAGCCCGAATCCGATCAGCAGCGACTTGATGCCCAGAATCGACTCGAACCCACTGATGATCGGAATCGAACCGCCCGAATAGAAGGGCAGGGGCTTCTTGCCGAAGGTCGCCTCGACGGCCTTTTCAGCCGCCTTGTAGGCCGGCATATCGGTCGGGGAGACGTAGGGCATGCCGCCGTGGAGCGCCTTCACCGTCACTTTCACGCTCTTGGGCGCAATGGCGTTGAAATGCTTTTCGAAGAGCTCCGAAATCTTGCGGTAGTCCTGATTCGGGACCAGGCGCATCGAAATCTTGGCCGAGGCTTTCGCGGGGATCACCGTCTTGGTGCCTTCGCCCGTGTAGCCGCCCCAGATGCCGTTGACGTCGAGCGACGGGCGCACGCCGGTGCGTTCCAGCGTCGTGTAACCCGCTTCGCCCTCCACGTCGCCGATTTTCAGCGACTTCTTGTAATCCTCGAGGCTGAACGGCGCCTTGTTGAACGCCTCGCGCTCGGCGGGCGTCAGCTCCCGCACGTCGTCGTAGAAGCCGGGGATCGTCACGCGGCCGTTCTCATCGACGAGTCCCGCCACCAGCCGCGCCAGCACGTTGGCCGGGTTGGCCACCGCACCGCCGAACAGCCCCGAATGCAGGTCCTTGTCCGGTCCCGTCACCTCGACCTCCATGTAGGCCAGTCCGCGCAGTCCGCAGGTGATCGACGGCGTCTGCATCGAGATCATCGACGTGTCCGACACCAATATAATATCGGCCTTGAGCAGCTCCTTGTTTTGCTCGCAGAAGCCGTAGAGGCTCGGCGAACCGATCTCCTCCTCGCCTTCGAGCATGAATTTCACGTTGCAGGGCAGCGAATCGGTGGCGCACATCGCCTCGAACGCCTTGGCGTGCATCCACAGCTGTCCCTTGTCGTCGTCGGCGCCGCGGCCCCAGATGCGGCCGTCGCGGATGACCGGCTCGAAAGGTTCCGTGCGCCACTCGTCGCGCGGGTCCACGGGCATCACGTCGTAGTGGCCGTAGACCAGCACCGTTTTGGCCCCGGGATCGACGGTCTTCTCGGCGTAAACCACCGGATTGCCCTCCGTGGGCAGCACGTCGGCGCGGTCGGCCCCGGCCTTCACGAGCGCCGCCGCGAGAAACTCGGCGCAACGCTGCATATCGGGCTTGCGCTCGGACTGCGCGCTGATCGACGGGATACGCAGCAGGTCGAGCAACTCGCTGATAAACCGTTCTTTATTCTCCTTTATATAAACCTTTGCTTTATTCATTTATTCGGTGGTTTTTTGCAGTGTGTAATTGTCCGCCAGCGCGCCGGTCACAGGTTGTTTTTCGGCGTCGAGGCGGCGCAGGCGGTTCTCCTCGACCTTGTAGTATTGGGGCTGTCCGCCCTCCGAGGGCGTCAGCGTCAGCAGGTTCTCCTTAACGGTGAAAGCGCCCTTCTCGTCGAATTCCGAATCGCGGTCGATGTATTTCAGATGCAGGGCATAGGAACCGTCGGGCGCGAGCGTCAGCGTCGTCTCGATTCCCGGGCAGTCGGCCGCAGGCAGCGTGCCCTTGTAGACGCCCAGATAGTCGAGCGAGGTCTCGGCATTGTGCATGTCGGGAGCCGCTGCCGTTGTCTGCTGCGTCCCGGCTGTCGCCGCCTTCTGCTGCGCATTTCCGCCGCAGGAGACCATCGCGAGGGCTGCGGCGAGGATCAATAAACTCTCTTTCATGCTCTTAAATGTTGCAGATCTCCTTGATTTCGGCAATGAACCGCTGCGCCAGCGCGTCGGCCTCGTCCATCGACTTCGCCTCGGTGTAGACGCGGATGATCGGCTCGGTGTTCGACTTGCGCAGGTGCACCCAATTTTCCGCGAAGTCGATCTTCACGCCGTCTATATCGTTCACGTTTTCACCGGCATAACGCTCCTTCACATCACGCAGCACTTTATCTACGTCGATGGCGGGCGTCAGCTCGATTTTGTTCTTCGAGGCGTAGTACGAAGGGTAGGTGGCGCGCAGCCGGGTCATCGTCATGCCTTTCTTCGCCAGCCACGTCAAAAAGAGCGCCGTGCCCACCAGCGCGTCGCGGCCGTAGTGCAGCTCGGGGTAGATCACTCCGCCGTTGCCTTCGCCGCCGATCACCGCGCCGACCTCCTTCATCTTCGCCACGACATTGACCTCGCCGACCGCCGAGGCGTAGTACTTGCCGCCATGACGCTCCGTGACGTCGCGCAGCGCGCGCGACGAGGAGAGGTTCGAAACCGTGTTGCCGGGCTTTTCGGAAAGAATGTAGTCCGCGACGGCCACCAGCGTGTACTCCTCGACGAACATCGAGCCGTCCTCCGAGACGAACGCCAGCCGGTCGACGTCCGGGTCGACGACGATGCCCAGGTCGGCTTTCTCGCGCACGATGACCTCCGAGATTTCCGTGAGGTTCTGCGGCAGCGGTTCGGGGTTGTGGGCGAATTCGCCCGTGGGTTCGCAGTTCAGCTCCACGACCTCGCAGCCCAGTTCGCGCAGCAGTTTCGGCATCACGATGCCGCCCACCGAGTTCACGGCGTCGACGACGACCTTGAAACGGCGTTTGCGCACCGCTTCGACGTCGACCAGCGGCAGCGCCAGCACGCGGCGGATATGCTCGTCGTTGAAATCCTCGCGCGACAGCACATGGCCGATGGCGTCGATCGCGGGGTAGTCGTAATCCTCCTCCTCGGACATGGCCAGCACCTGCTTGCCCTCGGCGTCGTTGAGAAACTCGCCGTCGGAGTTCAGCAGTTTCAGGGCGTTCCACTGGCGGGGGTTGTGCGAGGCGGTGATGATGATGCCGCCGTCGGCCTTCTTGCCGATCACGGCCATCTCGGTCCCGGGGGTGGTGCACAGCCCGACGTTGACGACGTCCGCGCCGCAGGCCAGCAGGGTCCCTTCCACGAGGTTCGAGACCATTTCGCCCGAAATACGGGCGTCGCGTCCTACGACTATGGTAAGTTTTTTGCCCGGATTGCGGCGGGCGATCAGGCGCACGTAGGCCGTGGTGAATTTGACGACGTCGGGAGGCGTCAGGTTCTCGCCCGCGGGTCCGCCGATCGTGCCGCGGATGCCCGAAATGGATTTGATGAGTGTCATGTTTTATTCGGTTTTACGGATACTTATATTTATGAAAAATTCGCTTCGAAGTTTTGATATTCGAGGTAAATATATTACTTTTATGCCAATTATGGAAATTAAAAAACGACAATTATGAGAACCATTCCCGCTTCCGAATTGATTATCAACGACGACGGTTCGATTTTTCACCTGCACCTGCATCCCGGGCAGCTGGCCGACACGGTGATCCTGGTCGGCGACCCCGGCCGCGTGGCCCTCGTAGCCGGATTTTTCGACACGAAGGAGTGCGAGGTTTCGAACCGCGAGTTCAAGACCGTGACGGGCAGCTATAAAGGAAAACGCATGACGGTCCTCTCGACCGGCATCGGCATCGGCAACATCGACATCTGCGTCACGGAGCTGGACGCGCTGGCCAACGTCGATTTCGCCACGCGGCAGGAGAAGGCCGAAAAAAAACGGCTCACGCTGGTGCGGCTGGGCACTTCGGGCGCCATTCAGCCCGACATCAAGGTCGGTGAATTCGTCTTCTCGCGCACTTCGTGCGGCTTCGACGGCCTGTTGAGCTACTACAAGGGCCGCGACGCAGTCTGCGATCTGGCGCTCGAAGAAGCTTTCGTGAAGCACACGGGCTGGTACGAGAAGATGCCGCGCCCCTATTTCGTCGACGCCGACAAGACCCTGTTCGAGCATTTCAGCGACGTCACGCGCGAGGGCATCACCATCGCCGCTCCGGGATTCTACGCCCCGCAGGGCCGCTGGGTGCGGCTCGAACCGCACGACGCCCGGCTGAACGAGAAGATCGAGTCGTTCGGCTACGAAGGCCGCCGCATCACCAACTTCGAGATGGAGGGTTCGGCGCTCGCGGGGCTGGCCGCCCTGATGGGTCACCGCGCCGCCACGATCTGCACGATCATCGCCCAGCGCATCGCGCAGGACGTGAACACGGACTACAAACCGTTCGTGAAGGAGATGATCCGGACGGCCCTTGACAAACTGGCTATTTTAGAGTAAGAAACCATAAACAGAAAAAACAGAGAAAAACGTATGAAATTTTCCGTATCAAGTTCGGCACTGCTTTCGCTCCTGGCCACCACCGGCAAGGTTATCAGCAATAAGAACACGCTTCCCATTCTGGACTACTTCCTGATGGAACTCAACGGCAACACCCTGAAAGTCACGACTTCGGACCTCGAAACGACCCTGATCGGCTCGATCGAGGTGGACAGCGTGGAGAGCGAGGGCACGATCGCCGCGCCGGCCAAACTGATGCTCGACTCGCTGAAGGAGTTCCCCGAACTGCCGCTGACCATCGAGGTCAACGACAAGAACTGGGAGATCAAGATCAACTGGAAGAGCGGATCGCTCTCGATTCCCGGAGCCAGCGCCGTCAGCTATCCCGCCGTGCCGCAGCTGAACGCCGAGAAAAAGGAGCTGCGCCTCGACGTCGACACCCTCGTGAACGGCATCAACAAGACGATTTTCGCCACGGCGGACGACGAACTGCGCCCCGTGATGAACGGCATCTATATCAATCTGGCGCCCGACGCGCTGACGTTCGTGGGAACCGATGCGCACAAACTCGTGAAGTACGAGGCCGAGACCGAAAACGAGGTGACGGCGTCGTTCATCCTCCCGAAGAAGCCCGCCAACCTGCTCAAGTCGGTGCTGCTGAAGGAGGACGACGCGATCGAAATGGCGTTCGATTCGAAGAACGCCCTGTTCAAACTCAAGAGCCACACGCTCGTCTGCCGCCTGATCGAGGGCAACTACCCGAACTACAACGCCGTGATTCCGTCCAACAACCCCA
>OLWB01003753.1_pt1 | contig 10545 bp, 12 predicted proteins | sample 1673331 | NCBI WGS metagenome assembly OLWB01 (sample SAMEA3178943, study PRJEB25190) | human gut metagenome | biome: human gut; feature: human-associated habitat; material: faeces | place: Austria | collected 2013 | reverse complement strand
TAAAATATTTTTCAGCTGATTTTATTTTTCCTATATTATGTGTTACAAAAACAATTTCTTTCTCCATATAAAATTCCTCCAATTATTACATATTATTATAAAAAGATTAATATCAAGTGTATTATAACATTAATTTAATAAAAAGCAAACATTTACTTATTTAATATACATTATGTACGAATTAATTTTTATTTGATATAGCAAAAATATATTGTTTTTCCAATTTATTCCATTTTATTTTTGTGAATAATTTTTAAAAAAATGCCACAAGTCAACCCTCCGTAGTTTTTAACCTTTTGGATAAAGTTACCAAATATCTCTTGACAATATGAAAAATTTAGATTATATTGTAATTATTATTGGAAAAATTTAGGTAATTTGTCTTATTTTGGCAATACCTTTTTCCACTTAGTAATGAAAGGAGATACTATATGCTAAATTTTGTTATTTGTGATGATAATATCAATATTTTAGAAAAACTACCTAAAATATTAGAAAATATCTTCATAAAATATAATTATGATGGTCACATTGCTTTTAAATCAGACGACTTTGATGAAATTCTGGACTATGTAGACAATAACAAAACTGATGTATTAATTTTAGATATCAACCTAAAAAACGGAAAAAACGGTTTACAAATTGCAGAAACAGTAAGAAAGAAAAATAAAGATGCATACCTAATATTTACAACAGGTCACTTAGAATATGCTATGATGGCATACAAATTTAAAACATTCGATTATATTGCTAAACCTATAACTCCAGAACGTTTGGAAGAAACTATAATTAGATTGTTTGATGACATAAATGGCCTACCAAAAAAATATATCAAAATTGATAATAAAAATACTGTTATTGATGAAAATGAAATTAACTATATTAAAAGAGATGGTATGAAAATAATCTTCCATACATTAAGCAAAGATTATGAAATATACAGTTCTTTTAATAAACTCAGGAAACACTACCTAGCCATTTTATTAGATGTCATAAATCTTTTATTGTAAATTCTAAAAATGTTACTAATGTGGATCCTGTAGAAAACAGGCTTTATCTCAAAGGAAATGATTTTTGTGATATTGGCCCTAAATATAAAAATGAAATAATGGAGGTTTTTAAAAATGACAAATTTTTTAAATAATATTTGGATATCTATAAGTACACCTAATCCTGGATTAATCAAAATTTTATCGATTATTCTTGTATTTATTGAAATCCCATTAACACTATATTTACTTACAAGTATTTTTAATTTTACAGCTAGTAAAAAACAAAAAATATCTTACATAGCAACAAGCATTACAGTATCAATTATAAGCATGTTCTGTATTCCAAATCCATTCAATATTGTATTTAATTATATTTCATCATTTATAATAATTTATACAATATTTAAAACAAATGCTATAAAAACAGTAATAGCCGGTTTATTACCAAGTTTTATATTTTCAATAATACAATATCTATTTTTAAATCCATATATTACCTTATTAAATATATCATATGAACAAGCAATAAATGTTGTAATTTATAAAATACCATTTACACTTTTAATGTATTTATTAGTTTTCATAATAACATATATAATAAGAAATAAACACTTATCATTAAACCTAGTAGATGAAGTTGATAAAAAAACAAAATCATTAATAATAGCTAACCTATGTTTTGGTCTAATTTATATAATAATAGAAATAATTATAACTATGAAATATATAGATATTTTACCTTTAGCATATACATTTGCCAACTTTGCAATGTTATTACTATACTTCATAATTAGCCTATACAGCATATCAAAAATAGTTAAACTAAAAACTACAACAGAACAATTAGAAAGTGCAGAAGCATATAATAAAACTCTACATATATTACATGATAATGTAAGAGGTTTTAAACATGACTTTGATAATATTGTCACAACAATTGGTGGATATATTAATACAAACGATATGGAAGGACTTAAAAAATACTATGTTCAACTAGAACACGACTGTGAAAAAGTAAATAACTTATACATATTAAATCCAGACAGCATAAACAATCCAGGTATATATAACCTATTAACTACTAAATATCATGAAGCAACTAAAAAAGGAATAGATGTAAAAATATATTTCTTATTAGACCTAAATGATTTACACATGAAGATTTATGAATTTGCAAGAATTCTAGGAATATTACTAGATAATGCAATAGAAGCTGCTGAAACAAGTAAAGAAAAAACAATAAATATTTCATTCAGAAGAGATGACAAAAACAATAGAAATATAATATTCATCGAAAACAGTTATTTAAACAAAAATATTGATACAGAAACAATATTTAATAAAGGATTTACAGAAAAAGAAAATCATTCTGGTATTGGATTATGGGAAGTAAGAAAAATAGTATCAAAAAATAATAATTTAAACTTATTCACAACCAAAACTGATAAATTATTTAAACAACAATTAGAAATATATTATAATTAAAAGAAGAGGAAACTCTTCTTTTTTATATTATAGAAAAGTTCTTCAAGTTTCCTATAATATAAAAATAACAATGCACAGAATTTACTTTGCAAAATTCGCACACGAACAAAAACGCAAACTTTAAAATGTTCAATGCTATTAATGTCCGCTTTTGTTCTTATGAAAAAGAAAATACTATAAAATAAATTTATAGCATTTTCTTTTTCATATAATAATAACATTGAGATTTATATATTGGCCAAATTTTATTCAGCCAAAATTAATAACAAATTAATCTTTTTTTATTAAACTTGCTGGCATTTTTGGTTGATGCATTACACACCAAACTACACAAGCAGTATTAGTACTTTTAGCATATTTTTCAGCTATTTTAGATAAAAATTTTAACATAGGAACTCCCCCTTAAAAAAAATTTTTTATATAATACTAAAACATTGCCGGCAAATGTTTTATGTATCAACAAATTAAACTGTTGTTGCCTCATAAACTTCATGTCCATACTTATTTCTTGTAATTTTATATGCTAACCTTGTAATTGAACACGTTTGAATCAAATATCCAATAATAATTATGTTAGATATAATTTGATTATTAATCAAACCTGCTACAACCAAAGCTATTGTCATAGTTATATACGATAATATTCGTTTTTGCATTCTTTCCTTTTTTCGCAAAATTGGTACATTCTCCGTATCAGCTGGAGCATACAAAGTAATCATAATCATTGCAAAAATCCAAAGTAAAACAATCGCTATTATTTTAGGCATTCCTTCTAAAACTATATATTTAGATATAAAAGCTGGTCCAGTATACATTAAACTAGTACAAACTATACAACCTAAATGTGTTTTTAAATGGAACCCTCCAGAAAATGTACGGTAAGGTAAAATGATTAGAAATGTAATTAATGCTAATTTAAAAACCCCCAATAAATATGCTATTCCTAGCATAATAAATATCTTTGGAATTTCGCCAATTATATTTTGTAAACCATAATTTATTATCTCAGCTCTTTCATCATCAATTTCTGGCATTTCTTTTCTCATTTTGTTGGTTAGAAACATACAGATTTTATCAATCATCTTTTCTCACCTCACTTCATTCCCTTAAGCTATTGTGCTTTTATCATCGATTTTTAAAAAAAGAACAAAACGTTTATAAAGAAGACAAAATTATATATATAATTTTTTAAAATCAATTTCATAAAAGATTTTTAATATTTCGTAAAAATAGACATATAAACTATTTTTCAATAATCTATATGCCTATTTTTTATATAATCCCATTTCCATGTTCCGTTATTTTCCGGGAAAACCGAAAAACTCATTTTTTCCTTTGTAATAGGATGTTCAAATTCTAAATGGTATGCCCATAAAGCTATCTGTTTGCCCTTTCCGCGCGTACCATACTTCTGATCTCCAAATATGCTATGACCAAAATTCGCCATCTGTAATCTTATCTGATGATGCCTTCCAGTATGCAAATTCACTTTTATTAAACTTAAATTTTTATCTGGTTTATAACCCAAAACCTCATAATCTAATTTTGCACATTTTGCCCCCTTTTTATTTGAATTCACAACTTTACTTATATTATTCCTCTCATCCTTATATAAATAATCTTCTAAAATACCGCTTCTTATCCTCTATTTTTCCATCAACAACTGCTAAATATTGCTTCTTCATAACCTTTTCCCTTATTTGATTGCTTAATCTCGATGCCGCTTTAGAGGTTTTAGCAAATACCATTACTCCACCAACAGGCCTATCCAAACGATGTACTAACCCAACATATACATTTCCAGGTTTATTATACTTCTCTTTTATATAATTCTTAACAATTGAAAGCATATTTATATCACCTGTTTTATCTGCTTGTGATGAAACATTAACAATTTTCTCTACAACTATAATATGATTATCCTCATAAACTACATTCAATTTTTGCATTTTTAGATAAATTCCTTTCACTACAATATCAAGCTTCCCAACGTCCATAAATACCACAAGGTAAAACAAGTTCAGAATTTTCCATTGGTAAACCCACTTCTCCAGATGTTACCATTCCCTTATTTTTTCTATTAACCGTCAAATTTAATATATTTTCTAATACTTTACTTGAAATTCCTGTTGTATATGAATTTATTAAGAAAAATAGAGGCTCATCTGAAAGTACATTCATACATAGTTTTACTAAATCTCCTATATTTTCTTCAAATTTCCACACTTCGCCATTTGCACCTCTTCCATATGAAGGTGGATCCATTATTATAGCATCATATTTGTTTCCTCTTCTTATTTCTCTATTTACAAACTTTATAACATCATCTATTAAAAATCTTACTTTTCTATCTTTCAACCCTGAAGAAGCAACATTTTCTTTAGCCCATTCACACATTCCTTTTGAACTATCAACATGACAAACGGATGCTCCTGCTTTTAAACAAGCAACTGTTGCTCCTCCTGTATATGCAAATAAATTTAATACTTTTATATCTCTTTTTGCATTATGTATTTTGTTCATCATCCAATCCCAATTTACTGCTTGTTCTGGGAATAATCCTGTATGCTTAAACCCCATAGGTTTTATATTAAATATTAAGTCTTTATATGAAACCTGCCATGATTTTGGTAGTGCTTTAGTATAACTCCAACTTCCACCACCTGTGTTACTTCTATTATATTTGGCATCTGCTTTCTTCCATTTTTCTGGATAAGACTTGTCTTTCCATATAATTTGTGGGTCTGGTCTAATTAATGTAATATTTCCCCATCTTTCTAATTTTTCTCCATTTGCCATATCTAATATTTCATAGTCATTCCATTTATTTGCTATTTCCATTTGTATATATCCTCCGATTTTTATTACTTTTTATAAAGTTCCCAATGTTTTTATAAATTGATATAACAGTATTAATACTCCTGCTTGTCCTAAAATAGTTAGTGCAACTAGTCCTATAATAACTTTTTTCTTCATCTCTCCCTCCTTTTTATATTTATATAAATTAAAGTTATTTTTTCTTTAATTCTTTTATATAAATATATTCAGGAGAATTATTAGTTATTCATTAATTCGTCCTTTATTTTCTGTGCTAATTCGCGGTTAACTCCCTTTACTTCTGCTATTTCGTCAATTTCTGCTTCTTTTATTTTTTCTACACTTCCAAACTTTTTTAGTAGCAATGCTTTTTTAGTAGTTCCTACACCTATAATATCATCTAAAGCTGATTTACTCATTGATTTGTCTCTTAAAAATTTATGATAATTTATTGCTGTATTATGAACTGTGTCCTGAAATTGGGTTATTAAATTAAATATATCCTCTGATATTTCTATTTCGTTTCTATTTTCATCTATTAATGCTCTTGTCCTATGGTTATTATCTTTTACCATTCCAAATACTCTAATATTTAAAGGTTTGTTACATTCTTTTTCTACATTTTTTATTGCCTTTAATATTGCTCTTATTTGTGTTATTCCTCCATCTGCAAAAATTACATCTGGCAAACCTCCAAATCCCTTACTTTCTCCATTTGCAGAATGCATAAGCCTTCTTGTCACAGCCTCTTCCATGCATTTAGGATCATCTTGCATATATACTGTTTTTATTTTAAATCTTCTTGACAAGTTCTTTTTTATTATTCCGTCAATCATTACACACATTCCTGCAACCATGTATGTTCCCGAAATGTTAGAAATATCAAAACATTCTATTCTTCTTGGTAATTTTTCTAAGTTTAATGCTTCTTTTATATCTACGATAATATGTTGATTACTCTTCTTTTTATTTTTTAGTGTCACTTCTGCATTGTTTTCAGCCATCTCTACTAATTTTAATTTCTCACCTTTTTGAGGAACCTTTATTTCCACTTTTCTTTCTGCTAATTGCGTTAACCAAAGTTCTAAAAGTTCTCTTTCTTCTATATCTTCTTTTATCATTATTTTATTTGGAAAAAAGCTTCTTCCTGTATAATATTGCTTTATAAAGTCTGATATAATTTCCTTGTTATCTTCATCATTCAATCCCTTTAAGAAGAAATTATCTCTACCTATCATCTTACTATTTCTTATGTAGAAAATTTCTATACATATTTCATATTCATCTCTATATAGTCCGATTACATCAATATCATTTTCAGATATATTTGAAACTTTTTGTCTCTCTGAAATTCTCTCTACTGCATTTATTTCATCTCTATATTCTGCCGCTTTTTCGTACTCCATATTTTTTGAAGCTTCATCCATTTTTTCTTTTAATTCTTTTTTTACAGAATCTGTTTTTCCTTCAAGAATAGATATTATTTGACTTATTTGCTTGTTATATTCCTCTTTTGAAATATATCCCATACATGGTGCACTACATTTTTTTATATGATAGTTTAAACATACTCTATCTTTATATTTAAAACTTTTACATTGCCTTATTTTAAATTTTGATTTTATAAATTCACACATTTCCTTTGCAGCACCTGAATTTGGATATGGTCCAAAATATTTAGCTCCATCATTTAAAATTTTTCTTGTAATATATACATCTGGAAAGTCTGCTTTTACATTAATTTTTATATATGGATATGTTTTATCATCTTTTAAAAGTACATTAAATTTAGGCATATTCTTTTTTATTAGATTGCATTCTAATACTAAAGCCTCTGCCTCATTATCACATACAATATATTCAAAATGGTCAATAAGTGCGACCATGTTTTGTATTCTTTGAGTTTTTTTATTTTTTCTAAAATATTGAGTTACTCTTCTTTTTAAAGAAATTGCCTTGCCTACATATATTATTTTATCTGTTTTATCATGCATAATATATACACCTGGCTTATTTGGTAACTTTTTTAGCTCTTCCTCTATATTAAACATTTCTTTTCCTTCCATAGAAATTATACAAAGTTTATTGTTTTATGTCAAGTATAAGAGTAATGTATTGTCCGTTTGCAAAAAAATAAATCTACTTTCTTTGTAGATTTATACTAATACCAATGCTTTACTTAGTGGATTTTCTGATGACCTTTCTAAAATTTTTTTATAATACTTTTCTCTATCTATTTCATTAATATATCCATCTTTTTCCACTATTAACCTTATTTTATGAAATGCTCTTTGTTTTTCATCCATATTTTCAAATGTATGAAATGAAATAAACTCTGTTATAGATACTTTCATTTTTTTTTCAAATAAAGTCTCTGCTGTTATTTCGTTTATTCCCACTCTATAATATTTATACATTTCATTTTGAGCTTTTCTTCTTTCTTCTTCACCTAATTTACTTAATTCCTGGAGTTTTTTTATTTCATTAGTTCCTCCATTTAAAAACTCTTTATAATATTCTTTTATTAATTTCATTCCATATTTTTCAAGTATTTCATCTTTTAATGTAAAAACTATAAATTGTCCGTTTTGAGGTATTTTTGCTGTATAAAAATCATTATTTTTATCACTAAAAAATTCCTTCCATACATCTCTATGTTTTAAGACATATGTTTCTGCACATAGTCTAACTACAACTTCTTTTGCAATTCCTAGTGTCATGTATTTGCTCATATGTTCCTCCATTCATTTACATATTTTATTATATCTCATATATTCTTTTTCGTCAATTTACTTTTCTTAAATATCTAGGCTACTACTTGCAACATTTTTCATTTTATTATATATTATATATCAGTTCACTTAGAAAATTATTATAGCGCCTGGACAGAAATTATCTGTTGACGAGGATGAAGTTTATCGAAAAATTCGGCGGATGCTTCATGGTATGCTACTACCAAATATATTATCAAAAATTATTAGCAATAATATAACAAATTAATATAACTAGCCTATGTGAACCAAATATATTTTATAGGAGGTCCATATATATGTGTGGAATTGTTGGATACATTGGTAAAAAAGAAGCTGTGCCAGTCCTTATAAAGGGGCTTACCTCTCTTGAATATAGGGGATATGATTCAGCTGGAATATGTGTACTTAATGAAAATCATCTTAATCTTTTAAAAGATAAGGGAAGAGTTAAAAATTTAGAAAATAGTCCTAATCTTAGTCAAATTACGGGAAATATTGGAATCGCTCATACAAGATGGGCAACACATGGTGTTCCTTCAAAGGAAAATTCTCACCCTCACTTAGATAATTCTAAAACTTTTGCTGTTGTTCATAATGGTATTATTGAAAATTATAGTATTCTAAGAGAATTTTTAGAAAATAAAGGGTTTAGCTTTTATTCTCAAACAGATACCGAGGTAATTCCTAACTTAATTTCATATTACTATGAAAAAGAGAATGATGTTTTAAAAGCTACTAGTCTTGCTTTAAAAGATTTACATGGAAGTTATGCAATTGAAGTTATCTCTCCTCTTCTTAAAGACAAAATTATTGTAGCTAGAAAAGATAGCCCTTTGGTTATTGGATGCGGCATACTAGAAAACTTTATTGCTTCTGATATTCCTGCTGTGCTTAATTACACAAATAAATTTTACTTTTTAGAGGACAATGAAATTGCTGAAGTATATGCAGACAAAGTTGACTTTTATAATTTAGATTTAGATAATGTAACAAATGAACTTAAAGATATATCTTGGGACTTAGCAAGTAGCGAAAAGGGTAAGTTTGAAGATTATATGCTAAAAGAAATTTATGAACAGCCAAATGCTGTTTTAGAAACAATTGGCTCTAGGTTAAAAGCAAACGAAAAATGTTATTTTGATAACATAGATATAGATTTATCTGAAATAAACAAAATTTATTTTATAGCATGTCGGAACTGCTATGCATGCTGGACTCTCTTCCCAGTATACATTTGAGCATTTTGTAAAAATACCTACTTTTGTTGATGTAGCATCTGAGTTTAGATACAAAAATCCTTTAATAGATAAGCATACTCTTTGCATTTTTATTAGCCAATCTGGCGAAACAGCAGATACAATTGCCGCTTTAAAATTAGCAAAAGAAGCTGGTTCTAAAACTATGGCTATTGTAAATGTTATAGGGAGCTCTATTACTAGACTTGCAGACTATACAATCTATACCCATGCTGGTCCTGAAATTGCAGTTGCTTCAACTAAAGCATATACGTGTCAGGTTGTTTTACTAAATATACTAGCCATATATTTTGCTGAAAAACTCGGATATAATTGTAGTGAACTAGAAGACTTTAAAAGCGAAATTCTAGCATTACCTGCAAAAATAAAATCAATATTAGAGGATACTTCTAGTTTAAAATCTTTTGCTAAAAAAGTTTATAATCAAAAAGATATTTTCTTTATTGGCAGAAATACCGATTATGCAGTTGCTATGGAAGGCTCTTTGAAATTAAAAGAAATTTCATATATTCATTCTGAAGCTTATGCTGCTGGTGAATTAAAACATGGACCTATTGCTTTAATTGAAGATGGTGTTACTGTAATTGGAATTGCAACAAATCCTACCTTAGCACCAAAAACAATGAGTAATTTAGAAGAAGTTATAACAAGAGGAGCTAATGTTATGCTTGTAACTAATCAAGAACTTGAAAACAAGGAATTTAGCTTAAGCGTAAAAATCCCAACCTGCTCTTATTTGATTTCTCCTATACTTTCAGTTGTTCCGCTTCAATTAGTTTCTTATTATATTGCAAAAGAGAAAAAACTTGATGTTGACAAACCAAGAAATTTAGCAAAATCAGTTACTGTTGAATAGATAAAACACACCCATTTAGAACTATACTTGCTCTAAATGGGTTTATTTTTATATTTTACTAAATTGGAATTTATTTTATACTTTTACCCTTGTTTTATAATCTAGAATATTTCCTACTGTTTCTGGTCTTACTGGTGCCATAAGTAATTTTCCTGTTCCTCTATATACATTTACAAAACCTTCTCCTGCAACAGCTGAACCGATTAAGCTCTTTGTAGATTTTTCTACTGTAAATGATAATGAACCAGACCAAGCTACTGCCATATTTCCATCTATTTTTACTTGGTCATTATCTAAAGTAATCTCTATAAGTTCTTCTCTTGGAACTGGACTTTCTAATACAGCTAATCCGTTTCCAACTAATTTTAGATTAAATAAGCCTTCTC
>OLWB01003752.1_pt1 | contig 10547 bp, 7 predicted proteins | sample 1673331 | NCBI WGS metagenome assembly OLWB01 (sample SAMEA3178943, study PRJEB25190) | human gut metagenome | biome: human gut; feature: human-associated habitat; material: faeces | place: Austria | collected 2013 | reverse complement strand
CTGCGAGATTTATTCTTACAAGATCGGTATCGACAAAATCAAAGAAATGAATCCAAAGGGAATCATCTTAACAGGTGGACCAAACAGCTGTTACGAACCAGATTCTCCAACGTACAGCAAGGAATTATTTGAACTTGGAATTCCAGTGTTAGGATTATGCTACGGAGCGCAGCTGATGCAGCACGTCCTTGGAGGAAAAGTAGAGAAAGCTGAAGTAAGCGAATATGGTAAAACAGAAGTCCTGATCGACAAGAAAGATTCCAAATTATTTGAAAATGTATCAGAAAAAACAATCTGTTGGATGAGCCATACAGATTATATTTCACAGGTTGCTCCAGGATTTGAGATTTCTGCCCACACAGCAGACTGCCCAGTTGCAACAGCTGAGAATGCAGACAAATCCTTATATGCAATCCAGTTCCATCCAGAAGTACTTCACACAGTCGAAGGAAAGACAATGCTTTCTAACTTCGTATTAGGAGTCTGCGGATGTGCGGGTGACTGGAAGATGGATGCTTTCGTAGAAAGCACAATTAAAGAAATCCGCGAGAAAGTCGGAGATGGAAAAGTATTACTTGCCTTATCAGGAGGAGTAGACTCATCCGTAGCAGCCGGGTTATTATCAAGAGCCATCGGAAAACAATTAACATGTGTATTTGTTGACCACGGATTATTAAGAAAAGACGAAGGTGACGAAGTCGAAGGTGTATTTGGAGAAAATGGACAGTTCAACTTAAACTTTATCCGTGTCAATGCACAGCAGAGATACTATGACAAATTAAAAGGAGTCACAGAACCAGAAGCAAAACGTAAGATCATCGGAGAAGAATTCATCCGAATCTTCGAAGAAGAAGCGAAGAAGATTGGTGCAGTAGACTTCTTAGCACAGGGGACAATCTACCCAGACGTAGTAGAAAGTGGATTAGGTGGAGAATCAGCAGTCATCAAATCCCACCACAACGTAGGAGGATTGCCAGACTTCGTAGATTTCAAAGAAATCATCGAACCATTACGTGACCTGTTCAAAGACGAAGTAAGACAGGCAGGATTACAGTTAGGAATCCCAGAAAAACTTGTATTCCGCCAACCATTCCCAGGACCAGGACTAGGAATTAGAATTATCGGAGAAGTCACAGAAGAAAAAGTAAAAATCGTCCAGGACGCAGACGCAATCTACAGAGAAGAAATTGCCAAAGCAGGATTAGATAAAGAAATCAACCAGTACTTCGCAGCACTGACAAATATGCGAAGCGTTGGAGTAATGGGAGACTTCAGAACATATGACTATGCAGTAGCATTAAGAGCAGTAAAAACAATCGACTTCATGACAGCAGAAGCATCAGAGATTCCTTATGAAGTATTGAATAAGGTAATGAACAGGATTATTAATGAGGTTAAGGGAGTTAATAGAGTAATGTACGATTTAACTTCTAAACCACCTGGAACTATTGAGTTTGAATAAGCAATGAGTCATGCAAGGCTAAAAATAAAAAGAGAGGATCGGGAGCATTTATGTTCACGATCCTCTCTTTTTATTTTTAGCCTTATAGGGCGAAAGCCCTTATCGAGATGGCAGGACGGACTGAAGGAAATATACAAAGCCCTAAAAAGAACACACGTTCTAAAAATAGATTGAAAAAACTATTTAATTATAGTATAATAGCAAAAACATCAAATTTGTAGGCAGGTGAAATATGTTAGAAAAAATTATAAAGCTCACAAATGAATATATAGAAAGTATGCCTAAAACTGAACGAAAAAAATATGGACAGTTTTTTACTAGTAAGGAAACAGCACGTTTTATGGCTGGATTATATCACATTGATAAGAAGCTAAATAAAATAAGTGTACTTGATGCTGGAGCAGGATCAGGTATATTGACATGTGCATTTATTGAAAGGCTAGAGACAATAGACTTCATTGAAGAAATAGAATTTACTTGCTATGAAAATGATGAGAATGTATTACCATTATTAAAACGAAATATGGAGTATTGTAAGGAGAAAACAAGAAAAAAACTTCAAATTAATATTATTGAAGAAAATTATATTCTAAGTCAATCTCTCGATTTTAATCAGATGATAGGAAGTAATACAGATCCTAAAAAATATGACTTTGTGATTGGAAATCCACCATATATGAAAATTTCTAAGAGTGCGCCAGAAGCAATGGCAATGCCAGAGATATGTTATGGCGCACCGAACTTATATTTTCTTTTCGCTGCGATGGGGTTGTTTAATTTGCATGATAATGGAGAAATGGTTTATATTATTCCACGTTCATGGACATCAGGTGCATATTTTAAACGATTTAGAGAATATTTTTTAACAAAAGGAAAGTTGGAACATATTCATCTTTTTGTTAGTAGAAATAAGGTGTTTGATAAAGAGAGTGTATTACAAGAAACTATTATTGTTAAGGTAAGAAAAATAACTGAAGAACCAGAAATGGTTACAATTACATCTTCGAAATCAAATAGTGATTTTGGGGAGATAACATCATTGATGGTTCCATACGATTTAGTTGTGTCAGGTGCGAATCATTATGTTTATCTTGTAACGGATAAGGACGAAGTAGAGGTTTTGAAGAAATTGCATAAGTTTAAGAAAACACTTCCTGCAATTGGTGTAAAAATGAAAACAGGTTTGACAGTTGATTTCCGTAATTGTGAAATTTTGAGAGATGAAAAAGAAGAAGGAGCAATACCATTATTTTATTCACAACATATAAGGCATGGGAAAGTAATATTTCCAATAAAGAAAGAGCATGAATATGTAGTGCCTGAAAAAAAGGGGTTAATGCAAGATAACAAAAACTATTTGTTTGTAAAGCGCTTTACTGCGAAAGAAGAACCAAGAAGATTGCAATGCGGAGTGTACTTAGCAAAAGAATTTCCTCAATATAAAAAGATAAGTACACAGAATAAAATAAATTTTATTGATGGAATTATGACAGATATGTCAGAATGTCTAGTATATGGATTGTATGTATTATTTAATTCAACAATTTATGATAAATATTATCGAATTTTGAATGGGTCTACGCAGGTAAACTCAACAGAGATTAATGCAATGCCAGTACCAGATTTAGATATTATTCAGGAAATGGGAAGAAAAATAATTAAAAGCAAGGATTATTCTGTAACAAGTTGTAATTTAATACTGGAGGCATATTGTGGATAAGAGAATAGAAGAAGCAAGAACGTTTTTGGAAATTATAGGAATGCCCAAAGCACAGCAATCAGATTTATGTTGTTATGTAATATTAGCAATGGCAAGAATAAAACCAGATACACCTTGGAGTCAGACAACGAATGAATGGATTGGCATTCATGATATTATTCAGTTTATTAATAAATTTTATAAAATAAATTATGCAGAGAATAGTAGAGAAACAGTTCGAAAGCAGGCATTACATAGATTTCGGACAGCTGCATTAGTAGAAGATAATGGAAAAGCGACTAATAGTCCTAATTATAAATATAGATTAACTAAAGAGACAGTAAAATTGCTAAAAAATTTTCAAACACCTGTATGGGAATCAACATTAAAAAGATTTTTGCATGTTCATGAGAAATTGGTGGATATCTATGCTTCGAAAAAGAAAATGACAATGATGCCAGTGAATATAGATGGAAAAGATTTTAAGTTTTCAGCAGGTAAACATAATCAACTTCAGAAGGATATTATTGAAGAATTTGCACCGAGGTTTGCACCAAGTTCAGAGTGTTTATATGTTGGCGATACAATACAAAAAGATCTTGTAAAAAATGTAGATAAATTGAAAGAACTAGGTTTTGAAATTACACTTCATGATAAAATGCCAGATGTAGTATTATATCGAGAAGATAAGGATTGGATTTATTTTGTTGAGTCAGTAACTTCAGTAGGTCCGATGGATCCAAAGCGTATATTGGAAATTACAGAGATGACAAAAGATGTTACAGCAGGAAAAATATTTGTAACAGCATTTTTGGATTTCAAGACGTATAAGAAATTTGCTGAAGAACTCGCATGGGAAACAGAAGTTTGGATTGCTGAAATGCCGGAGCATATGATACATCTAAATGGTGATCGATTCATGGGACCAAGAGGATGAAAGATGTGAATATAAAAACAACATAAAAAGAACAAACAAACATCAAGAGTATATAATCATATAAATCAGGAAGAAGTAATAGATTGAGTAATTAGCTGATTTGAAGGATTTAATGATAAGATATAAATGGTGCTTAGAATCAAAATCTAAATGAAAAGATGTATTAAACAGACATATGTAATAGCTTAAAAAGGAGAAGAAATTTCTAAAAAAGAAGGAAATTTCTTCTCCTTTTGTCAATGTAAAAAGTATAATAATACGATGTGGTGTTTTGTTTATGTTTTGAAAAAATTTTTTTGAGATATTTTTCTTGACATTTTCTTGAGAGAAATATATAATTTTAAATGTGGAAAATTAACGAGCGGAGGTGATAAGATGAAGTTTAATTTTGATTGGAATTATGTGGCAGCAGGTGCACCGTACATTACTATAAGCGGATTGGCACTTGGATTCAATGCTCCATCTATCGCATTGCTTGGAAATCCAGAAGAGGTTATCATAGGATTTGATGATCAGACGATGACTATTGGAGTTAAGAAATATGATGGCAATGAAAATGTAAAATCATATAAATTTTACAGCAGAATGAAGAATGGTTGGGTAAGAATTGGGTGTAAAGAATTCATAAAATATCTGTCTTCATTAACAGGGTTAGAATTTAGTCCGGCAATTCGCTATATTGCCAAATATGACGAGCAAGAAGAAATTTTGTATATTTCTGTATTGGATGCACTTCAAAGTCAAAAAGACGAGGAGGTGGATGAAGATAAGTAAGTTAATTCAATGTAAACAAAAAGCACATTGATAGCTACGGCAATAGCTAAAATGCGCTTCTGTTAGTGTGCTATATACACTTCATACAAAGAAAGTATAGCACATTTATGACAGATTTCAAGCAAAAAATATCTTAAAAGGAGAATTTTTATGCGAAAAAATGGAATATATGATTCCCTGAAGATAAGGGAGAAAGGATGTGCTATATGAAAAAGTATGTATCAGACTATCTGAATAAAGGAATAAAAGGTCATTTTAATTATGAATTTGTGGATGTAATTGTGAATGACGATAATTTGCTATTTATCGATCCAATATTGATTGAAACTTCGGGAGATCAGTGGAGTAAAGATGCTAAGGCATTAATTCAATCGTTCTTTGACGCTTTTTTCGAAGCATATAATGAAAAGGATGAATTAAAAAAGAAAGAGTTGCTGTCCCATGCTGGAGAGCAGAATGGAACACGTCTTGGTTATGGAAGAGGAGATAATGGTAAGGGTAATAGTGTTAAAGGATTGCTTGATATTTTTACTCCGTTAGAAAAGCTTATACAGGAAATACCTACTATGGAAAAAGCAGAAGATTTACCGCTTTTAATTCCTGATTTTGCGAAAGATGGGCTTTCAGATTTACTGACAAATATATTACATGCTCAGTTGAATGCATTTACTATGCAACAAATGTGTAAATATGGACTGAAAAGTAATGGTAATACACATTTTTGGAGTTGGGATAAGGAAAAAGCTTGTTGGATTCAATTAGAAAAACCATCATTTTATGTTGATGGTCAAGAGTTATTACTTGTTCCTAAGCAGATTGTTAGGAAAAATTATTTGTTTAGTACAAGTCAGTATTTTAATAGAATTATATTGGAGCGTATACGGGAAGAAGGCGGATATATGGATGGAGACAAGCCTATTCCTAAAAAAGAAGTTGTGAAGGCAAAGCGTTTTTCGGGAGAGCATTGGCAGTATGATGAATCTGTTTCATATACAAAAAAGAACAATGATGCACTAGATGAATATCATAAGAAGTTACCAATATTCTATTTCGAAAATGGGAATTCTATGCAGGATGATGAATTAGATGAATTGATTTATGGATATCCTGTTTCGCAAACAGCGTGATATGGAGTTGTATTTGCAGATATTATGGCAACAAATTGGCAACAGAAATAAAATACCGGCGAAAAAGATACGAAACCTAAACAAATATATTTAAGAATATCTTTAGACTTGCCGAGTTTGAATAAGCAATGAGTCATGCGTGAGTAAAAGCGGAAACAGCCAGAAAAGAGCATTTATGTTCTTTTCTGGCTGTTTTTGATTTTGGGAACATAGGACGAAAGTCAACATCGAGATGTGCATGATGCTGGGTACAGGGAAGGATAATTATGATGAGTGGTATATCCAATGTTGAATTTAAAGAAGCCAGGTATTGCAAAATTAAATATGAACTTCACAATACATCTCAATATACTCCTCAAACCGAGGAAGTGCCAAAGTCAGTTCTCCACGAACAGACCCATTCACAACCCCACGTTCCATTAACCGCTTCCGATAAGTATTCAATAATTGTGGAGAGATCGCCAACTTCTCACGAATCTCTCCCGTCTTATGAATTCCAGTAGAAATCACATAAACAATCTTCCGGTCAAGTTCAGAAAGCTCACTCCAGATTTTTTCATAAGCATAAATAATCAATTCCTCATCAAATTTAGAAAGCAGTTTTTCAAGTGCATCATTTGTTTCCCATTTTAAATAACCAAGAATCTGGAAAGCAAAAGGATAGCCCTTTGTAAGTTTCGTCATCTCAACAGCCTCACTTGGAGAAATATTAAATACAGAACGATAGCTCGTCGTAATTGCAGGAATACTCAGTGGTTCCAGAAAAATCTTTGGAGCACGATATAAAAATGTCAGGCTCTTTTCATTCTGAAGATTGCTGATGTTATCAAACAGGCCAGCCATCACAAGATAGACAGGATAATTTTGTGTAATATAAATCTGAAAGTTACTGGCAAACACTTTAACATAAGAATTATTAATAATCTCATCAATGATAAAAAGAACTTTCTTTCCTTTATTTTTTAACTTCTCAAGAATATTACGAAGCATATCCTCTTTTTCTAAAGAAATCCATGTACCATCCATCCATTTTGTTTTATAATAAAATACATAATATCAAACAAATAATTTGTAACAAATAATGATTATAATACAATAAATATGTAACAATTAATGTTTAATAAAATTTTCATAAACAATAGATTCTCAAAAAAATAACAACAAGTCTTTGCCCCGTAAGTAAATTTATTAAAGTAAACTAAACAATACCAACAAAATAAAAAGAACCCTACGGGTTCGCGAGTGAAAATATGAAACATAATTGAAAAAACAAAAAAGAAAAGGAGAAGAAATTATGAAAAAATTTATATTTTTCACTTACGCAAAGAAATTTTTAGAAGGAATCATAAATGGAAATGAAATTTTAGAAAATCCAGCAGTTGATTTTACAGTACGTGCAAAAGCAGGAGAATTCGATAAAATATCAGATATAGAATATAATGAGCTTTTAGCCTATTGTGAAGACGCCAATTCCATCTGGAAGAAACAGACAAAAGGAACGGCCGCTCAGTTATTAGCGAATGTGATGCATGTTGCAAAAGCTGATAAAGAGACATTTATATATATGGCAGATCTACTAGATGAGGCACAGTATGAGAAAGCCAAAGAAGAAAAGAAAGAACCGATTCCAAGTGAAATCTTTACAAACTATGTTGCCAGATTTATCGAAGGAATTGCAGACGGCAATAAATTATTGAGAAATCCAAAGAATAAAATGATAGATCAAGAAAAGATCGGAGAATTAAATGATATTGATGGAGAAGAATACGGAAGATTAGTGGCACACTGTGAAATGGCTTCAAGATTTTGGAGAGGAAAAGGTGCAGAAAATTCTGCAAGACTTCTGAAAAATGCGATGAAATTCTGTAAGATAACGAACACAGTATTGTTTGATACAGTACAGGCACTTGATGATTCTTATTATTTCAAAATAGGAGAACTTGAAACTGCACCAGAAGAAGAATGGGATTGTGAATTAGATGAAAACGATATGCTCATCGAAAAAGAGAGCTTTAGTAATGTAGTGAAAAATTTCTATGGAAAAGACATTGAGACGTATACAGATTATATGATGATATTGCAAAATAAATATGATGGAATCTGGCTTCGTCGTGAGGCTCGTGATAGTACCAGAGAAAACGACTATATTGAATTTAACTATTTTGAAAGAATCCTAAATGAAAAAAGAGATCTTAAAACATGGAGACCAAAAGAAATCTATGATTATGTGCACAATCAGATCTATGGTCAGGAAGAAGCTGTAAAAGCGGCATCTATGTTAGTATATAATCATATCAGAGGACATAAAAGAAATGTACTTTTCCTTGGCCCAACAGGATGTGGGAAAACAGAAATCTGGAGAGTTTTAGGAAAGCTCTATAAGAATATTCGAATCATCGATAGTACAAGAATCACACAGGAAGGATGGAAAGGAGAATATAAGTTTCAGAATGTGTTTGACGGAATAGAGGAAGATACCGCAGAGAATATGATCCTGGTATTCGACGAATTCGACAAAATGTGTGAACCTCTGTATGGATCAAATGGATCAAATTATAGTACAGCGATTCAGAATGAGCTGTTAAAGTTCATGGAAGGAACAGATATTGAATGTAAAGATGATAAGGAGAAAGCCAAGATAAAAATGATCAACACATCTAAGATCAGCTTTGTATTCTGTGGAAGTTTTGAGAGCATGATGGTAAAGAAAAATATGAATATCATATCGCATCTGTAAGATTTCTTCCAGGAGAATGCAAAGAATTCAAACATTTATTTAAAAGTGCGATAAAATATAATGAAGCGGAATTTAATTAATTCACAGATACTGATATAATGAAAATAACATTATTATCATGAAACGATCAGGAGGAAAGACACAAAAATGAACATCAAAAGAGTAGCAGTTCTAGGAGCAGGTGCCGTAGGTTCCTACGTCATCTGGGGACTTTCAAATAATAAAGATATCACACTGGGAGTTATAGCCAGCGGAGAGAGAAACGAACGCCTCAAAAAACGAGGCATAATGATCAATGGAACCCAATACACTCCAGAAGTTTGGACACCAGAAGAAGCAAAAAATGTGGATCTTCTGATCGTATCGCTAAAGTACGGAAGTCTAAGAGGCGCATTAGATGATATCCAGACGATCGTAGGAGAAAACACAACTGTTATGAGCTTGATGAATGGAGTTGACAGCGAAGAGATTATCTCAGAGAAAATCGACAGATCACACATTTTATATTCCTTTATCAAAGTAGCATCTCAAGGAAAAGAAGACGGATACCATTTTGATCCGGAAACAACAGTAGGAATCTACTTTGGAGAATTAGAAGAACCATACGAAAGCGAACGTGTCAAAGCGGTCAATGATATTTTTAAAAACACAGGACTCCATTGGATTATTACAGATGACATACAGGCAGAAATCTGGGGCAAATTTAGACTTAATGTCTGCAATAATCTGCCACAGGCAATCTTGGGAGCCGGTGTTGGATGCTATGAAGACAGTGAACATATGTCAGCGATCCGCGAAGGCTTAAGACGAGAAGTAGAAGCAGTTGCCAAAGCAAAAGGAATTGATCTAAGCAAGATCAACGCAAAATCCGGCAGAGGAAGTGCGGTTAAAGCTTCCGCAAGATATTCTACATTACAAGATATTGACGCTGGTCGCCACACAGAGATTGATATGTTCTCTGGGGCAATGATGAGAATGGGAAAAGAACTTGGAATTGCAACCCCATATAACGAATACACGTATCATATGATCAAAGCACTGGAAGAAAAGAATGACGGCAGATTTGCCTATACAGGAGAGGAAGAACCAACCTGGTCGAAATAAAAAGTTTGGGGAAGAGATATGTTAAAAAAAGAAGAAATGATTACACTTTTAAAGAATGACGTAGTTCCGGCACTTGGCTGCACGGAACCGGTATGTGTAGCACTGTGCGCAGCAAATGCAGGGAAAATGACGGAAAATAAGATCCGCTCGATAGAAGTGGAAGTAAATGCAGGAATCTATAAAAATGGAATGTCGGCAGGAATCCCAGGCTGTGATTATGTAGGACTTCCATATGCAGCAGCACTGGGAGCATATCTTAAGAATCCGGAAAAAGGGCTGGAACTTCTGGAAGATATCACACCGGAAATTTTGGAACAGATGAAAGAACTGTGCGGTATGGCTGCTGTATCCGTGAAGATTAAAGAGCAGGAGCAGGGATTGTATGTGAAATGTAAGATCAAGACAGAAGCAGATATGATCACATCGGTCATCAGAGGAACACATACGAATCTTGTATATCTGGAGAAAAATGGAAAGATTATATATGAAAAAAATCAGGAAAACGGACAGGCATCAGATAATGCTCTGATTGAGGCGTTGAAACAGATGACAATTGCACAGATCCGCCAGGTTGCAGATGCAGCTTCAGAGGAAGAATTACATTTCCTGATGGATGGAGTGGAAATGAATGAAAGACTGGCAGCTTATTCCGAAGATAAGAAAGTCGGAGTAGGAATTGCAGATACGCTTCGGAGTGAAAAAGGTTC
>OLWB01003749.1_pt1 | contig 10554 bp, 8 predicted proteins | sample 1673331 | NCBI WGS metagenome assembly OLWB01 (sample SAMEA3178943, study PRJEB25190) | human gut metagenome | biome: human gut; feature: human-associated habitat; material: faeces | place: Austria | collected 2013 | reverse complement strand
GTCTGCATTTCAATTAGTTGGTGCCATGGCACATATTTTAAATAAACCAATAATAATAACAGATACTGCAGCAAGAGAAGCTGTTCAAAATTATGAAAATTCAATAATCGTAAAAAATAACGAAGAGGCAATATATGCTGAAATTAAAGAAGTAATACAAAAGAATAAAAAAAGTTTTTCAGAAAAGCAAGAAAAATATGATAATAATAAGATAATTACTAGATTAGAAAAACTTTTGGAAGAAGAGACAGCCTCCCCAACTATCCACTCTGACATGCTGCTATCTGCATGTGTCCGCAAGTGGTTGTCGAATGTCAAAAGGCGCGTAGATGATGTGACATACCAAAGCTATGACCTCATTGCCAAAAAGCACGTCCTTCCCTATTTTGACGCAAACGGACTCAAACTTTGCGACTGCGATGTGAAAGCGCTGCAAGCATACTTTGACGAAAAGTATGCAAACGGTCGTCTGGACGGCAAGGGTGGGCTCTCGGCTGCATCGCTGCGCCAGCTTAAAAACATTTTGTATCAGGCGTTGACAGACGCTGTCAAAGAAGGAATGATTGCCTCTAATCCGTGCCAGTTTGTAGAACTGCCGCGCAAGGAACACTTTGAAGCCAGCTTTTACAGCGCGGAGCAGTTACAGACGCTTTTCAAGGCACTTGACGGCGATCCACTTCTGCCGCTCATTAGAATTACCGCGCTTTACGGTCTGCGCCGCAGTGAACTGCTGGGGCTCAAATGGGACAGCATTGATTTTGAGAATGATTTGGTAAGAATCTGCCATACGGTTAGTAAGGTCACAAAAGCCGTGGAGAAGGACAAGACGAAAAGCAAAAGCAGCCGTCGAAGCTTTCCTTTGACAGAAGAAGCACGGCAAATTTTTTGCGAGCCAAAGCAGATGAAGCTGAAAACCAAAGACTGTTTGGAAAAGCCTATCAGAAAAACGACTACGTGTTCAAGTGGTCGGACGGACATCCGTATTCACCGGATTATATTTCCGAACGATTCTCGAACCTTTTGAAAAAGCACGGTCTTCCGCATATTCGTTTTCACGAGCTTCGTCATAGCTGCGCCAGTCTGCTTTTGAATAACGGCTGCAACCTCAAGGATGTACAGGAATGGATGGGTCACAGCGATATTCAGATGACAGCAAACATCTATGGTCATCTGGACAATACCCGCAAACAGGGATTGGCGGAGAAGTTGACCGGCTGTCTGCATGGCACGGGTGGATGAGTCTGTTAGAAATCCGTTAGAAACCGAAAAAGTGCGACACTTGGAAACAGGGCAGAAAGTTTGAGAAAGCAAAAAAGAAGACTCAAAATCATACGATTTCAAGTCTTCTAAGTTGGTCCGAGTGACTAGATTCGAACTAGCGGCCTCTTGAACCCCATTCAAGCGCGATACCAAACTTCGCCACACCCGGAAATGAACTGTATTTCTTTCAGCCCACATATAGTAGCATATTGCGGCGGGTTTTGCAAGTGCTTTTTTTGAAAATTATGAAATTTTGCGGCGTGCCTGCTCCCCTTCCGCGCGCGCCTGTCACGAACGCTCCAGAAAGTCCTTCAAAAACCGCACCAGATCCATTCGCGTGCCCACGCCGCAGGTCTTTTCCATCTTGCGGATGCGGTACTTGACGGCGGTTTCGGAGATAAAGCTCTTTTCTGTCATCTGCGCATAGGAATCCCCACTTAAAAGCTGCTGAATGAGCGCCATGTCAATTTCGTCATACTGCTGGAACAGCGTCTCCAGCCGCGCAAGATTGGAGATTTCCGAGTCCTTAAAAAAGCGGTTTTCCAGCACGGGCTCGGCTGCCTCGTCTTCGGCGGATACCGGCAGCGGACGGTTCTCCGTCGTTTCCCGGATGTTGAGCTGGCAGTGCAGCTGGATGTTGACGGTCGAAATGCTGGGGTTTTTCTCGATCAGCGAGCTGATGGAAAGCGCCGCCCGCCCGAACTCCTCATAGCCGTCGGAAATCGACGTGATCGACGGGCGCATGAGCTGCGAGAGCGCCATATTGCCGTAGCTGATCAGGTAGAGCTTCTCCAGAATCGGATAGCCGTCCTGCTGGAGCCGGCGCACGAGGCTGATTGCCGCGTAGTCGCTGGCGCAGATCACGCTGTCGTAGTTTTCAATTACCGCGCGAAAGCGCTCGTACAGCGCTTCAAACGAATCCCCGCAGACAAACACATCGTCCGGCTTTCCCGTCAGAAGCGCAAAGCACTCCGCACGCCACGGGTCGGACGCTGCCAGCGGATTGACCCCGTAAAGCGCCAGCCGGTCTCTTCCGAGCGCATGCAGATACTGCACCGCCAGCTGCATCGAGCCCTGAATGTCCATCATGACCGAGCTGAACGGAAACGGCGAGGCGCCCGGCTGGCGGTTGGTCATAACAATGGGATGCAGCCCAACCGCACGCGCCTTTTCTGCCATCGTGTTCACCCAGCTGCTGGTCGCGCCGATCAGCAGCACGCAGCCGAATTCCGAAGGCTTTTCCTCCAGATTCGTCAGCTGCGTGATTTCTATGCGCTTTTTGCGTGCTTCCTCATTCAAGCCGCGCAGCAGACGCTGGCACCAGGGATACGGAAAAAACTGTTCTTCCAGCAGCGTATAGGTCATGCACGGCGCCTCCTTCGACGAAAAAGATCAGATATTATATCAATTGTATTATAACGGCTGCCGGGACCGAAGTCAATTGCGCGCCGGACGCCGCTTCCAGACTAATTTCGTTTCAGAAAAATCCCAAATCTTTGTCTTTCCAGCACGGCATTTTTTGTTCATAATAGAGATGCTCCAACGAAGAAGCAAATCTGAAGTCATGAAATCTTGAATTCCGTATCTGGAGGGTTCAACTATGAATAAAGCATCCATCCGTGTCGAATCGCTCGTGATTCCGACCTACCCGGAGCCTGCAAAGGAAGAAATGCCGCTGTTCGCGGAATACCGCGTCCACCAGCGCTCCACCGGCAGACCCTATCCCAACAAGGCGACGCTCGACGTCGGCCGCCAGCACCGGCAGGACAAAACCTATACGGTGGTCCATATGGAAAACGAATATCTGGACGTGCTGATCATGCCGGAAATCGGCGGCAAGATCTATGCGGCAAAGGACAAGACGACCGGCTACGACTTTTTCTACCGGCAGCATGTGGTAAAGCCCGGTCTGATCGGCGCATTCGGCTCGTGGGTCTCGGGCGGCGTCGAGTTCAACTGGCCGTTCCATCACCGCCCGTCGAGCGATTACGCGCTGGAGGCGTGCGAAGACGGCAGCGTCGTCTGCTGGCTCTCCGAGCACGACCCGATCGACCGGATGAAGGGCATGGTCGGTGTGGTGCTGCGCCCGGGCGCGACGTATCTGGAAACGCGCGTCAAGCTCTGCAACCGGACGGAAACGACGAAGTCGTTCCTCTGGTGAGAAAATGCGGCGGTGCCCGTCAACGAGCAGTATCAGATTTTCTTCCCGAAGGACGTTACTTATGTAAACTTCCATTACCTTGATTTGCACACCTCCTACCCCATCGCGGGCGACACGACCTACAACGGCATCGACATGAAGACCGCTCGCGATATCTCCATGCACAAAAACACGCACGACGCCACATCCTACTTTGCCTGCGCGTCGAAATACGATTTCTTCGGTGGCTATGACCACGGCAAGCAGTGCGGCGTGGTTCATATTGCGGACCATCATATCTCGCCGGGTAAAAAAATGTTTACCTGGGGCTACAACCAGCTCTCGAAGAACTGGGAAAACACACTGACCGATACCGACGGGCAATACGCCGAGCTGATGGCAGGCTCTTACACCGACAACCAGCCGAATTTCTCGTGGTTGGAACCGTATGAGACAAAGGAATTTTCGCAGTACTGGTATCCGATTTCGAAAATCGGCATTCCAGACTACGCGAACCTCCGCTGCGCGGCGATCAGATTCTCATTGAGCCAACCGAAACGCTCGGCGAGGTGCACGTCGAGGTGCGCGCAGACGGCAAGGTACTTCTTGCAACAACGGTGGCGCTGAACGCGGCAGAGCCGGTGTCTGTAGCATGGCAGAAGCCGGACGCGCTCGTCACAATCACAATTACGGCAAACGGCAAGACCATCGCCTCTTATACCGAAGAAAAGCCCGATCAGCTCAAAAAGCCGCCCGTCAAGGACCCGATGCCGCTGGCAGCTGAGGTGCAGTCGGCAGACGAGCTTTACATGGCAGGACTCCACGTTGAGCAATACCGCGACCCCGCGGTCATGCCGGACGCTTATTTCCTGGAGGGGCTCAAGCGCGACCCGCGGCACGCCGGGTGCCTGCTCGGTATGGCGGCATACTGCTACCGGATGGCGCTCCTTTCCGAGGCGGAGAACTATGCCAGACGCGCCATCAAGCGCCTGACAAAGTTCAACGCGAGAATCCCCAGCGGCGATGCCTATTATCAGCTGGGTCTCATCCTGGAAGCCGAGGGAAAGACCGACGAGGCATATGACTACTACCGCCAGGCTGCATGGGTCGGTTCGAGCGTTTCCAAGGCAATGACGCGCACAGCCTGCATCGATCTGGCGCGCAGTGATTATGAAGAGGCAATCGCGCATACAAAGCAGGTCCTGACCCACGACGCGAAAAACCCGCTTGCTCCCGTTGTTCTTGCGCTGTCCTACCGCGCGCTGGGAGAAACCGAAAAAGCTGACGACGTGATTGAAGCAGGCAGACAGGACGACTGTTTCCATATGCTGCTGCGGTGGCTGTCCGGCATGAGCGAGGCGCATTTCTTCTCCAAAATGGATTCCGAGCCCGCGCAGACGACGCTCGATATGGCATTTGACCTTCTGTCCATGGGGCAGGCGGCGCAGACAGAAAAGCTTCTGACCTCCTTCGGCGCGCACTGCGGACATACGGTCATGACCGCGCTGACACTTGCCTACGCGCTGCATCTGCAGGGAAAGCCGGAGGACGACGCGCTTGCTGCCGCGGAAACGGCGCCAGTCGGTGATACCTTCCCCGTGCGTCTCGGCGAGATTGCCGTTTTGCAGCATGCGCTTGCCTCCGGCGTGAAGCGTGCGGCGTTCCTGCTCGGCTGCGAGTACTATGACAAGCGGCAGTACGAGCTTGCCGGAAAGCTCTTTGAGCAGTCGACCCACGACGAGCCGGACAATTACATGACCTATCGCTCGCTTGCCATCGCCTGCTTCTCCCACCTGGGGCGCAAGGCGGAGGCAATGCCGCTGATGCAAAAGGCGCTTTCCATGACGGACTCGGAGGAGGTCCTCTATGAGACCGTGATTCTCATGGACCAGCAGAACGCCGCGCCGGAGGATAAAATCGCGCTGCTCGCGCCGAGAGCCGCCTCCATGCACCGCGATGATCTGTTTGTCGAGCTGGCGAAGGCGTATAATCAGGCGCGGCAGCCGGAAAAGGCGCGCGAAACGCTGCTCGGTCACGTCTTCACTGCCTGCGAGGGCGGCGAACACGCGATTGCCGACCAGTACATGTACTCCTTCTTCCAGCAGGGCATGCAGGCGGAAGCAGCCGGCGATTTCGAGACTGCACTTTCCGTCTTCCGCCAGGCTCTGACGCTCCCGGCGACGCTCGGCGCGGGCATCTGGAACCGATGCAAATATGTGCCGTATCAGTATCAGATTGCGGTCTGCCTCGAAAAACTCGGCAAGAAGGCGGAGGCAGACGAAATTTTCTGCACAATTCTCGATATCGAGATTGAATTCTTCAGCAAGATGCACCTGCGGGAGCTTCCCTGGTATCAGGCGCTCTCGGCAGAGCACCTGGGTCTGCAGCAGAAGGCGTGGAACCTGATGGGCAAGGCAAAGCGCATCTGGACCGCGGAGCTTGACAAGGTCGACAACGGCTTCTTTGCGACAACGCCGTTCTTCATCTCCTTCGCCCAGCCGGCAAGCGAGCTGCGCAAGGCATATTACGGCTACCTTCTCGGTCTCGTCAGTCTCTACGAGGGCGAAAACGAGCAGGCTGCAGAATGGTTCCGCGGGCTTGCCCTTCGCAAGCTGATGCGCTTTACCGAAGCCGAGCAGGTGCTGCAGGAAATGATCGACACCGGCACGTCGCAGATCGAAAACAGCGACCTTCGCGCCTACTATGGCGTAGGTGCGCCGACGCCGATGCCGTTTGAATACGACATTGTCAAGATCAATACCGTAAACGGTCATGTTCTGCGCGCCTACGGACTTCTGGGACTCGGACACCGCGAGCAGGCGCTGCAGGAGATCGAGGCGGCAAAGAAGCTCAGCCCCAACGATTTCCGTATCTACGCCTTCGAGCAGATCAAAGATACGTTCTGATCAGCGCTTTTTAGATAAAGAAAGAGGAAAACCGCCCGCTGCATCACATCATGTGCTGCAGCGGGCGGTTTTTATAGTTATTGCAGCGAATAGGTCACGCCGTCGACCGTAATGGAAGAGAGCTCATTTAAATCAACCAGCCGGGAAAACAGCCAGCTGGACTTTATTTCGCTGTCCTCTTCGCCTCCGCCCGTGCCGGAATGACCGAGAGAACCATACGTGCCGTAAGGTGTCGACTCATTTCCCGGATTGGTCAGAGAGAAGTTTGTCCCATCGTTCAGTGTGAGGGAAATCGTCGTCTCGTTGCGCCCATACCCGCTGCCGTCCAGCCGGAAGGAAATGGGCGTAATGGTTGCCGTATCCCAACGATAGGTTTTTCCATCGTAGGCGGACTCGTTCAGCGGGACGACAAGCTCTGTCTGAAGTTGCTCCGGAGCGGGAACTTCAAAGAGATAGGCATTCTCCCCGTGAAAGCTCATGTCGAACAAAATCAGGTCGCCGGGTTCAAATTCTCCGCCTAGATTGCACAGAAGCACATAAGCCGTGTTTCTGTCTACCTCGATGATGTCCATGCCCATACCGCCGTTTTTCCATTCGCGTTCGCGTCCTTCGCCGGAATTGTTGCTTGCCAAGACAAGCAGCATCCCGCCGCCCTCTTTTTCTTCCAAACTGGCGTCCGGCAGCGCGGCAAGTTCTGCCGCTGCGTCGTCCGTTTTTGCCTCAATGCGCATGATAGCGTACAACGTATCTTTGGATACCAGCATGGATTCCAGCGTGAAAACAAAATCGTCCGTCTGCGCGGATACGCCGGTTTCTGCAATCTGCGCCTGATCCGGTACCTGCATGGTACCCTCGGCAAGCATCGCCTGCTCGGCTTCGGTATAGGTTGGATAAGTTATGTCAACTTCAGTTGCCGCATCGTAGCTTGCAACGCTTTCTTTGACCAGCGCGGCGGACGATCCGAACAGCTGGTCGAACCAGCCGAGAGAATACGCGGCAAACACGCTGACACAGAGCAGTGCGGCAAGGGCTGCCGCAAGCAGAAACTTCCGAACGAATTTCTGCGGTTTGCGTGCTTTACCCGTGGTATTCAGCTTTGCCATCGTCCTTTTCAGAAGCCGCTCTGTTTCGCTGTCCTCCAACGGAGGAAGCGAATACTCTTGTTCCGGCGCATAGCGCATCAGTTCATCCCACGTCGTCTTCACAGATCATACCTCCCTTTTTGAGCTGCTTTCGCAGTGTCTGCCGTCCGCGCATCAGGCGCGAACGGACGGTTGCGGCGTTCAGATGCAGCTGCTCTGCGATCTGCCCGGTTGTCTGCGACAGATCATAAAACCGATAGAAAATCTCACGGTCCTCCTCTGCCAGACAGGAAAGTGCCTGCCGGATTGCTTCGCAGCGCTGGCTTTCATACATTTGCTCCCAAAGCCGGTCGAGCGAGATAAGCGCGTCGTCTTCCAGCGGAACAAAGACCTTCTTCCGGCGCATGACCTCCACCGTTTTATTGCGGGCAACCGCGCCCAGCCAGGGGCTTACCTGCCCGGATGTAATCTCCCTTGCTCCGTGCCACAGACTCAGAAAGACATCAGACGCAATTTCCTCATGATCCTCCGGCGTCAGAACGCCGCGGCTGCGATTTCGTATGATGGTCAGAACGTAAGCTCCATACTGCGCAATTGCCTGCTCCAGTGCGTCTGCACTTTGCTTTTGCAAGGAGCGCAGCAAATCGCCGTCCATGTCGCATCCCTCCTTTTGCATTTTATCAGCATGCTGTTGTCTTTCATGTCGTGCGTTTGAGCGTTTCTGTTGCATAGAAAAAGAAAAACTCCTCAAATTCCGAAGAATCTGAGGAGTTGGTGCGCGAGGCGGGACTTGAACCCGCACGTCCGGAGTGGACACTAGAACCTGAATCTAGCGAGTCTGCCAATTCCACCACTCGCGCGTTTGCAGTCTTTCAACTGCTCGGATATATTACCACAGATATTCCTGCTTGTCAAGCGGAAGGTGCAGAAAAGTTGCGAGAAACATACCGGCGAATCGCCGGTATGACAGGGCGGCGCAGGGGTGTTTAAAAAATCATGCAGATCCCTGCGATCACGGCGCAGAGGGGGATATAGAGCAGGAAGTGCAGGATGTGCGTCCTTTTATTGTAGCCGAACATATGCGGCCCTACGATGCCCTTCAGCTCGGGATAAAAATGCGGGAAGAAGTTTGAATGGCAGAGCAGGAACCAGTCGAAAAAGAGAATATCGTAGAGCTCCATGCAATAGAGCATGATAAGATACCGGCCAAAGAAGCGGAAAAATCCAAAGCCGTTTCGGACTCCGTCCCACGCGGCAAGAACGGCTGCGGCCAGAAACAGCAGGACCGCGATCCCCTCTATGATCCAGCCGATGATGTGCGCCCCGCGGAACCGCTCTTTTTTGTCCGGGATCGCGTTCAGATTCTCCTTCGGTGCGGAGGAAAAGAACCGCTTATCCTGAATAAAGCCGACGCCGCCGTACAAAACGAGAAAATATGCGGCCATCAGCAGAATCGCCGCAAGGATTGCCACCAGTATTCTGATCCCGTCCTTCTGAACGTTTTGTTTATACTACCACAGAACTGGCCTGCGTGCAAAAAACAAAGGGCTGCGGCTGCGGCGGCACCGCACAGCTGGCGGGCAAGCACGTGGTCAGTGGGAAGATGATCGCCGTAGAGCTTGCGGGACTCGCACCCCGGCCAAAGCAGCCGCCACACGGAATTCTGGACGCCCGAACCGCTTGAAGCAGCGGAAAATTGATAAAAGAAAAACCTTGAAAACAGATGTTTTCAAGGTTTTTCTGGCGCGGAAGGAGAGATTTGAACTCTCGCGCGCTTTTTAGACGCCTACTCCCTTAGCAGGGGAGCCCCTTCGGCCTCTTGGGTATCACTCCGAATAGAAAGAAAACTATTCACTTGATTGCCAAAGTATTCTAGCATATGGCAGAATGTTTGTCAAGCACTAATCTCGCCCCTGCGTCAAAGCTCTTGACAATTTTCCCTCTGGATGATATATTTTATGAAGTCTGGAGAGATGTCCGAGCGGTTTAAGGAGCCAGTCTTGAAAACTGGTGATGGGGCAACCCACCGTGGGTTCGAATCCCACTCTCTCCGCCACTTACTCCACCGCAATTCTATCGGAATTGCGGTGGTTTTTCTGCGTCAGCGCAAACCTGTCGGTCAGGCGTTGACAAACGCCCTCCGAACGATTACAATAGACAAAAATTACATTATGAGGTGATTTCTCATGGATTCCAAGCTGCGTCCCGAAACATTGTGCATTCAGGCCGGTTATACGCCCAAAAACGGCGAGCCCCGCCAGATCCCCATCGTCCAGAGTACCACATTCAAGTACGACACCTCCGAGGATATGGGAAAGCTCTTTGATCTGGAAGCCGAGGGCTATTTCTACTCCCGTCTGGCAAATCCCACCTGCGACGCCGTCGCCGCCAAGATCTGCGCGCTGGAGGGCGGCACCGCCGCCATGCTCACCGGTTCCGGACAGGCGGCCAACTTCATGGCGGTGTTCAACATTGCCGGATGCGGCGATCACATCGTTGCCAGCTCCGCCATCTACGGCGGCAGCTTCAACCTTTTCTCCGTCACCATGAAGAAAATGGGTCTGGAAACCACCTTTATCGACCCGGACTGCACCGAGGAAGAACTGAACGCCGCCTTCCGTCCCAACACCAAAGCCGTGTTCGGCGAGACCATCGCCAACCCCGCCCTGACGGTGCTGGACATTGAGAAATTCGCCAAGGCCGCCCATGCCCACGGCGTTCCTCTCATCGTGGACAATACCTTCGCTACCCCCATCAACTGCCAGCCCTTTCAGTGGGGCGCGGACATCGTCACCCACTCCACCACCAAGTACATGGACGGCCACGCCTCCGCTCTGGGCGGCGCCATCGTGGACAGCGGCAAATTCGACTGGACGGCCTACCCGGACAAGTTCCCCGGCCTGTGTACCCCTGACGACAGCTACCACGGCGTCACCTACACCCAGCGCTTCGGTCTCGGCGGCGCGTTCATCACCAAGTGTACCGCCCAGCTGATGCGGGACTTTGGCTGCGTCCAGTCTCCCCAGAACGCATTTTTGCTGAATCTGGGTCTGGAAAGCCTGCCCTTCCGCATGAAGCAGCACTGCGCCAACGCCCAGGCCGTGGCGGAATTTTTGCAGGGTCACGAAAAGGTCAAGTGGGTGAAATTCGCCGGATTGAAGGGCGA
>OLWB01003748.1_pt1 | contig 10555 bp, 8 predicted proteins | sample 1673331 | NCBI WGS metagenome assembly OLWB01 (sample SAMEA3178943, study PRJEB25190) | human gut metagenome | biome: human gut; feature: human-associated habitat; material: faeces | place: Austria | collected 2013 | reverse complement strand
ATCTCGCGGCGGGGTACAGCGCGTTCGTCGTCCGCTACGCGGTCGGCGCCGACGCGAAACACCCGCATCCGCTGCTCGACGCGGCGGCGGCGCTGGCGCTTGTCCGCGCCCGCGCCGAGGAATTCCATATCGACCCGCAGAAGGTCGCCGTCTGCGGCTTCTCGGCGGGCGGACACCTTGCCGCGCACATCGGCACGCAGTGGCATCTGCCGCTGCTGCGCGAGACGCTCGGCGGTGAGAGCGCCGACTTCCGCCCCGACGCGATGGTGCTCTGCTATCCCGTCATTTCGGGCATCCGCAGCCCGCACCTGCATTCCTTCCTCAACCTGACCGGCCCCGACCCCGCACAGGAGGCACTTGCGTGCCTTTCCTGCGAGGAGCTGGTCGACAGCCGCACGCCGCCTGCCTTCCTCTGGCATACGGCGAACGATACCTGCGTGCCGGTCGAGAATTCGCTCGTGATGGCGGGCGCGCTGGCGAAGGCGGGCGTCCCCGTGGAGCTGCATGTTTTCCCCAACGGCCTGCACGGCCTGTCGGTCTGCACCTATGAAACGGCGGCCGGCGGCAGCGAGGACAGGGTGTACCCCTACGTCGCCCGCTGGGTGCCGTGGTCGGTGCGCTTTCTGGAGAACGTGTTCCGCGGCGGCGATTTCCGGCGCTGAAGCGGAGGGATGACGATGCAGGCGCTTCAAGTCCACAGCAGAAACATATACGAAAACTGTGAGAAGGCGCATATGCAGTGCTATGTGCAGGCGCGGTCGCACAAGCTGACGATGCCGCCGCGTCCGGCGGTCGTCATCTTCCCGGGCGGCGGGTACGACTACACCTCCGACCGCGAGGCCGAGCCGGTAGCCAACGCCTATCTCGCGGCGGGGTACAGCGCGTTCGTCGTCCGCTACGCGGTCGGCGCCGACGCCAGACACCCGCATCCGCTGCTCGACGCGGCGGCGGCCGTCGCGCTTTTGCGCGCCCGCGCCGAGGAATTTTACATCGACCCGCACAAGATTGCCGTCTGCGGCTTTTCGGCGGGCGGACACCTCGCCGCGCACCTCGGTACGCAGTGGCATCTGCCGCTGCTGCGCGAGACGCTCGGCGGCGAGAGTACCGACTTCCGCCCCGACGCGATGGTGCTCTGCTATCCCGTCATTTCCGCAATCCGCGGGGATCATCTGTATTCGTTCCTGAACCTGACCGGCCCCGACCCTGCGCAGGAGGCGCTGCACGCGCTGTCCGTGGACGAGCTGGTCGACGGGCGTACGCCGCCGGCCTTCCTCTGGCACACGGCGGATGATAGCGTCATTTCCGCGGTCAACGCGCTGCTGATGGCCGACGCGCTGACGAAGGCGGGCGTGACGGCGGAACTGCACCTGTTCCCCAAGGGCAACCACAGCCTTTCCGTCTGTACGCGCGAGACGGCGGGCGGCGGCAGCGCGGAGCGGATTTATCCCTACGTCGGCCGCTGGGTTGCATTGTCGGTGGAATTTCTCGAAAACGTGTTCTACGGCGGCGAGTTCCGCTGAAAACCGTCCGTGTCGAAACGGCGGCGTGCAGCGGGAAATGCCTCTCGCCGCACTTCCGGCAGACAAAAAAACGGCTCCCCGATGAGGGGAGCCGTCCCTTTTTAACCGATTCCTTTCACCCGATTTTGACCTGCAAGATATGCAAAGCGCTTGATTGCCTATTTTTATCCGACAAATTCCTGTGAAAAGATTTCTTCTCCTGCGTTGTCCACATACCGCACAACTACAGTGGGATTCTCTATCTCTTCCACTGCGGCAATCAGACTTTTCGCTATGGCTTCAAAAGCAGAAGCCTGCGAATCCAGCATACCCTGCATAGTCTCCGTATTGCTTTTCAGAAGCTCTGCCATTGCATCATCCTCAACCGTGCAGAGATAGATCAAGGTGTTTCCTTCGGCCTTCAACGCAACTTTTAATCCGCTGCCTTCCAGCGATTCGTTTTGTGTGTCTATCTGCGACTTCATAAGGTCGCTGTTAATAAAGTCCTCCAGCGTCGCGAATTTTCCGGTGGGTGCGTAGGTGCTTTCATCATCAGAATTGGCTTCTGTTTCCGAGGAGACGTCTGCGCTTTCCGAATCTGCGGAAGCCGGCGCACTTTCTGTGCTCGAGATTTCTGCATTCCGGCTCGCGCCGTCTGTGCTTTCCGTGTCCTGCTCGCCGCAGGCCGCCAAGGATACTGCTATGCATACGGCACAAAGCGCTGCCGCAATTCGTTTTCCGATTGTCTGCATATTCAAGTCCTAATTCCTTTCGTTTTTCATTCTCTCCGCTTGTTTCGACGGAACCTAAACGGCTTAAAAATTTTCCGCTGTTGTTCTCAAACCGTTTCGGAAACGACTCCAATTTCAAATAGCGCCGATTCTCCGCGTCCCGTTTTGTTATGATGCGGGCAGGGTCTGCCTCTGCCCGTTCCGAATATTTTCCGGTTATGTTCTTTTACAGCTTATAGAGGTAGGTGAAATCGTCATTACGGCGTCACGGCTCCCCTTATCGGGGAGCCGTTTCGCATTGTATTTGTTTACGCCTTGCCGTTGCAGCCGAGGACGTCGACCAGCTTGTGCTTGACGAGCGACTTGATGTTCGCTCTCGCGGGCTTGAGATACTGTCTCGGGTCGAAGTGGTCGGGATGCTCGTTGAAGTACTGACGGATCGAGGCCGTCATCGCCAGACGGAGGTCGGAGTCGATGTTGATCTTGCAGACCGCCATCGAAGCCGCCTTGCGCAGCATATCCTCGGGGATGCCGATGGCGTCGGGCATCTTGCCGCCGTTCTCGTTGATGATCTTGACGTACTCGGGGATAACGCTCGAAGCGCCGTGCAGCACGATCGGGAAGCCGGGCAGCCGTCTGCTGACCTCCTCGAGAATGTCGAAGCGGAGCTGCGGCTTCTGGCCGGGCTTGAACTTGTACGCGCCGTGGCTGGTGCCGATGGCGATGGCCAGCGAGTCGACGCCGGTCTTGGTCACAAACTCCTCGACCTGCGCCGGGTCGGTGTAGGAAGCGTCGGCGGCGGAGACGTTGACCGCGTCCTCGATGCCGGCGAGTCTGCCCAGCTCGCCCTCGACGACGACGCCTCTGGCGTGCGCGTAGTCGACGACCTGCTTGGTCAGCGCGATATTGTCCTCGAACGAGTGGTGGCTGCCGTCGATCATAACCGAGGTGAAGCCGCCGTCGATGCAGGACTTGCAGAGCTCGAACGTGTCGCCGTGGTCGAGGTGGACGCAGATGGGCAGCCCGGTGTCCTCAATGGCGGCTTCGATGAGCTTCATCAGATAAACATGCTTGGCGTAGTTGCGCGCGCCCGAGGAAACCTGCAGGATCAGCGGCGCGTTTTCCTCCATCGCCGCTTCGGTGATGCCCTGAATGATCTCCATATTGTTGACGTTGAACGCGCCGATGGCGTAGCCGCCCTCATACGCTTTTTTGAACATTTCCGTGGATGTGACAAGTGGCATGACAAATATCTCCTTTTGATGATTTTGTTCCAGACGCTTCTATTTTATCAGCATTTTCCGCTTCTGTCAATAGCTTTGCCGCAAGGGGCGAGATAATTTTACAAAAGGAGTTGATTTTTGCAATCGGTTGTGGTATATTTAAGATGCAGATTTTCGGATGTAAAAAAGGCGGCCGCGCCCTGCCCGCGTTTCGGGCGGACGGCGGCACGCGCAGAAAGGATTGGATTCAAATGAGTCAGTTAAAAGGCGCCTGCATCATCGGTCAGTCGGGCGGCCCCACCTCCGTCATCAACGCCAGCGCTTACGGTGCGATCAAAACCGCGCTGGAGAACGAAAGCATCACACGCGTCCTCGGCGCGCTCAACGGCATCAAGGGCGTTCTGGACGACAACCTCATCGATATGGGCAAGGAGGACCCCGCCGAGCTTGCGCTGATGAAGCACACCCCCTCCTCGGCGCTCGGCTCCTGCCGCTATAAGCTGAAGAACCCCGACGAGGACGATACCGATTACAAGCGCATCCTCGAGATCTTCAAGAAGTACGACGTCCGCTATTTCTTCTATAACGGCGGCAACGACTCGATGGACACCTGCAACAAAATCTCCAAGTTTATGCTCAAAAACGGCTACGAGTGCCGCGTGATGGGCATTCCGAAGACCATCGACAACGACCTCGCCGGCACCGACCACTGCCCGGGCTACGCCTCCGCCGCCAAGTACATCGCCACCTCGCTGATGGAGATTTACCACGACGCGCGCGTGTACGACACGGGGATGATCACCGTCGTCGAGATCATGGGCCGCAACGCCGGCTGGCTGACCGCCTCCGCCGCGCTGGCCTCGTATAAGGGCAACGGGCCGGACCTCATCTATCTGCCGGAGGTGGATTTCGACCTCGACGCGTTTATGGCCAAGGTGCAGGACATCTACGACAAAAACGGCAAGTGCATCGTCGCCGTCAGCGAGGGCATCAAGGACAAGAACGGCAAGTACATTTCCGAGTACGGCGCCGACCTTGCCAACTCGAAGGACTCCTTCGGCCACGCGCAGCTCGGCGGCCTCGCCTCCTTCCTCGCCAACGAGATCAAGAAAAAGACCGGCGCCAAGGTGCGCGGCATCGAGCTGAGCCTGCTCCAGCGCTGCGCGGCGCACTGCGCCTCCAAGACCGACATCGAGGAGTCGTTCGCGGCGGGCAAGGCGGCCGTGGATTACGCCGTCGCCGGCACGACCGACAAGATGGTCGGCTTCGAGCGCACGAGCGAAAACGGCGCGTATAAGTGCAACATCAAGCTGTTCGACCTGACGGTCGTCGCCAACACCGAGAAGAAGGTGCCGGCGGAGTGGCTCAACGCGACGAAGGACGGGCTGAACGAGAAGTTCGTCGAGTACGCGCTGCCGCTCATTCAGGGCGAGACCGACCTCTGCAAGGAGGACGGGCTGCCCCGCTTCGTCAAGCTCAAGAAGGTCAAGGCGTAACGCGCGTCTCGACTCTCTTTCCCCGCGCCGCCGTGTGTCTCCGGCGGCGCGGGCGTTTGTTTGGCGTATTTTTGGCGGTTTTCCCCTTGCCAAAGCGGGATGGCCATGGTATAATAGCCGCATAGAGTACTGCACAATGTGAAAGTCTGTGCAGCGGCTATTCAAGTTTTCCGCGCCGTGGGCACGGAAAACTCTGGGACTTCGCGGCGGGAATAATAGCCGCATAGAGTACGAGCGAAGCAGAAGTCTGTGCAGCGGCTATCCAAGTTTTCCGCGCTGTGGGCGCGAAAAACTTTGGGACTTCGCGATAGCTGCATAGAGTATTGTACAATGTGACAGTATGTGCGGCGGTTATTCGAGCCGGCTGTGCGGCGCATAGGCATTTCTCGGGTATGCAGTTAAGGGCGGCTGCGCCGCAAACGGCGCGATGCCAAAGCCCGTGCGGCGGGGATGCAGGTCCTCCGCGTCTGCGGGAAAATTGCGGGCAGCGGCGGGCTGAGCAGCGCGGAGAAGGGGGCTTGCCCTGCGGGGCTGCGGCTGCGGCGGGCCGCGCATAAAAGTGAACCCTTTCTCTGATTGACAAACGAAATGATAAACGAAAGTAGCACGGCGGGCAGGACGCGTCCCCCCCCACGGACGGCGGGGATTTCCGACAGAACGCGCGCCTTCTGCGCCGCAGTGCAAAAATACGGGGCGCCTCGCTGGGGGACTTGCCCTGTTTTGGACTTTTCAAAAGGACGGTTATCGAATTATGGAACAACTCATTCAAGCGCTGGCTTCCGCCGCGCAGACCGCCGCCGGCGTGACCGGCGAGCAGCTCGGCGTTTCGCTGCCGTCGCTCTTCGAGCAGCCGGAGGATAGCGCCGTCGGCGACCTTGCGCTGCCCTGCTTCCGGCTGGCGAAGGCGCTGCGCAAAAGTCCGGCCGTCATCGCCGCCGACCTTGCCGAGACAATCGTCCTGCCGGACGGCGTCGCGCGCGCCGAGGCGGTCAACGGCTACCTGAACTTTTTCGTCGATCCCGCCTATTATGCCGGACGGGTGGGTGCGATTCTGCAAAACCCCGATTTTGGCACGCGCCATCAGGGCGCGGGCAAAACGATGGTCATCGACTACTCCTCGCCCAACATCGCCAAGCGCTTTCATGTCGGCCATCTGGGGACGACCGTCATCGGCAACGCCATCAAAAACCTGCACGCCTTCTGCGGCTACCGCTGCGTGGGCATCAATTACCTCGGCGACTGGGGAACGCAGTTCGGCAAGCTGATTGTCGCGTATAAGAAATGGAGTTCGGCCGACCGCGTGGCTGAGCGCGGCATCGAGGAGTTGGTGGACATCTACGTCCGCTTCTCCGACGAATCCGAGAAGGAGCCCTCGCTCAACGACGAAGCGCGCGCCGCCTTCGCCGAGCTGGAGCGCGGCAACGAGGAATATTTGGCCATCTGGCGCTATTTCAAGGAAATTTCACTGCGCGAATATATGAAAACCTACGAGCTGCTCGGCATCGAGTTCGATTCGTTCGACGGCGAGAGCTTTTTCACCGATAAGATGCCCGCCATCGTCGAGGAGCTGCGCGAGAAAGGACTGCTCGTGCAGGACGACGGCGCGTGGATTGTCGATCTGGCGCCGTACGGGATGCCGCCCGCGCTCATCCTCAAGCGCGACGGCTCGACGCTGTATCCCACGCGCGACATCGCCGCCGCGGTCTGGCGCAAAAAGGAATACGACTTCGACAAGTGCATTTACGTCACCAGCGCCGGCCAAAGCCTGCATTTCGCCCAGTGGTTCAAGGTCGTCGAGCTGATGGGCTACGACTGGGCCGACCGCCTTGTCCACGTCCCCTACGGCACGATGAGCGTGGGCGGGGAAAAGCTGGCCTCGCGCACGGGCAACGTGATCCTGCTGGACGACCTGTTCGCCGAGGCCATCTCGAAGGCCGAAGCGATTATGGAGGAAAAAAACGCGTCGCTGCCGAACCGGCACGAGACCGCCGTCGCCGTCGGCACGGGCGCGGTCATCTTCAACGCGCTCTCGGGCAGCCGCATCAAGGATACGAATTTTACCTGGGAGAACGCGCTTTCCTTCGACGGCAACACCGGCCCGTATGTGCAGTACACCTACGCGCGCGCATCGAGCGTGCCGCGCAGGGCCGCCTGCCCCGACGCGGACGCCGCGGCCGGCTATGTCCCTGCGCCGGACGAAACGGCGCTGATCAAAACGCTGCTGCGCTTCCCCGCGCGTGTGGACGCGGCGCTCTGCGAGTACGAGCCGAGCATCATCTCGCGCTATGTGCTGGACGTCTGCGCCGCCTACAACGTGTTCTACCATAACTGCCCGATCCTCCGCTCGTCCGGCGCCGAGCAGGCTTTCCGCCTGCGGCTGACCGCGGCGGCGCGGCAGATCATCGGCAAATCGCTCGACCTGCTGACCATCCGGCGGACCGAAGAAATATAAATCCAGCTTAGACAGACTGTTTTTGTCTTTGCGGCGGCGGGGCGTATTCCCCGACCGCCCCTCGGCCGTCCGATGGCTGCCGGGGCCGGCGTCTGCCGCGCCGAAATGTACGGCAGGCCGTTTATCGAAAGGGGTTATTTGACTATGTCCGGGCATTCCAAGTGGAAAAACATTATGCATAAAAAGGAAAAAACCGACGCGCAGCGCGCCAGCGTCTTTACCAAGATCGGGAAGGAGATTTCCATCGCCGTCCGCGAGGGCGGGCCGGACCCCGTGTCCAACACGCGCCTGCGCGACCTGATCCAGAAGGCGAAAGCGAACAACGTGCCCAACGACAACATCGACCGCGTCATCAAAAAGGCCGCCGGCGGCGACGGCGCGCAGTACGAGGTCGTCGTCTACGAGGGCTACGGCGTCGGCGGCGTGGCCGTCATCGTCGAGACCACGACCGACAACCGCAACCGCACCGCGGCGGACATCCGCCACTACTTCGATAAGTGCGGGGGCAATATGGGCACGACGGGCTGCGTGTCGTTTATGTTCGCGGATAAGGGCGTCATCGTGGTCGACGGCAAGTCGGTCGCCGACGAGGACCGCTTTATGGAGGACGTGATGGAATGCGGCGCCATCGACTTTACGGGCGACGACGGCATCTTCGAGGTCTTTACCGACCCGTCCGAGCTGTCGGGCGTGCGCGACGCGCTGGCGGCGAAGGGGTACGTCTTCCTCTCGGCCGAGCCGGAGAAGATTCCGAACACTTACGTCCGGCTGGACGACGAGGAGCAACGGGCGAAGATGAGCAAGCTGCTCGGTCTGCTGGAGGACAACGACGACGTGCAGAACGTCTGGCACAACTGGGAGGACGACGAGTGAAAGCATCCGATAGACGGAAAGGGAAGCGGCTTATGAGATTCACCAAACAGCTTTTGGCCAGTCTGCTGGCGTCGGCGATGCTGCTGGCGGCGGTCCCTGCGTTTGCGGCGGAGGGCCGCACCAATATCGCGCTCGGCAAGAGCTATACCATCGAGAGCGACGCGCCCAACGAAAACAGCCTCGGCACCACCGAGGAGGGCGGCAAGGACCAGCTCACCGACGGCGCCTACGGCACCTCGGAATACTATTCCGGCCTCTGGGCGCATTTCGTCAACGCCTACGGCCGCACCGTGACCATCGATTTGGGGGCTTCTATGTCGGTGGACGGAGTGGCGATGGAATTTTTGCAGAACAAGGAGCACGGGGTCTACTGCCCGCGCACGCTGACGGTGTCGCTGAGCGAAAACGGCACCGATTTCGAAACCGTCGCCACGGTCGAAAAGCCGGTTTCCAACACCGCCAACGGCCGCATCCGCGTGCCTTATACGGCGGATTTCGAAAAAGCGCGCGCCCGCTATGTCCGCGTGCATTTCGACGTGCAGGTCAACACCTTCCTCGATGAAATCGAGGTCTACGGCGGCGCGCTGACCGACGACGCGCGCCCGCTCTCGCCCACCGCGCCCGTGGAGGAGGAGCTGTATTTTGACGACGGCGCCGACATCGGCGTGCGGGACATCATGTGCTTCCACAACGGCTATTATCCGCAGGACGAAACGCTTGTCAACAATACCAAGGACGTGTTCCGCTCCTATATCGGCTATGTCGATTCCACCGGCAAATATGTGGACACGATGTTCGACGCGATTATGTTCCTCACCCTGCAGGGCCTCTGCCCCTCCGGCGGCAAGCTGACCAAGGACGGCGGGCCGACGCTGCTTTCCGACTGGGAATATCTGCTCGACAACACCTTCGGCGAGGGCATCAATCTGGATGCGCTGAACGAAGCCACCGCCGAGCTGAAGGCCGACCTTGACCTGCCCGATACGCACAAAACGGCCGTTTACCTCACCGTGCCCTATCCGAAGATCAGCGACCTGGTGTTCGGCGACTGGAACGGCGACGGCATAGACGAGAAGATTTCCACCCTCGACGACTGCGTGGACGTCTACTGCTGGTTCGTCGACGAATGCATCCGCCGCTTTGCGGAAAAAGGGTACGAGCATCTCGATTTCAAGGGCTTTTTCTGGTGCAGCGAGTCGATCATCGAGGACGAAAACGACTATGAGGTCGAGCTGGCGCACCGCTGCGTGGAGCAGATCCAGAGCCGCGGCTATCAGAGCGTTTTCATCCCCTATTTCCAGTCTGCGGGAAGCTGGATGGCGGAGGACATCGGGTTCGACGCGACCATCCTCCAGCCCAACCTTTCCTTCAACGCATGGGCGCAGAAGGACCCCGAGCGCTTTATGGAGGACTTCGTCGCGACCGCCGCCAAGTATCATTTCGGCATCCAGATGGAAATGAAGGAAAATCTGGCGTCCAATATGGAGCCGTATGCCGACTATTTCCTCCAATACCTCGTGTCAGCCTCGCGCAGCGGGATGATGACCGACGCCGTTCACGCCTATTATCAGGGCGCGGGCTACGGCAGCGTCCACCAGTGCGCCGTCAGCAGCGACGTCCGCGTTCGCTGGTTTTACGACGCGCTGTATAAGTTCGTCAAGGGCACGCTCAGCCTGCCCGCGGAGGCCGAGGTCGAATACGAGTCCGAGATCACCGTCGAAAAGGGCGGCCTGTACAAGGGCAGGATGAAGCTGGAGGGCGACTGGTTCAACGATTTCACGGTCGCCAAGCAGGCGCTCAACGGCACCGTTTCCTATTATCCGGCGCTGGGCGAGTTCCGCTATCGTCCCGACCGCACATATGTCGGCGCGGACAGCTTCGCCATCGCCGTGCAGAAGCCTGACGGCACGACCGAGGAACTGACCGTCCGCGTGACCGTCACCGGCGAATCCGACGTCGAATCGGCGCCGGCGGCGTCGGACGGCGAAGCCTCCGGCGGCGACGCGCCGCAGGATAAGGGTACCAACTGGGCGCTCATCGGCGGGCTGGCGGCCGGCGCGGTCGTCCTCGTCGGCGGGATCGCCGCCGCCGTGGCGGTGATGACCGGCAGACGTGCGGGCGGCAAGGACAAGAAAAAGAAGAAATAAAAAGCCGAAGCCTGAATGGAACGCGTGGAGTTCCGTTCAGGCTTTTTTTGCGCACTTCTCGCCTGCGTTGACCTACTCTCACGCAGCGAGCGATGGACAAATGACGGAGATTGGTACATAATAGCCGCATAGAG
>OLWB01003745.1_pt1 | contig 10557 bp, 14 predicted proteins | sample 1673331 | NCBI WGS metagenome assembly OLWB01 (sample SAMEA3178943, study PRJEB25190) | human gut metagenome | biome: human gut; feature: human-associated habitat; material: faeces | place: Austria | collected 2013 | reverse complement strand
TGTGCAATGGAAAAAGAATCAAAAACAATAGCACAAGAGCTAAAATTACAAAAAGTTACAGAAACTATATTCAAAAAAAATAATATATCATTACTTATATCAGGAATAGGAAAACAAAAAACAGCAATAAATTTAACAAAGTATTTATGTGAAAATATTAAACCAGATTTAATAGTAAATATAGGATATGCAGGTTCAACAGATATAAAAATAGGAACTTGGGTAAATATAACTAAATCATATAATTACGAATGGAATATACCAGGAGAAGAAAAATACAGTTTCTTAGACTATGGAAATCAAGAGCTAGAGCTAACAAAAAATACAGAAATACAAAAAGTAGAATGCTATTCAGCAGAAAGTTTTGTAACAAAAACTGACTTAACAGGGCACTTAGCATTTGATATGGAACTTCATTCAGTAGCAGTAATAGGTGATATGTTCAAAATACCAGTAATGTCTTTAAAAAAGATAAGTGATAATTTAAGTTTAGAAGATTATTATGATAATACAGAGAATAATGAAAATGTATTTGAATTAAGTAGTTCATTAAAATTATTAGATTTGTAAATAAGAATTATGTGTCAAAGGGTGTCAATGGGGACGGTTCTTTTTGACAACTTTAGGCATACATTTTGGATGTAGCTTTAAAGTTGTCAAAAAGAACCGTCCCCATTGACACCCATTGGCACAATCATTTTATGTTCTAAGCAGACTAAACCATTTTTTTATAAGCAAAGCACTCATATTCATAAAATTATTTTTTCCAATATTTCTATCACTCACAATATCGACTTTGCCAACTAATTCGGTATCTAAATAATAGCAAATTTCACCTATTTTTTGTCCCTTGCTTATTGGAGCTGTTAATGTGTCAGGAATATTCACTTGTTGTGATATTCTTGATTCTTGATCTTTTGATACAAGACAACATTTATCTTCAGAAAAGACAGCATTTACAGTATTTTCTACTCCTTTTTCAACAGAAACAGTTTTTACAATATCATTTGCCTTTGCAAGTTCAGAAGAGGAATAGTTATTGAAACCATAGTCAAGTAAAGCTTTCGCTTCTGAAAATCTTAAAGCTGTTGTTGGAGCTTTCATTATTACTGCAATCAAATTTAAATTGTTACGAGTTGCACTTGCAGATAAATTATATAAAGCAAGACTTGTAGAGCCAGTTTTTAATCCTGTACATCCTTCATAATTTCGTACTAATTTATTAGTATTAACAAGTTCAGATTTTCCATCACGAATACTATCCATCCAAATTGTAGTATATTTTGTAATATTAGGATGTTTAGTTAACAGTTCTCTGGACATTACCGAAATATCGTAAGCGCTTGTTACATGACCATCTTCATCAATACCATGACAATTTTTAAAATGCGTATCATTCATTCCAAGCTCTTTGGCTCTTTCGTTCATTTTAGCAACGAAAGCATCTGTGCTTCCACATAAATATTCTGCCATTGCAACAGTACAATCATTAGCAGAAACAACACACATGCATTTAATCATTTCATTAACTGTTAAAGTTTCAGAAGGTGTAAGCCATATTTGAGATCCACCCATAGAGCTTGCATTTTCACTACAAGGAACTTTATCTTCTAAAGAAATTTGACCAGAATCTAATGCTTCCATAATTAATAGAATAGACATAACTTTAGTAACACTTGCTGGACGAAGTTGCTCGTGGCTGTTATGTTCATATAATACCTGACCAGAGTTTTGGTCAATTAAAATTGCTGCACCAGATTGTAAGTTAAGAGCGTTATTTGGTGTAATTGGCTCAGAAGTACTAGTAGAAGTTTCAAGCGAATCTGGTGTTGTAGACCATTTGTACGTATCTGCACTAAATACTATAATATTATAATTAAATAAGACACTTAAACCTATAAACAAATATAATGTTTTTAGTGTGAACTTTTTTATATACATTTAATGTTACCTCCAATAAAAAAAATTCATCTTTAATAAAATATATTAAAAAATGTTTTAAAAATGTCTAAAAAATTATTTTACAGAAACAATTTTTATGCTTACTTTTTTGTTATCTGTGCTAGCATAAATTTTTATTGTATTAGAAGTATTATTAACAAATTTTAAATCTTTACTACCATAAGAAACTGCAGCATCTTTTCCTTCAGGAACATAATTAACTTTTTTTCCATGAGGATGTCGCTCTGTAACTTTAAAGTCAGAAACTTTAAGAATAGCATTATATAAAGTAGAGCTAACTTGACAATTTCCACCACCTAATGCTTGAGTAACTTGCTTGTCTACAATAACATCTGCTTTTTTATATCCTTTTTCTTCAGTTGCCTTACCAACTGTTTGACAAAAAGAGAAACTCTTACCAGATTCAACAGTAGTTTCATTTAATTTAGAACAAGTTATTTGAATATTATTCAATCTGTTAGAAGCCCTAGATTTAATTGTAGTAGAAAATTCAGCCAAAACAGTTTCAACAGGCTCACTCTTAGCAGGAGGCTCAGTAGGCTGAGGTTCTTGAACAACATTTTGATCAGTTTCATTTTCCGGTACAGTATTATTATTTTCATTAACAGAGCTATTATTAACAGATTGCTCGTTAGAAACACTACCAGTTCTTTCGGCCTGGAAATTTTGCCCTACATTATTATCATTTTTTGAAACAGTATTACATCCAACTAGAACAAATAAAGGAACAGTAAGTAAAAAAATAAAACATAGTTTTTTCATAAAAAAATCTCCTTGTGAAATAATAATTTATAAAATTAGTATAAATAAAAATAAAAAAAATATACTAAAAAATTAAATCTATTGACATCAATTAAATGGTATGATAAACTACAAAATGTAAAAAAATTAAGGAGGAAGAAAAATGAAAAAATTTATTTCAATATTAGGTATAATTGCAATATTAGCAGTTAGCTTATTTGGGTTTTCAGGATGTGGAAACAAAGAAAAAGATGAAGCAAAGGACGCAGAAAACAATAGCAATGTAAAAGAAGAGCAAAAAGAATCAAAAGATCCAGTAAATGATAATGATTCATATTATTTTATATATGATGGAAAGAAATTTAATGCAGGAGATAAAATTTCTAGTATAGAAGAAAAAACAGATTTAGTTGTAAGAGAAAGAGAAAAAACAGAAGATGTTCCAGCAAATAAATATATGATTGGTGCAGGATATATACAAACTGCAGATAAAAAAACATCTTTTTATGTAACACCTTATAATACAGAAAGTTCTGCAGTAAAAGATACATCTATAGGAGGATTTGACTTAGATGAAGATAATTTAAAATATGACAGTAAATTAGCTGATGTTGAAGTTGTCGGAGGATTAAAATTAGGATCTTCACTTGATGATGTAAAAAAAGTATTTGGAGAAACTGAAGAGATATATGAAGGAACAAATTATGATCAATATACATATAAATCTGAAGAAGTATATAGAAATTATGAATTCAAATTCAGCAAAGATGAGAAAAAAGTTATAGAAATTAAATGGAAAAATTTAGTTTTTGATAAATAAGAAAATGTAAAAATTAGTTACAAAAATGTTGGGGATAAAACTCCAACATTTTTTAATAATTTAAGAATTATCCAAAATCAATAGCTTGTTTACATATTATAAATACTAGTCACAAGAACAGAAAAAAGCACTATTGAAATTTTACTAAAATAAATATACAATATAAAAAAATTACAAAAGAGGTGCGATATGGCATATATAGAATTTAAAAATGTTATTAAAGAATATAAAATGGGGGAAATTACAATAAAGGCCCTAGATGATACAAATTTTGAAATTGAAAAAGGAGAGCTTGTTGTAATTGTTGGACCATCTGGTGCTGGAAAGACTACTACTTTAAATATATTAGGTGGTATGGATTCAGCAACAAGTGGTCTTGTTTTGGTTGATGGAAAAAATGTAACGAAACTAAAAAATAAAGAGCTTATACAATATAGAAGAAATGATATTGGTTTTGTATTTCAATTCCCCTTTTATAGATTCTTTGCTCTATTTTTAATAATCGTTCTATATATTTATCCATTTTCTAACTCCTTAATAAATGTTATTTTGATGTGTAGTACGCAACACCAATGTTAAAAAAATATTATATATTATTTTTGAAAATGAGGTGTAATAATGAAAACAAAGAATTTTAACGGCTATCAAAATATTGTGGGAAAAAATATTCAAAAATATAGAGAGCTTAAAGGACTATCTCAACGCGAACTTGCAAATAAAGTTGCCCTATTAGGCGTTACACTTTATAACTCTGATATTTCAAGAATAGAAAACAATACCCTATTTATTAGAGATTATGAAGAATATGCAATATGTAAAGTTTTAGGTATTACTATTTCCCAATTACATGAAGATAGCGATAAATTTTTCAATTAGAAACAAATTTCTATTACTATGTAGTAGTAATTTGTTTTTTATTTATTAACTAGATGTTTTGTACGCAACACATTGTGTAAAAAAATTTGTCGAATGTAACTTTTCATATTTTTCTATCATTTTACCATATTTTTTTACATTATTCAGCAAGAAGTTTTAATTATGGCATTTCCCTAATATATGTTTATTTTAATTTTGGCATAATTCTTATATCATTTTATTGGAAGGAGGCTTGCTTATATTATGAAAAATACAAAATCTATAAAAAGTATAGGAAACAATATTCAACTAGCTAGACTAAAAAAAGGATTAACACAAGAGGAGCTTTCTGAAAAATGCAATGTTTCTTCTCAATATATTAGTGCTATTGAAAGTGGCAGAACTTCTGGCAGTCTTTCACTTATGATTGAAATTTGTAACATTTTAGGTGTATCACCTAATTATATTTTTGGTAATACTATTAATAATTCTAATGTTTCTACAAATATACTTTCAGACGAAGTTTCTTATGCTTATTTAAAATTAAATAGCGAAAATAAGAAATTTGTTGAGAATACTATTAATCATTTGTATTCTATGCAAAATAAGAGATAGAAAAAGTTTAAGATGTGTTATTGCTAAACATCTTGTTTTTAGTTTATAATTCAAAAATTATCTATCATTAATAAATGAAATACAATTTTGAAGACGCACCTTACTGGAAGGTACGTCTTCAATCTGTTACTTCTTGTAAACAATTGCACTTTTCAGTGCAGTCTTGGCTTCAGCAATTGCAGTGTCCACTTTTGTGGAAGCTTCGACTAATGCATTTGCATAGCCGATTTCAGCAGCTCTTTTTTCAAAAGCCTCACGACGAGCATTTTCCTCATCTCTCTGCTTTTTCAGTTCAAGCTCATGAGCTTCAGACTGAATTCTTGCATAACTCGGCATTTGAGATTTGAGCTCTGCTGAGGTTCTTGCGATGCTTTCCTGATAGCCTTTCTGTAAATAATATGGTAACATATTTTTTCCTTTCTACCTCTAATTAGAGGATTTGTCTAAGTTGCGGATGACGGATGATGTAGAAAGATTTCCAAATGAGAGAAAACTCTGCTACAATTATAGTATATCACATTTTATGTAAATTTGCAATGTTGCTATGGTTACTGACCAATTTGCTATGGTTACTGACCAATTTGCAATAAAACCTGATGATGAATTGCACCATTACCTTTCTTTACATATTTTATATCTTCTCCGCCACCTAGAACTAATGCAGGTGTAAAGAAAAATATTTCATTATAGTCAAGTTTTCCTAATTCCTTTACAGTTTGTTTATATAAATCTGCTCTTAACACATTCTTTATAACATCTTCATCTAAAATATAACTTTCAAAAAATTCTTGATAAGAATATCCACAAACTTCGATTTTTCTATAATGTATATTTAATAAAGACACATCATTTTTATTATCTTCCAATTTCCTGTAATAGAATATATCTCCAAAAGCAGTTACTATTATTGGTATTTTATTAAAATCTTTTTGACCTAACCAAGTATATAAGCTATTCATATATAGGAGCTACTACTTTTATTAAACCATCACCATATTCTCCAAATCCATATTCTTCCCATAATTCTATTATTTCCTTTGGTAGCATTTGTTTACCAAATTTTAGGATTTCTTCGTCTGTTTTTTGTAAATTTCCCCCTTGCTTAAATTTTTCAATAAATTGGCTAATACAATTATCCATTAACTAGTCCTCCTATTACTTTTTAAATATTTATCTGATTTAATCAAAAATTATTTTAACTCTTCCAATAGTTTTTTCTGGTGCAAAGTACATTTTTACAATATCACCAATTTTTAAATTATGAGCTTCTTGCTCAGCTTTTGTTATACTTGTATCTGCAATTGTAATTGTATTATACTCATTATTTTGTATTACTTTGTCATACCATAATAAACGTATATCTATTTTATTTCCCTTATCATTAATCTTGCCTACTATAGCATCTTGAATCCAAGCATTCTTTTCAACAAATTTTACTTCTGTTAGCATTAAAAGATTTTTTTGTTCTTCTGTTAATTTTGAAACCATTTCGTCACGTTCTTTAGAATCTTTTTTGGCTACTACAAAAACTACTCCTATAATAGCGCCTATAACTACTACCATAATTAAATATCCCATATTAAATACACCTCCTTTCAAATAAACAATATTCCAAATTTTTTGGACTTGTATTTTTAGAATACATATTTACAATTTCAAAATATTCTACATTCTCAATAAAAGCTACATCGTAATGAGAAACCCCATAAGTCATAAGTTTACAATTATCTCCATCATAAGATAATCCATAAATATGGCAATCATTTAACCCTTTAATATTTACATCTCTTTTATAGTTCATAACTAAAAAGTCACTTCTATATGCAAAACTTTTCAATCTTTTAGCTGGTATCTTGATGAAAAATCTAATAATAAATATTGCACCAACAATAAATAAAACTGTACCACCAATTAAAATCCCCATTACTAATGTTTCATTGTTATTTCCTACATTAGAATCTGAAATTAAAAAAGCTACACTTAAAAAAATGAAAAGAAACCATACAAATGAGCTTAAAAGCCCCGCTATCAACATTCTGCCTTTTTTATAATTTTTGATGTACCTTTTATATAAAGCATCTTTATCTTCTTTTGATAATTTTTCAGGCTCTTTCTTCAGCTCTAATGCTTTTCTATGTATTATTTTTTTTGCTTTACCATAATTAATGTTTTGTACATTTTCAGGTATACCATTTCCAATTAAAGTATAATTCTCTCCATCAATTGGAATTATATACCTTTGTAAATCTTTTGTATAAAAAACAATTATTCTATCTCTATCAAATATACCTTTTGGCACAACTGATTGCATTATATATGGTATTCCTTCTCCATCATTAAATCCATCTTCACAATAAAGAATTTCTGTACTTTGTGGAAATTCGCTTCTTTTAATTATTGAAGCACCAACATAAAAATAGCCGTCACCTAAATCTAAATTATATTTTCCAATTATTTGTTTTACTATTTCATTTTCATTATTCATATAGTTTGTCTCCTCTGGTTATATAAAAAATTCTTATAAAATAATTTTAAAACATCCAGATGTTTTAGCTGGAGCGACACGAACTTTCACAAAATCGCCAACTTTCAAACCATTACTTTCCACATCTTTTTTAGAAAGAGAAGTATCTCCATATTGTAATTGGTCATATGTTGCATTTCGTATAACTTTATTATGCCATAAAACTCTTATTGAATATTTGTATCCTTTATCTTTCATTTCACCAATCATACCTTCTTGAATCCACTCATCATTTTTTCCTTCAACGAATTTTACATCTGTTAAAGCCAATTTATTTTTTTGCTCCTCATTTAAATTACCAACCATTTCTTTTAATTTGTTATTTTCTTTCTTTAAAAAGAAAACTATTAATCCTATAAATGCACCTACAACCATAACTCCTATTATAAATTCCATAATTATTACCTCCTAATTTTTAATAAAATACTATATCAGCTAAAATGCAATATCTTTAAAGCCTATTTCATCTACCTCTTCATTTACAATTTTAACCCCTATACCATTATCTTCTGTGTCATTTCCATATTTTTTATTAAATGTCAGATATATGCATCTTCCTCCTGCTACATCTTCCATAATAAATGCTTCGGGAATGATTATTCCCTCAAGTTCTATTTGATTTAATAATTCATCAATTGTGTTTATTTCAGGCCACCATTTATCAAATTCTTCCTTATCTTCTGGTCCGTATGAACCTTTTTCTTCTTCATTATAATATTTTATAATTTTTTCTGCAATTTCTTTTTGAAGATCATTCCATTTTTCTTTAAATTTTTCATATGTTTCATATTGTAAATCAACAATTTCTTCATCATCAACATTAACTGTTAAATCTACATTCACATCTTTTCCAAAGAAATCTATTGACATTTCTCCCTCATATCCAAATCCTTCATTATACTCTAACTTTTCAAAATCGGTGTTATTCATTTATATATCCACACTATTTCTTTTAAAATTATTCAATAATAAGTTTCACATATTCTCCATCTATTTTATTGTAAACGTGTTTTCCAATAATTGTTAATAAATTTTCAATTTCTTCAATATTATCACTTACAAACTCTACATATGAGTTAGCAGGATCCTCTTCATTTTCTTTTTCATAATTATCTCCACAATAACATCCAAATTTGTCTAATATATCCTCCAATGGATATTGAGATACATATTTATCTGATGGTTGATTTTCATTAAGCTCTGGTTCTGGTTCAAATACTATTGATGTTACATATACAGTTTCTTCTCTATCTTCATACATGTTTTTAAATATTATGTTTTCTTCATCTTCTATATCCTTATAATATTTTTTTTCATTGTAGTATGCTATCAAATAATCATCTTCAATCTCACGGTCTGATTGCTTCCAATCTGTTAATTTTTCCAATTCCTTTAGTAATTCTTTATCTGTAACCTGTTCTAGAGAAAGTCCATTGTCATCTTCCTCAGCTTCTATAACTGTTTTATATATGTTATCTTTTACTTCTATATAATTTTCTCCTTTATATATATCTGGAGTATATACTCTTATATTTTTCATTTAACTAACTCCTCTCTATTATATATGATTTGCACTACCGGTAATTTTATTTATTAATTCTTCTATATCATCAGTACTTAATATGACAATGAAGTGCTTACCATCATATTTTTCTCTTTTTTCAAAATCAATTTTTTTCAAAAATTCTTCATATTCAATCTCAATCAATTTACCTTCACTGTTTTCTACTGTTGCATAAAACTTATTTATTTTACTTGTATCATATCTATTAGCCACAAAATAGAACTCACCTTCTGGTTCTATTGGCAATATGGTATCACAATCTGTCGCTATTGAAATATACCCATTGATGACTGTCTCTTCATCTTTTTTTGTTTGATATAACTTAAATACTGCATAAAATAAGTCTCTTTGCTGAATCTCATTCATAAACGTTTCATAATTTTTCATTACAGTTGTAATGTTTTCCATGTTACCCTCTAAAGGTAAATCTATTCCCCATTCTTTCAATTTTTCTAGCGTTATACTTAAAGGATTCACTACTCCATTAATTGAAATGTTTCCATCTGAAGCATCACCTTCTAATATATTTTTCTTCATTTTATCCAACATTAAAAGTGTATCATTTATACCTAGTTCTATAAACCAATTTAATTGGCTTATATCTACTAATTCAAATTCTCCAACACTTCCTCTATAAAATTCTTTTGTACCTGATTCATTGCAAATTATATTTACTAACTTATACAAACTTACAATTTCACTATATGTTGTTGGAAATGATGTCCACATACGAATATTATCATCTTCAAACCATAATTGTATTCCGCTACCATAATTATTTTTGTCAAATAATATAAAAACATTTGCTGTATCAAAGCTTTGTGATTTCTTTTCATCATACTCTTTACTTGTATTTATAAATTGAAGTTGCATTCTATAAAAATTATCTTGAACTCCTATTCTAGGATTTGTTTCACCTTCAAAGACATTTGTACACGCGTTTTTCCATAATTCTTCAATTCTATATATATCAATTTTGTTTTCAGGTTGTCTTATTTTAATTTCTATTCCCATATTTTAAATTCCTCTCTATTTATTTTAAATTACTTGTTCACATTCTTCCCATAATAATTTACAATAAGCATTATTAAAATCAATATTTTCATAATCTTCTATAAATTTTGGATTAATAATTATAGCTTCTTCTTTATCTTTATATGGATGTAATTTTACTTTTTTATTAAATAGCATACCTTGAGAACTATAAAAAATCATTTGATTTGCTATTCTTACTGCTTTATTTTCTTCTGATTCTGGGACATTCTCTATGCTTATATCTGGTCGTCCAAATTTGCGAAGTCCCCTTGTGTGTAGCCATATATTACCATCTTTCATTTTTGAGATTAAATTTTTAACATGAGAATATACATCAAGCTCTTTTGAAAAAATTTTTTCTGTAAATTCTTCTGCTGAATATAATGAAAAAGTTTGCATATCAAGTACCGCAATTGCTCCTGTATCTAGAAATGCTTGTAC
>OLWB01003741.1_pt1 | contig 10571 bp, 10 predicted proteins | sample 1673331 | NCBI WGS metagenome assembly OLWB01 (sample SAMEA3178943, study PRJEB25190) | human gut metagenome | biome: human gut; feature: human-associated habitat; material: faeces | place: Austria | collected 2013 | reverse complement strand
TGCTCGGGGCCAACGTGCTGACGGGCGTGTGGCTCAACCTCTCGTTCTGGTACAAGCGCGAGGAGCGCACGTCGCTGGCCATCGTCGTCACGGGTGCGGGACTGGTCGCCATCGTCGCTTTCGGGTTCTGGCTCATCCCGCTGTGGGGCTACTACGGGGCCGCGTGGGCGCGCCTGGCGAGCGAAACGGTGATGGTCGCCGTCAGCTGGTGGCTCAACCGCCGCTATTACCCGACGCCCTACGACTGGCGGCGCATCGGCGAATACGTCGCCGCGGCGCTCGCGGTTTTCGCCGTTTGCGAGGCTTTGACCGCCTCTGCGGACAATATGTTTGTAAGCTATGCGTTTAATATAGTGCTCTTTGCGTTGTATGCCGCCTACCTCGTCCGCCGCGAGCGGATCGACCTGGGGGCGATGCTGCGCGCATTCCTGCACAGGTAAAAAGTGAATCGGAGTATGCAGAAACGACTTTTCCCCAGAATCGCAGCCGCGGCTTCGGCCCTCCTGCTCCTCGCCGCCTGCGGCCAGTCCCGTCCGGAAGGCCCGGCCGAGGTGTTGCTGCATACCACGGCGGGCGACATTCGCATCGAACTCGACGGGCGGACGCCCCTTCACCGGGACAACTTCCTGAAACTGACCCGCGAAGGATTTTTCGATTCGGTGCTGTTCCACCGTGTGATCGCCGATTTTATGATCCAGGCGGGCGATCCCGCCTCGCGCCGCGCCCCGGCGGGCACGATGCTGGGCGAGTCCGATGCGGGCTACCTGATTCCCGCCGAGATCGTCTATCCGGCGCTGGCGCATACGCGCGGCGCGCTGGCCGCGGCCCGGACTTCCGACGAGGTGAACCCCGAACGGAAATCCTCCGGCAGCCAGTTCTACATCGTCTGGGGCAAGCCCTTCGACGGAGCGACGCTCGACCGGATTCAGCAGAGCGTGACCGCTGCGACGAACGGGGAGATCGTGATCCCCGATTCCCTGCGGACGATCTATGAAACCACCGGCGGCACGCCGTTCCTCGACGGACAGTACACCGTTTTCGGCCGTGTGACCGAGGGGCTTGAGATCGTGGAGGCCATTCAGGGCGTGGCGACCGATTCGGTCGGCCGGCCGCTGGAGGACGTGCGGATCATCCGGGCCGAAGCGGTTCGAAAATAGACTGAACATGAAGAAGACGACCGGAAAAATCGCCGTGATGGGTGCCAGTTTCGCGCTTTTCCTCTGCGGGGCCGGGGCGCTCCAGCTGGAGCGCGGCACGGCGCGGACCGTGATCCTCGCGGTGGTTTTCGCGGGTTTGCTGACGATTGCCGGGGTGCAGACCTTCCGGCGTATGAAAAATAAGGAGTAAAATGCGTTTTGCGGACATTACAGGACAGGAGGATTTGAAACGGCATCTGACGCAGTCGGTCGATGCCGGTCGCGTGAGCCATGCCCAGCTCTTCACGGGTACGGCGGGTTCCGGGGCGCTGGCCGTGGCCGTGGCCTATGTCCAGTATCTCTGCTGCCGCCACCGCTCGGGCGGCGACTCGTGCGGCGAATGCCCCGACTGCCGACAGATCGCGGCGCTGGCGCACCCCGACCTGCATTTGGTTTTCCCGGTCAACAAACAGGGCAAGAAGTCGGGAGAGGTGATGCGCAGCGACGAGTTCCTGCCGCAGTTCCGCGCGCTGTTCGCCGAGCGCGGGGGCTACTTCTCGCCGCAGGACTGGTACGACCGTCTCGACCTGGGCAAGACGCTCAAAGGCATGATCGCGGCCCGCGAGGCCGACGAGATCATCCGCAAACTCTCGTTCAAGAGCTTCGAGGCCGACTACAAGACGATGCTCGTCTGGCTTCCGGAGGCGATGAACGAGGAGGCTGCCAACAAGATCCTCAAAATCCTCGAAGAGCCTTGGGAGCGGACGCTTTTCATTCTGGTCTCCGAGCAGCCCGACCGGTTGTTGCCGACGATCATTTCGCGGACGCAGGAGGTCTGCGTTCCGCGCATCGCTCCCGACGTGTTGGCGCGGGTCGCTGCGGAGAGGGGCGTTTCCGACCCGTTGCAGGCCCGCAACATGGCGCGTCTGGCCGGCGGCGACCTCTTGGAGTTGAACCACCTGGTCGCGGGCGAGAGCGATGCGCTGCGGAAAGAGAATTTCGACCTTTTCTGCGGCCTGATGCGCCTGAGCTACAACGATAAACACCTCGAACTGGTCTCCTGGGCCGAGGATGCGGCACAGCTTTCGCGCGAGCAGCAGCGGGCTTTCCTGCGCGATGCGGCACGGCTTCTGCGCGAGAGTTACATGCTCCATGCGGGCATCCGCGAAATCAGTTACCTATGGGGCGAGGAGCTGGCCTTCTGTTCGAAATTCGCCCCTTTCGTCGGTTCGCAGAACATCGAGCCGTTGATCGCCGAGATCGAGAGCGCCTCCGCGCAGATCGCACAGAACGGCAACCCGACGATCGTTTTCACCCATTTTGCCCTCTCGGTGAGCAAGATGATAAAACATTTGTGAGTTATGGCACGTGTGGCACTTCTTTTAGGCGGAAACCAGGGCGACGTGAAGCGCACCCTGCAAACGGCACAGCAGTTGATAAACTCCCGCGTGGGGGCTGTCCTGCGTTGTTCGCACCGTTACGAGAGCGAGCCGTGGGGATTCCCGGCCGCGCAGCGTTTTTCGAATCAGGCGCTGGAGGTCTCGACCGACCTTTCGCCGCTCGAAGTGCTCGACGCCTGCCAGGGGATTGAACGCGAATTGGGCCGCAACCGCGCCGCCGAGGCGATCGAGAAGGCTTCGTCGGGCGCCGCCTATTCGTCGCGTCCGATCGACATCGACATCATCTTCTACGGCGACGAGGTGATCGACGACGAGCGCCTGACGGTTCCCCACCCGCTGCTCGCCGAACGGGAGTTCGCATTGCAGCCGCTCGCGGAGATCATGCGCCGGCACCGCCATCCCATCACGGGAGTCACCGTCGGGGAGATGCTCGATGCGCTGCGTAACCGATAAACAGAAGATGAACGTGAGACGAACGATACTCTTTCTCGCCGCCGCGGCGCTCTTGACGGGGTGCTTCAAGGACGTGTCAACCACGACGAATTACGTGATCAAGCCTCTCGTGCAGGACTTGTCGGGCGATCCGTACCTGGCGCTCGACGGGGTGAAAGCCTACGCTTTCGACGCCGACACGACTCTCTATACCGTCGCGTCCTACGCGGATGCGTTGGAGGGCGTCGCCAGCCTGAAAGGCAACCCTTCGGAGCGGCTTTCGCCCTTCGTTACGGCCGTGCCCTACGAGCGTGAAGGGACTGACGGATGGGTCCAGATGTCGATGTCGAACGCTACGCAAATGGTCTTGGCCGTCGATACGGAGCATCGGATCTACGCCTACACCCAGCAGGAACTGACCGAAAACCTCCCGACCCTGTACGTGACGCTGCCTTTCAAGCCGTGGAAGGAGGGCTTTTCCTACAAGGACGGCAGTTGGAGCTATTACAACGAATTCTATACGCCTCCCACCTACCTCGACTGCTTCATCGATCCCGCTGTCCAGAGCGAGGAGGGCGGTGCCGCGGAGGAGATTTCGAATTTGAAAGCCTATGCCTTCGCCGCCGACACCGCGGCGTGGTACATCGCCTCCTACGACGATGCCGTTGCGGGCAAGATCACTTCGAAGGACGACGATTCGTTCACGCGCTCCAACCCCAACTTCACGGCTTACAAGGAGGAGGGTTCGTCGCTCTATAAGATGCAGGTTTCGACCGGGACGCTGATGGTGGTCGTGGTCGATCGCGTCGATCGGCTCTATGCCTACACGAAGAAGGAGGTCGATCTCGAAGGGGCTCCGCCGACCTTCTCCGTCCTCTTCCGGCCGTGGGTGCAGCAGTGGATCGACACGGAGGAGCCCGACGGTTGGGTCGTCGTCAATCCGGCGCTCGACCCCGACAAGGATTCGCAAACGCAAACACAACCACGCCGCCGATGAATACGCCGCGACATACCCTTTACCTGCTGCGCCTTGCGGTGGCGCTGCTCTTCGTGTCGGCCTTTCTGAGCCGTTGCGCGAGCATGATGACCCCTACCGGCGGTCCCCGCGACTCGCTTCCGCCCGTCATCGTGAACATGACGCCCGACAACAATTCGGTCAACCGGCCTCTCGTCGGCCACGAGAAGATCTACATCGAGTTCGACGAGTTCGTGCAGCTCAAGGACCAGCAGAAGGAGTTCTTCACCTCTCCGGCCATGAAGAAGAAACCCACGGTCACCCTGCGCGGCCGGGGCATCGTGATCCAGTTGCGCGACACGCTGGCTCCGAACACGACCTATTCGCTCAACTTCGGCAGCGCCATCCGCGACAACAACGAGGGCAACCCGCTCTATTCGATGCGCTACGTCTTTTCTACGGGTCCCGAGATCGACTCGATGCTCCTCACGGGTTATACAGCCGACAGTTACAAGGCCGATTCCGTGTCGAAGACCTTCATCTGGTTCTTCCCGGCCGATTCGGTCGGGAACGTCGCCGAATACGACTCCACGGTGTTCAAGTACAAGCCTGCGTCGATCGCCCGCGCCGAGAACAACGGCATCTTCATCGCCCAGAACCTCAAGCCGATCCCCTACCGCGTCTATGCCGTTCAGGATAAGAACGACAATCAGATGTACGAGCCGGGCAGCGACCAGGTGGGTTTCCTCGAAGGGACCTACAACCCTGCCGAGATGCCCGATTTCGGCATGTGGTACGACTCGATCCGCCGGTACGTGACCGCCGAGCCGCAGCTCTATTTCCGCATGTTCACCGACAAGGCGTTCCGCCGCCAGGTGCTTTCGCAGACCGAGCGGCCGTTGCAGCACAAGGCGATGCTCTACTTCGCCGCGGCGCGTCCGAAGATCACCCGGCTCCGTTTCGACAGCATTCCGGCCGACCGGGTGATCGTCGATCCGCAGACCGTGGGCCGAGATACGATCGCCCTGTGGTTCAACGTCCCCTCGTCGTCGCTTCCCGATACGATCAAGGGCGAGATCACCTATTTCAAACACGACACCGTCAACCAGTTGCAGGAGGTCACCGAGCCGCTGAAGCTCGCCTGGCGTCTGATCGAGACCAAGGAGCAGGAGCGCGAACGCGAGAAACTCGAACGCGAACGCCGCAAGGCCGAGGCCGCGGGCGAGGAGTGGGAGGAACCCAAGAAGGAGAACCCCTTCGCCTTCAAGATGCCCACTTCGGGCGAGATCAACCCCGAGAATCACCTGACGGTCGATTTCGACTATCCGCTCGTGAAGCTCGATTCGGCTGAACTGCTGCTGACGCGCCTGCTCGAGGATAACTCGATCGAGGATATTCCGGTGCGCATGGTGCGCGATACGGGGATGCTGCGCCGCTGGCAGGTCCGCGCCCCGTGGAAGCTGGGCGGACAGTATACGCTGACCATCCCCGAGGGCGCCATTACCGACGTTGCGGGCCTCTCCAACGACTCGATCATCGGGAAGTACACGGTTCTCGACCCCGAGAAATTCGCCACGGTGCTCATCCACGTCAGGGGCCGCGACGACGGCACGAAGTATATCGTCCAGCTGCTCGACGGCAGCAACGCGCTCAAGCAGGAGAAGCGGGACGTGACGACCGGCGACATCCGGTTCAATTACGTTCCCGCCGGCGAGATCAAGTTCCGCGTCATCGAGGACCGCAACGGCAACGGCAAGTGGGATTCGGGCAATGTGGTCGAACGTCTCCAGCCCGAGCGGGCCGAGATCTACGCCAACGACCAGGGCGAGGACACCTTCGCCACGAAGACCAACTGGGAGATCGAATTCTCGATGGACATGAACCGGATCTTCGCGCCGGTCACGATGCAGTCGCTCTCGCGCCTGCTGGACGAACGCGAGTCGCAGCGCCTGCGCCGCGAGGCGGAGAAACGGGCCAAGGAGGGTCCGAAGCGCGATCAGAACCGCAACCGGCAGCAGAACGACAATAACAGCAACTTCAACGCTGCGGGCGGGATGTTCAATAATTTCAGATAAGATGACGATGCAACGACATATCCGGACGGCGCTCTTCGCCCTTGCGGCCCTCGCCGCATGGCAGGGGGCTTCGGCGCAGCATACGCTCGGCTTCACGGTGGGCTACGGCATGGGCAACGGCCGCTTCCAGCCCCAGCAGGAGATGCGGGCGATCTGGGGACTTTACAGCGGGGGCCTTTCGTGGCGCTACTACGGCAAGCAACGCTTCGTGGGGGGCTTCGGCATTGATCTGGAGTTCCAGCAGCAGGGCTTTTCGTTTGCGACCAACGCTTCGCAGGTCGAGGAGAAGAAGGATTATCTCTACTATACGCGGCATGTCAATTCCGTCGTGCTGCCGATCGTCTGGCAGCCGCACTTCTACATGCTGCGCAACCACGTCCGCATCTACCTCGAAGCTGCCGCGACCTTCTCCTACCCGGGCCAACGGCTCCGCCGGCTGGAAAGGCGACTATCCCTTCAAGCTCGCGCGCGACAACCGCTGGGGCTACGGACTGGCGGGCGGCGGCGGCATCGCTTTCCTGATCCGCCGTTTCGAGCTGAATTTCCGGGTGCGCTACTCGTTCGGTTATTCGGACATCGTCCGCAACCGCAACAAATACTACGACAACAACAGCGACGGCGCGGAAAATCCCTTCTGGGCCACTCCGCTGCGTTCGCCGCTCGACAACCTTATGATCTCCGTGGGGTTGAACTACCGCTTCAACAAACAGGGCTTCGAGGCCTGGAAACCAAGACCCAAGAAGGAGAAGAACCGCGAGGTCTTCAAATTCGGGCTGTAAAAAACACAAATTATGGAAACTACCCGTCAGCAGAAAATCGCCAAGCAGATCCAGAAGGACGTTGCCGAAATCTTCCAGAAGGAGGGCGCCCCGATCGTGCGCGGCTCGCTCGTAACGGTCACCGCCGTACGCATATCCCCCGATTTCAGCTACGCCAAAATCTACGTCAGCATCTTCCCCTTTGAGCAGAGCGGCGAGGTGATGAAGCGGCTCGAACACCAGAACTGGTTCATCCGCCGCGCCCTGGGCCAGCGGCTCCGCAACCAGCTGAAGAACGTCCCCGAAATTCAGTTCCTGCTCGACGATTCGCTCGAATACATCGAGCATATAGAGCAGGCGTTGAAAGAAGATTGACAGTTATGCGCTTCTGCCGGTTGTTCCCGCTGCCTGCGGCGGCATTTGCAAGTCCGATCCGCCCCCGAACCTCTGCCGAGGCGGGGGCTTCGGGATTTACGCTCTAATCCGTCGCCCGCCATGCTGCCGCAGCTCTTCGCCCGTCGCTACCTCTTTTCGTCCCAGTCCCGGTCGGTGGTCAACCTGATCTCGGGATTGAGCGTCGCGGCCGTGGCGATGCCCGTTGCGGCCATGATCATCCTGCTGTCGGTCTTCAACGGTTTCGAATCGCTCGTCAAGTCGATGTATTCGGCTTTCGACGCCGATCTTACCGTCTCCCCGCGGCAGGGGCAGACCTTTGCGCAGCGGGATCTCGACACCGCGGCCCTCGCACGCATCCCGGGGGTCGGCGCGCTGTCGTTCACCCTGGAGCAGAGCGCCCTGCTCGAACACGGAGGGCGTCAGGCCACCGCCACGATCCGGGGCGTCGACGACGCCTACGGGGCTGTCTTTCAGCTTGGCGATGCCGTTTCCGCCGGGGAGTGGCGCGTGCGGCTGGGCGATCTGGAACGGCTGGTCGTCGGACAGTCGATGGCGTGGATGCTGGGCATCCGCTCGCTGGCCGATGCCGACGTCACGCTCTACGCCGTGCGGCGGGGATCGTTCTCCTCGCTGCTGCCGCTCGAAAACTACACGCGCCGCACGGAACCCGTGGGCGGCGTCTATACCCTCGACCTCGAAACCGAACGCACCTACGTGCTCGCCTCGCTGCGGCTGGCGCAGGAGCTGTTCGGCTATCCGGGCCGCGCCTCGGCGCTCGTCGTGCGCCTCGCTCCCGGGGCCGATGCCGCGGCGGTCCGCAAGGCCGTTGCGGAGGCTGCGGGCGACGGATTCCGCGTCCGCACGCGCGACGAACTGCGCGCTTCGTTCTACCGCATTATGACCTACGAGAAGTGGGGCATCTTCTTCATCGCCCTGCTGGTGCTCATCATCGCTTCGTTCTCGGTGGTGGGGGCATTGGCCATGCTGATCGTCGAAAAACGGGACGACATCTCCACGCTCCGCGCCCTGGGGGCCGACACGGGCCTCGTCCGCGCCGTGTTCCGCACCGAAGGGTTTCTGATATGCGGTCTGGGCGCTGTCGCCGGCATGACGCTGGGCGTTGCCACGACTCTCTCGCAGCAATATTTCGGGCTGATCGAGATCCCGGCCGAGACCTTCCTCACGAAGAGCTATCCCGTCGAATTCCGACCGACTGATCTGGCGGTCGTCGCCGCGTCGTTCGCCGCCGTGGCCGCCCTCCTTTCGAACATCACCGTCCGCAGTATGATTAAAACCGACCGATTATGAAACGATTCCTCCGCATGGCGGCATCCGCGGCCTTCGTGCTGCTGCTGTCCGCCTGCGCCCGCCACAAGATCATCCCCGACGACACGCTGGCGCAGATTTTCCACGATGCGTTCCTCACCAACGCCTACATCGGCAGCGAGGGCGTGAAGACCGACTCGCTGCGCATCTACGAGCCGATCTTCGCCCGCTACGGCTACACGACCGACGACGTGCACTACACCATCGGCAACTTCTCGAAGCGCAAGAGCGCCCGTCTGGGCGACGTGGTCGAGCGGGCCATCGAGATGCTCGAACGGGAGGGTAAGATCTATAACCAGGAGGTCGCCGTGCTCGACACGATCGACAACGTCGCCCGCCGCACCTTCACGCGCACGGTGCTCGCCGATTCGCTCATCCGCGTCGGGTCGCTGCGCGACACGGCCCGTCTGAGCTTTACGCTCGACGTCGAGCCGGGCGAATACAGCCTTTCGCTCAAATACCTCGTCGATTCGCTGGACCGCAACCAGCGGGGGCTGAAAGGCTCCGTGTGGCTCGAACGGCGCGACAGCTCGCGCACCAACGTCTACACCGCGACCCTGCGGCGCAACCGCGAGGAGAGCTTCTCGCGCCGGTTTACGACCGACACGACGCACCGCCGCCTGCGCATCGACTTCCTGACCTTCAACGCCAGGCCCGAGCGGCCTTCGGTGACGGTCACCGACCTCAAGGTGGAGTACATTCCCCCGACCCGCACGGCCGTCGAAAAACTCTACGAACAGCAACTCGACATCCGGATTTTCGCCGATGACTTCCTCCGCGCCGCGGCCATCCCGAAGGATAGCCTCTAACCTGCTGTGGACGCCGCAGGGCCTCGTCCGGCATCCGCTCCTGACACTCGGGGCGGACGGCCGCGTGCTCTCTGCGGAGAGTTGTCCCGATCCGGACCGCCTCGCCGCCACGGAGTTCTATGCGGGGCTGCTGGTCCCGGATTTCCCGGCCGACTACCGCGCCGCGTTCGACGGCATGCGCGCCGCCGCATTGCCGCTTTCCGAACTGCTGCCGCGAATCGTGACGCCCGGCGGGGCGCTGGTCGTCATCTCGGGACTCGACTACGACTCGCTGCGGCTCACGCCGCAGTCGCAGATCCGGAAGTTGTGAGGCTGCCGTATCCGGGCCGAACGTACGCCGTCCTCCTCCCTGAAGGAGAAACGGGGCGGGTTCGGATGGGCGAACAGGGCCGGAGGCCGTGGGAGCGGCGGCCGGCGGTCCGATTTTTCGACTTCCGGGGGTATATCAGTAAATGCTCCTCGACCGTGCGCCGCAGGTGCTCGCGATCGAGGTGGGTGTAGATTTCGGTCGTGAGGATGCTTTCGTGCCCCAGCATCTCCTGCACCTGACGGATCGAGGCGCCGCCTTCCAGCAGGTGCGTCGCGAACGAGTGGCGGAAGGTGTGGGGGCTGATGCGCTTTTCGATCCCGGCCCGACGGGCGGCCTGCTTGAGGACCGTGAAGACCATCACCCGCGTAAGCTGTCCCCCGCGGTTGTTCAGGAAGACGATCTCCTCACCGGTCCGGACGCTCCGCCGCTCTTCGAGGTAGCGCTGGATGCGGTCGCGGGCCGTTGAACTGACCGGCACGATCCGCTGTTTGTCGCCTTTGCCGATCACGCGGATGTACCCTTCGCCGAAAAAGAGGTCCTGCATGCGCAGCGACGTGAGTTCCGAGACCCGCAGTCCGCACGAATAGAGCACTTCGAGCATGGCGCAGTCGCGCAGCCCCTTCACGGTCGAGGTGTCCACGGCGGCGATGATGCGGTCGATCTCGGCGGTGGTCAGCACGTCGGGCAGCTGGCGGCCGAATTTGGGCGTCAGGACGAACTCCGCGGGCGACGATTCGATCTTGTCCGAGATCATCAGGAAGTTGAAGAAACTCTTGATGCCGCTCAACGCCCGGGCCTGCGAGGTCTTCTCGCGTCCCCGCTCGTAGAGCCACGCCATGTAGCGTTCGACCATCTGCGGTTCGACCTTGTGGGGCGCGACGTCCCACTGGCGCAGGATGAAGTGCGCGAACTGCATGTAGTCGCGCATGTACGATTCGACGGTGTTTTTCGAGAGCCGCTTTTCCAGTTTTATA
>OLWB01003727.1_pt1 | contig 10601 bp, 10 predicted proteins | sample 1673331 | NCBI WGS metagenome assembly OLWB01 (sample SAMEA3178943, study PRJEB25190) | human gut metagenome | biome: human gut; feature: human-associated habitat; material: faeces | place: Austria | collected 2013 | reverse complement strand
ACGCTATGGCGAAGGAGCTTACCTATACGCCCTCGGGCAGTCTCTATTGGCCAAGCCACTATACAGCTGTCACGGACGGCTCTGGGTATCTCGGCGCCGTTTATGGAAAGCTGAAGCAGGGAAAACCTGTCTTGCTCGGCGTCAGCAATGCCTATGGCGGTCAGCACTGGGTGGTGGTCACGGGGTATACCGGGGGAAGCAGTCTGACAGCGTCCGGATTTACCATCCGCGACCCCGGTTCCAATTCCCGGACAAATTTGCAGCAGCTGCTGAACGTGTATCCTTCGTTTTATAAGTTCTTCTATTATTAAAAGTGTGGGGTTGGCAATGTCTGCCAACCCCACTATTCAATGTGATTTTTCAGCCATTCAAGAAGCCCATGGTCATCCATATCACCGGCGGCAACGTGGAGAATGACGGAAATCAAATCGTCATCTTCGTAGGAAAGTGTGATGCTGTTGATGTCCAGAAATACGAGCATGGCGTGAGTTCCGATGCGTTTGTTGCCGTCCACGAAAGGGTGATTGTGAATGAGTCCATAACCCAGACGGGCGGCTTTTTCGAGAATTGTGGGGTAGAGCTCCTGTCCGCCGAAGGCTTGCAGCGGCGTGTTGACTGCGGAGTCCAACAGACCTTCATCACGCAGCCCATCCATGCCGCCGGACTGCGCGATCAGCATGGAATGCAACATCAGAATTTCACGCCTACTGAGAAGCTTCATTTTGCCAGTTCCTCATATACATGCGTGTTGCGCTGCATGAGCTTCGCGGAGGAAGCAAGCACATCGTCGTCGGCTGCCGCCTGCATGGTGTCCGCTTGGTTGAATTCGTAGATGATATACCGGGGCGTGTTGTTTTTCATAATAACGGCGGAACCATACTGGTCAACCAGCCGGGCAACCTTTGAGAAATTCTGATTGGCTACGGAGATGGGAACGATGGTATTGGTATCAATATTCATGGCAATGCCTCCTTTGTTATTAGTATACTCAAATATTAGGATAAAATCAACCTATTTTTGATATCTGTTTATACGAAAAAGACGCGGTCGTGTCGGCCGCGTCTTTTGTCAGTATATAAATTACAGCAGCGGGATTCCGGCCTTTGCGCAGGCGTCCACAGTTTCGCTGTCCCATACGCTGGACTGTACTTCGCCGATGTGGGCGCAGCCCATCATCAGCATGGACAGACGGCTCTGGCCGATACCGCCGCCGATGGTCAGGGGCAGCTCGCCCGCCAGCAGCATCTTGTGGAAGGGCAGCTCACGGCGGTCATCGCAGCCGCGCTTGTGCAGCTGGTAGTCCATGGAGACCTCGTCCACGCGGATGCCCATGGAGGAGATCTCGAAGGAGCGATCCAGCACGGGGTTATACATGAGGATGTCGCCGTTCAGCGCCCAGTCGTCGTAGTCGGGGGCGCGGCCGTCGTGGGGCTTGCCGCTGCGGTGCAGGTCATCGCCGATCTGCATCAGGAATACCGTGTGGTGCTCCTTGCAGATGGCGTCCTCGCGCTGCTTGGGCGTGTAGTCAGGCCAGCGATCCTCCAGCTCCTGGGTGGTGACGAAATACACTTCCCGATCCAGCACGGTGTGCAGGCTGGGGAAGGCGATCTGCAAAGCGTCGTTTGTCTCCACCACGGCGCCCACGATGGCGCGGACGGTCTGCTCCAGGAAGTCCACCGTGCGGTCACGGCGCTCGATGACCTTTTCCCAGTCCCACTGATCCACATAGACGGAGTGGAGGTTGTCCACCTCCTCGTCGCGGCGGATGGCGTTCATATCGGTGAACAGACCCTTGCCGGGCTTGAAGTCGTAGCGCTTCAGCGCCAGACGCTTCCACTTGGCCAGAGAATGCACCACCTGCCCCTGTGCGCCCACATCGGGGATATCGAAGGACACAGGACGCTCCACGCCGTTGAGGTTATCGTTCAGACCCGAATTCTCATCCACAAACAGGGGAGCGGAAACGCGCCGCAGATTCAGCGCCTGCCCCAGATTCACTTGGAAATTGCTCTTGATGAACTCGATTGCGCGCTGCATCTCATAGGTAGACAGCGGCGTTTTGTACCCAGCAGGGATCGTCACTTTGCTCATGCGTGAAACACCTCTCTCATAAAAAATATGCTGCCATTATAGGCGCTGCCGCGCCAAAATGCAAGTGGGATAACCGCAAAATTTCACAATAAATGCATAGTGCGTTTGTGTGTTTTATCAGAAGGAGGATGCTTTTCTCATTCGCCCCAGTGCCTGAGCTTCGGCAGCATCTGGCTGAAATAGGCTCTGGCCTGTTCGGGAAGGAATTGCTCGTTGGACATGTGGCTGACAAGAAATGACCCATTGCGGCATCTGTTATGGAATATGCCTTACAATACCTGGGCGGAATAGGGGACGACGGCAGGCGGCACGGCATCGTCCGACAGGCGCTTTTCCATCCACACCACATCGTACCATGTGCCGAACTTATAGCCGCAGCGGTGAAAGGTGCCCGCAACGGCGTAGCCGAGCCGCGTGTGGAAGTCGATGCTGGCGCGGCTCAGGTGCGGGTCATCAGCCCCGGTGGGGGCGGCGATGCAGGCGTACAGCACCTGCACATGCTGGGCGCGGGAGGCGTCCTCCAGCGCATGATACAGCCGGGTGCCCAGACCACCGCGGCGGCAGTCCTGCCGCAGGTAGATGCTCGTCTCCGCCGCCCATGCGTAAGCGGCGCGGCTGCCCAGCTGCCCGGTGTAGGCGTAGCCCAGGATCTCGCCGTCACGCTCCAGCACCAGATAGGGGTGGGTGCGCAGCGTCGCCTCGATGCGCTGGCGGAAGTCCGACAGCGCAGGCACTTCATATTCAAATGTAATGGCAGTATCGGTGACGTAGGGCGCGTAGATCGCCAGCAGCGCCGGAGCATCATCGGGAGTCGCGGGGCGGATGTGTATCATAAACGACACCTTCTTTCACCGCTGATTATAAGTGAAAGCGGCTGGCGTGGCAATGCGCAAATGGTACAAAATAATTTTCCGCGGCCAGAAAAAAATTCTTCCCAAAAACCGATGGATATGGTATACTTGTGACAATTAAAAATTGGAAGCAGGCCGCGGCCTGCCGCTGCTTTCACGGGTGAAAGCAGCGAATCTGAACACGAGGGAAGGAAGTGAGGAGCTTGGGCGAATTGCTGCGTATGGAGCATATCAGCAAGCGTTTCGGCAGTTTCTACGCCAACAAGGACATCACACTGACCGTCAATCGCGGCGAGGTGCTGACGCTGCTGGGCGAGAACGGCGCGGGAAAGTCCACGCTGATGAACATTCTGATCGGCCTGTATCAGCCTACGGAGGGCAAGATCTTTCTGGAGGGCAAAGAGGTTCGCATCGAATCACCCAGCCAGGCGGTGAAGCTGGGTATCGGCATGGTGCATCAGCACTTTATGCTGGTGGAGGCTATGACCGTATTCGACAACATCATTCTGGGCGATAAGCACGCCAAGGGGCTGTTCATCGACCGGGCGGCGCGCCGGAAGGAGATCGAGGAGCTGTCCGCCAAGTACGGCCTGGACGTGCAGCTGGACAAGCTCATCACGGAGATATCCGTGGGCGAGCAGCAACGCACCGAGATCCTCAAGGCGTTGTATCACGGGGCGGAGCTGCTGGTTCTGGACGAGCCGTCCGCCGCGCTGACCGACATTGAGGTGGAGGGCCTGTTCGCCATCATGCGCAAGTTGATCAGCGAGGGCAAGAGCATCATCTTCATCAGCCACAAGATGCGCGAGGTGCTGCACATCTCCGACCGCATCACTGTGCTGCGGCTGGGTGAGGTGGTGGGCACGGTGAACCGTGCCGACACCGACGGGCAGAAGCTGGCCAACATGATGATCGGCAAGGAGCTGAGCGAGTCCCAGTACGAGAAGAAGGACGCCTCCGGCGCAGAGGTGGTGGCGGAGCTGTCCCATGTGGACTATGACAAGGAGCACAAGCACAGCGGCGTCAACGATATGTCCCTGAAGATCCACCGGGGCGAGATCGTGGGCATCGCCGGTGTGGACGGCAACGGCCAGACGCAGCTGGCGCAGCTGATCACCGGCGTGATCGCGCCGCAGAGCGGCAATATCTATCTGAAGGACAAGCAGGTGGCGGTCTTTGACCCCAATGCCTTTATCACCGATAATGTGTCCCACGTCCCGGAGGACAGAAACGCGCAGGGACTGATCGGCGACATGTCCATTGCGGAGAATCTGGTGCTGAAGGCAACGGATCAGCCGCAGTTCAGCAAGGGGCACGGCCTGCTGCTGAACAAGCCCGCTATCCACGAGTACGCGGAGGAGATGGTGAAAAAGTACGATGTGCGCTGCACGTCCACGGAGCAGACTGTCCGCAGTCTGTCCGGCGGCAACCAGCAGAAGGTCATTCTGGCGCGCGAGCTGGAGTCCCAGCCGTCCCTGCTGGTCATGGCGCACCCCACCCGCGGATTGGATATCGGTGCGGCGGGCTTCGTCCACGAGCAGATGATCGCCGCCCGCCAGCGCGGCGTGGGCATTCTGCTCATAAGCGCGGACTTCGACGAGATACTGGAGATGTCCGACCGCATCCTTGTGTGCTTTGAGGGGCAGATCATGGGCGAGTATTCCGGCAAGAATCCGCCCATCGAGGAGATCAGCCTCGCCATGACGGGCAAGTGAGAGGAGGAGCTGTTATATGGAAAAACTGAGACGTTCCCTTGGCAGCTTCGTCGTTCCGCTGCTGTCTATTCTGTTGGCCTTCATCGTTGGCGGCGTCATCATGGCGGCGCTGGGTGCCGACCCCTTCGCCGCGGTGAAGTACCTGTTTCAGGGCGCCTTCGGCTCCAAGGCCAATATCGGCACTACCCTGACCAAGGCCACGCCCCTGATGTTCACCTCCCTGTGCGCCTGCTTTGCCTATAAGTGCGGCGTGTTCAATCTGGGCGGTGAGGGTCAGTTCCTGATGGGCTCCATCGCCGCATTCGTTACGGCGTACTTTTCCGGCATCACCGGCTTTTTCGGCGTGGTGCTGGCGCTGCTGGCCGGTACGCTGGCCGGCGGTATCTGGGGCATGATCCCCGGCCTGCTGAAGATCGGCCGCGGCCAGAACGAGATGATCATCTCCATCATGCTGAACTATGTGGCCACGCTGTTCATGGGTGTGCTGTATACCAGCTGGGTGCGCGATGCCAGCGTGCCCCAGACTCCGGCGGTGGACGAGCTGGTGCGCCTGCCCCGCGTGATCACGGGCATGCGTTTCACCTGGGGCTTTGTGATCGCCGTGGTGGTGGGTCTGGTGCTGTACTATGTGCTGTTCTGGACCAGCGGCGGCTTCAAGCTGCGGGCGGTGGGCTACAACATGACGGCCAGCCGCTTCAACGGCATCCATGTGAAGCGCTGCATGCTGACCAGCTTCATTATCTCCGGCGCTATCGCCGGTCTGGGCGGCGGCGCTGAGCTGCTGGGCACCCAGTTCCGGCTCATCAACGGCTTCGGCGCGGGCTATGGCTTCGACGGTGTGGCTATGGCGCTGATCGGCCAGCTGCACCCCATTGCGACCATGGTGGTGGCGCTGTTCTTCGCTGTGCTGCGGGTGGGCTCCACCACCATGCAGGCGGCCACCGGCGTTCCCACCAGCGTGTCCGACATCATTCAGGCGCTGGTCATCGTGTTCTCGGTGGCGGGCATGGCGATGACAAAGCTGCCGGAGTTCAATGCATGGAAGGAACGTGTGTTTGCAAAGAGAAAGGCGGGTGACAAGTAATGGATTGGATCTCCAGCTTGCTTCTGGCTACGGTTCGTCTGGCCATTCCGCTGCTGCTCATCTCGCTGGCGGAGCTGTACGGTCAGCGCGCCGGTATGGTGAACATCGGTCTGGAGGGCCTGGCGGCCATCGGTGCGCTGGTGGGCTTCCTGACCTGCTACATCACCGGCTCCAACTGGATCGGCCTGCTGTGCGGCGCACTGGCGGGTCTGGTGGTGAACATGATCTACGCCTTCTCCACGGTGACACTGTGCGCCGACCATACGGTGTACGGCATGGCCATCAACATATTCGCTCCGGCGCTGGCGTCGTTTATCTACCGCATTTACTTCGGCACCGGCTCCGACCTGAAGCAGATCACCACCATGGCCAGCATCGGCATCCCCGGCCTGAAGGACATCCCTGTCATCGGCCCGCTGCTGTTTGACCAGAGCCCCATGGTCTATCTGACCATCCTGCTGGTGGTGTTCACCTCTGTTTTCTTCAACCGCACACGTGCGGGTCTGAGCTATAAATCCGTGGGCGAGCATCCACAGGCCGCCGCCACGCTGGGCATCAACGTCATTGGCGTGAAGTATCTGGCCTGCATGATCTGCGGTGCGCTGGCCGGTATGGGCGGCGCGTATCTGACCACCTGCTATTCCAGCACCTACACCGACGGTATCGTGGCCGGACGCGGCTTTATCGCGCTGGCGGCGGTGATCTTCGGCCGCTGGAGCGCCGGCGGCATCCTGCTGGCCTGCCTGTTCTTCGGCTTCTGCGACGCGCTGCAGATCCGCCTGCAGGTGTCCGGCATCGCCATTCCGTACCAGTTCTTCCAGATGATCCCCTATGTGGCCACGGTGATCGTGCTTTCCGTTATCGGCACGAAGCAGGCCGGGCCCAAGGCCAACGGACAACCCTACCGCAAGGAACAGCGGTAACACAACGGTAATAACGCCCTTGGGCGTTGTTATAGAACAAAAAGCAAGACACAAACATAAGGAGGAAAATTATGAAGAAGTTTCTTGCACTGCTGCTGGCGTTTGCTATGACGCTGGCTCTCGTCGCCTGCGGCGAGAAGAAGGACGACAAAAAGACCGACGGTGACGGCGCTGCTGATGGTGAGAAGACCTATAAGGTCGCCATGATCTGCGACTCCAGCATCAACGACGGCGGTTGGGGCGCTGCCTGCTACAACGCCATGATCAAGGCTGCCGAGGCCAAGGGCTGGGAGACTGAGGTCACCGACTCCATCTCTCAGGATCAGTACTATGATTCCATCGCCGCTTTCTGCGCGCTGGGCTATGACATGATCTACGCCCCCGGCAACCAGTACACCGACGCGGTGCTGCAGGCTGCTGAGGAGTATCCCGACATCGCCTTCGCTCTGCTGAACGGCGCTGAGTCCACCCCCGCCAAGGCTGTCAACGGCAACGTCAGCTCCCTGCTGCCCAACGCGCAGCAGATCGGCTGGATCGCCGGTGCTCTGGCCGGCCTGATGACCGAGTCCGGTAAGCTGGGCTTCATCGGCGGCATGGAGCTGGATACCACCAAGGGCAAGATCGCCGGCTTCGAGGAAGCTGCCAAGTACGTTGGCGAGCAGGAGGGCAAGACCGTTGAGCTGCTGGCCGTTCCCTATGCCAACTCCTTCAGCGACGCTCCCAAGGGCAAGGAGTTTGCCACTGAGCTGATCTCCCAGGGCGCTGACGTGTTCTTCGGCGATGCTTCCGCCGTGGACTCCGGTGCTCGTGAGGCCATCGACGCCGCCAACGAGAAGGCCGGCGCCATCAAGATCTACGATATCGGCCAGCCCGCCGACATTCTGGGTCAGAACCCCTGCATCATCTGCTCTCAGGTCACCGATAACGCCGCTATGATCGAGGTCTGCATGGACGCTGTTGTGGCCGGCAACTTCGGCGGCAACACCGTGTTCGGCACGCTGGAGAACGGCGCCCTGTCCGCCGGTGCCATCAACACCGAGCTGGTTTCCGCTGAGATCGTTGAGAAGTACAACGCCTATCTGGAGCAGATGAAGGCCGGCACCTTCATGAAGTAAGCCCCCTGTTGTATGTACGCTCAAAAGCCCGCAGGCATCGTCTGCGGGCTTTTAGCTTGTCCCAAAACCCACTCCTGTCATTCCAAGGAGCACCCCAAGGGCACTTGCTTCGCGGCGCGAAGCGGCGTGAAAATCCGGAATCTTTCAGCTGCTCATTTCTGCACAATCTCCGCCGGTAATTCTTGTCTGTTTCGTCAATTCCCATGGGGCGGTGTTTGTGGTAAAATTAACGATTGGAATAGGAAAGCCTTCATGGGAAGGAAAGAAAGAACAGGGAGGAGCCATATTATGCCTTTTGCAGATTTTCAGGCGCTGTACAAGCAAAAGCTCACCACCGCAGACGAGGCGGTGAAGATCATCAAGTCCGGTGACTGGGTGGATTACGGTTTTTGCGCCATCCATCCCCGCGTGCTGGACGAGGCGCTGGCGCGCCGGGCGCCGGAGCTGGAGGACGTGAAGGTGCGCGGCGGCATCAGCCTGTGGAAGCCCGCCATCTTCGACATCGAGGATCCGGTGCACCACATCATCTTCAACTCGCATCACATGAGCAGCGTGGAGCGGCACCACATCGCCAGCGGCGCGGGCTTCCACGAGCCCATGCGCTATTCGGAGCTGCCCCGGTACTACTACGACCATATCACCCCGCCGGACGTTGCCATGTTCCAGGTGACGCCCATGGACAAACACGGCTACTTCAACTTCGGCCTGTCTGCCTCCCATGTGAAGGCGGTATGCGAGATGGCCAAGGTGGTCATCGTGGAGGTCAACGAGAATATGCCCCGCTGTCTGGGCGGCTTTGACAACTGCATCCACGTCAGCGAGGTGGACATGATCGTGGAGGGGCGCAACGACCCCATGGGCATCCAGCCCTCCGGCGCGGCCACGGAGGTGGACAAGGCGGTGGCCAAGCTGATCGTGGAGCAGATCCCCGACGGCGCCTGCCTGCAGCTGGGCATCGGCGGCATGCCCAACACCGTGGGCGCCATGCTGTGTGATTCCGACCTGAAGGATCTGGGCGTGCATACGGAGATGTATGTGGACGCCTACGTGGATCTGGCCATGGCGGGTAAGGTCACGTGCATGAAGAAGAACATCGACCGCGGCCGGCAGGTATTTGCCTTCGCCGCCGGTACCCAGAAGCTGTACGACTATCTGGACGACAATCCGGCCTGCATGTCCGCGCCCATCAGCTACACCAACGATATCCGCACCATTGCGGCCATTGACAACTTTATCTCCATCAACAACGCCGTGGACGTGGATCTGTACGGTCAGGTCAACGGCGAGACGGCGGGCACCAAGCAGATCAGCGGCGCCGGCGGCCAGCAGGACTTCGTGCTGGGCGCATATCTGTCCAAGGGCGGCAAGAGCTTCATCTGCCTTAGCTCCACCCATGCCGACAAGGACGGCACGCTGCACTCCCGCATCCGTCCCACGCTGCAGACCGGCTCCGTGGTGACGGATACCCGCGTGAACACCATGTATGTGGTCACGGAGTACGGCTGCGTCTGCCTGAAGGGACTGAGCGTCTGGGAGCGGGCGGAGAAGCTGATCTCCATCGCCCACCCGGACTTCCGGGAGGAGCTGATCCGCGCTGCTGAGCAGCAGAAGATCTGGTATCCCCACAACAGAAGATAACAGCAAAAGAGCGGCGTGAGCCGCTCTTTTTGCATAGATTTCTCTGTTGCTGCGCATCCTGTGAAAAAAGGAGGCGCATGGCCATGAATACCAACGACGACAACCGGGAGAAGGACGCGGCGAAGGGCGAGCCGGTGCCGCTGCAGCCCATCATCGACATGGGCAGCACGGTGGTGAAAAACAGCCGGGGCACGGTCTACTGCCTGACCATCGTAGGACAGGTGGAGGGACACACGCTGCTGCCGGACAACACCAAGACCACCAAATACGAGCATGTGCTGCCGCTGCTGGCGGCGTTGGAGCAGAGCGAGCAGGTGGAGGGCTTGCTGCTGCTTCTGAACACCGTGGGCGGCGACATCGAGGCGGGGCTGGCCATCGCGGAGCTGGTGGCGGGCATGACGCTGCCCACGGTGACGCTGGTGCTGGGCGGCGGTCACTCCATCGGCGTGCCGCTGGCGGTGTGCGGCAAGGAGACGTTCATCGCGCCCACCGCGTCTATGACGGTGCATCCGGTGCGCATGTCCGGCACGGTCATCGCCGCGCCGGAGACGTACCGGTACTTCGAGCGTATCCGGGAGCGGATCGTGCAGTTCGTGGCGGCCAACAGCCGCGTTACGGCGGAGCGGTTCCGGGAGCTGATGCTCGCCAGCGGCGACATGGCCAACGACGTGGGCACGGTGCTCTACGGCGAGCAGGCGGTGGCCGAGGGCATCATCGACCGGGTGGGCACGCTGTCCGATGCGCTGGAGGCACTGTACGGGCAGATCGCGCGGCGGCGCAGATAGACAGAGGCGGAGAGCGGACGCTCTCCGCTTTTTTCACGCCGCCGTGCGGTTTTTTCTTGAAAATCCCATGCTTCCATAGTATACTATCTTAGTTAAGGTATGCAAAAGTATAAGAGGTGAAGCAATTGTACTTAAAAGCGCTGGAAATTCAGGGATTCAAGAGCTTTCCCGATAAGACGGTTCTGAACTTCGGCGAGGATATCACCGCTATCGTGGGGCCCAACGGCTCCGGCAAGTCCAACATCTCCGACGCCATCCGCTGGGTCATGGGCGAGCAGAACAGCCGCCAGCTGCGCGGCGCCAAGATGGAGGACGTGATCTTCGGCGGCACGGAGAAGCGGAACCAGATGGGCTTTGCCCAGGTGACGCTGGTCATCGACAACACGGAGCACATTTTCC
>OLWB01003723.1_pt1 | contig 10606 bp, 5 predicted proteins | sample 1673331 | NCBI WGS metagenome assembly OLWB01 (sample SAMEA3178943, study PRJEB25190) | human gut metagenome | biome: human gut; feature: human-associated habitat; material: faeces | place: Austria | collected 2013 | reverse complement strand
CGATTCCGCGTCCTTCCGGCGTCCCCGCCCGGGGGATACGATTATTCGACCGATACGGTCACGGTGGTCGCCGTGCTTTCGCCGAGGTGGTTGCTGATGACGTATGTGAAGCTGTCGGCGCCCGTAAAGCCGTTCTGCGGGTAATAGGTGAATTTGCCGTCGGGCGTGAGCGTGACGCTGCCGTTTGCGGGCGAGGTCTCGACGCGGTAGGTGCGCGCCGTCGAAGCGCTCTCGTTGAACGTCCCGTTCAGCGGCTTGCCCGCCTCGGCGGACAGACGGCTGTCCGGCTCGCGCTCGGGCGCGGTGTTGAGCCGGCCCTTGATGAAGTCGTAGGTATAGGTATAGACCAGCCGCGCCATATCGTCCTCCGCATAGCAGGCGTTGTAATAGGCGAGGATGTCTTGATAATATATGTGTACGGTTTCGGTCATATAGCCCTGCGTGACGCCTTCGGTCAGGTATCCCATATACTTGTCGAAATAGGTCTTGTCGGTCAGCGTGGCGCCCATCAGCTCCATTTCCACGCACATGCCGAGCCGCTTGGCCATAATGGCGCAGTTTGCGAGCTGTCCGGCGCCGACGTTGGCGTCGAACGCGTAGTTCGGCTGCATACAGGCGATGTCGAAGCCGTAGGCATGCCAAGCGTCGAAGCCGGAGGCCTTATAGAAGGGAATCCAGAACAGCTCGTAGCCCTTTTCATGCGTATAGTCGGCCACCGTATTGATCAGCTCGCAGTCGTCCTCGTTTTCGTTCATCGCTTCGTGCGTCCAGTAGAAGCCGGCGAATTCGATGTTTTCATACAATTGCCCGTTGACGAATTCGAGGATCAGGTCGACCGCCCAGCGCATCGCGGCGATGCGGTCGTCAAGCGTTTCCAGCCTTTCGGTCTGCCCGTCGCCGTCCAGATCGCCGAATGAAACGCCCTCGCCGGGGTAGGCGAGCGTAAGATAGTATTTCGCCTTGTACTCACTATTCCCGAGCGCCTGCTTCAGCAGTCCGACGGCCTCGTCCAGTGCCGCGATGTCGCGGTCTGCGGCAAAGGTTTTTTCGTACATATCGCGGATTTCGGCCATGCTCGCGTCGTCGTAGAAGTGGCCGCCCTCCAAGCCCGTTCCGGTCGGGCAGAACAGGAAGCCGTCGAACATCGTATCGACGATGCCGCCCTCGCGGTCAAGGTAGGCGGCGTAGGGAAGGATTTCCGCAAGCTGATATCCGGCGTCCGCCCTGCCTTCGCGTTCGTCGGCCGCCGAATAGTTCGGCACCAGCACGATGTCGTTTGCGCCGCCGAGCGCGGTATCCCGTTCGGCGTAGCCGCCGGCGTCCAGCGGACGCGGCTCGATGCCCGAAGCGGACAGCGGCACCGAGCTGCCGTCCACCTTCTTCGTCCCCCAGACCTCCAGCTCGTCGCAGTAGGCGTTGGGCCATACGCGGAAGGAGAAGCGCGCAAACCGCGCCTTATAGGTCTCGTCCAGCTTGTAGTCGTAGCGGAGGAACTCCGTGTCCTGCTCGGAGGGCAGCACCGCGGCCTTGACCGCGTACCAGTCCACGCCGTTTTCCGACAGATAGAACAGCACGCTCGAAATGCTGTTGATGCCGACAGGCGTTTCGCGCAGGAAGGAAAGCGTGAAGCCGTCCACCGTCGCCGTCGCGCCGAGGTCGTAGACTACGTCGCGCCCCTCGCCGCTGCCGAACTTGAAGTAGGCGCTGTCCGTGTAGGAGGGCGTCGACGCGCGCTTGCCGTCGGTTAGCAGCGGACTCGACTCGGGCGAGTTGCCGGCCGTTCCGGCGGGCAGCGGGCAATAGGAATAAATGGTCTGCCCGCGTCCGGCGATCAGATTGATGCGTTCGCTGTAATCGCCGTCCGTCGAGGGAAAGAGCTTTTCGCTCTCGACCTTCCGAATCGGCTCCTCGCGGTAAAAGCTCTCAAAGCCGTCGCCCGCCGCGTCGCGGTAGGCGTACACGCTCAGTTCCTCCAGCATCAGTGAGCCGCGCTCCTGCTCGGGGAAGGAGAAGCGAACCCGGCGCGCCTCCACCGTCTCGGGTAGCGCCAGCGTATAGGTGATGCAGCCCTCGACGTCGTTCATCGGCGCATAAACGCGGCCGACCTTGGTGAAGTCGTTGTCGGCGGCCGCATATACGTCAACGTAAACGGGCGGCAGCACGCCGAGCGTAGCGTTGGCGTACAGGGAGACTTCAAAGCGGGAGACGTCGGTCTGCACGCCGCCGAGGTCCAGCGTGACCTCCAACGCCTCGCTGCCGTCGAAGCCGACGTAGCTGCCCGATTCGTAGGTCGAGCCGGTCGGCCTGCCGTCGGTCAGACGCCCGCCGTCGGGGAATTTGGAGCCCGCCGCGCGCGACAGCTTATAGCTGCGGCCGACCGAGAGGGAGGTCTTGGCCTTGTCCTTCGCCGGCTTGCCGGAGGAAAGCGCCGCGAGCGCGCCCGCGTAGTCGTAGTCGTCGGCGGCGTATGCGGCCTCAATCTGTCCGGCCAGCGCGCCCGCGCCGTCCGCGGGGGCAACGTCTGCGATGACCGAAAGCTCATCCAGAAACAGGTTGGCCGCGTAGTGACTCATCACAAAGCGAACATAACGCGCTGAAACGCAGTGCTCCAGCTCGCCGTAAACGCGGTAAGCGCCGGTTTCCTCGTCCAGCGCGCGGGGGATGTGCAGCGAGCCGTCCCACGCTTCGCCGTCGGCCGACCATTCTACGCGCATGCCCTGCGGCGTGGCGATGCCGGGGCCGATTTCATGATAATAGGAAATTTCAAACATATAAATCCTATCGACGATTTCGCCCAGATCGATTGTGAAAGTCAGCGGGTCGGGCTTGCCGTAATCCGACCAGCGCGGGTCGGAATAGCCGAGGTCTCCCTCCGCGTACAGCCCGTCGGTCAGTTCGCTGCCGTAGGTGTCGGGATAGCTGTCGACCGCCGTCGGCCCCGTGTACGGCTTCCCGCGGGAGACGACGGTGCGGTAGACCGGCTCGAACGGTTCTGTCGTCGGACCGCTCTCCTCCGGCGCGCTTGCTTCGCCGGAGAGGGCGTCGCTGTCCGCAGACGACGGCGCGCCCGATTCCTCCGCTGCGGGTGTGCAGGCCGTCAGGCCGAGCAGTACGGCCAGCAGCAGGCAGAGAAAACTTCTTCGTTTCATGACAGGTCCTTCCTTTCCGAATCGCAGAGCGTGCCGGCGGTATCTGCGGCAAAGAGCTCGGCGTAGTTTGTGATGAGGATGTCCGCGCTGCGCTTCAGCTCGGCTTCCCGCGCGGCGTAGCACGCCTCCCGAACACCGACGACCGAAAAGCCCGCGCGCCGCGCCACGCCGGCAAAGACGGGATGGTCCTCAAATACGACGCAGTCTTCGGGCGAAAATCCCAGCCGTTCGGCGCAGGCAAGGTAAATGCGCGGGTTATGCTTGTCCGAGCCGACGTCCTCGGGCGAAACGTAAAACGAACAGCCCCTGTCGATGCCGAGCCGCGTAAAGCAGCCCGACGAGCAGAACAGCGGCGTGTGCGAGGCGATGCAGAAGGGAATCCCCCGCCGCCGGACTTCGTCGAGGAAAACGCCGGCGTCGGCCTTGAAGCCGATCTCGCCGTCGTACCGGCCCTTCATATACGCGAACCATTCCTCCGGGCCGCCGCAGGCGCGCACCTGCTCGGAAAACCAGAAGCGCATAGAATCCACCAGCGTGCCGTCAAAATCGAAAATAAACGCTTTTTTGGAAAACAGCGTGTGCTTTGTCATCCTAATCCTTCCTTTCCGTCCGAAGGGTATGATACCAAAAACGACGGGCGCTGTCAACCGATATGCAAAACAAAATGCTTTTCGTTTCATTTTTTCTCGGCATTGTCGGAGAAAAGCCCGAAACAAAATCTTTTTTTGCACGATGTACGGACAAAAAATTCAAAAAATACGGAATCTCTATTGAAAAATAGAAAAATCGTGCTATAATAATAGGAAACGGCCGTTTGACGGCCGTGTTCTATGATTTTGAGACAGGAAAGGGTAGGGTAAACATGTCCGTAAAAAAGGGACTTACCTCAGTCAGCGAGCTTTATCGCGACGCAGAGCGCTTCGGCGGCCGGACCGTGAAAATCGGCGGTTGGGTGCGCACGATCCGTTCATCAAACGCCTTCGGCTTCATCGAGCTGAACGACGGCACATATTTCTCCAATCTGCAGGTCGTCATCGAAGACGCGCTGCTGCCCAATTATAATGAGATTACAAAACAGAACGTCGGCGCTTCGCTGCTGGTCGAGGGTACGCTCGTTCTCACGCCGGGCGCCAAGCAGCCCTTTGAGCTGAAGGCTTCGGCCGTCACGGTCCTCGGCGCCTCCTCGCCGGAATTCCCGCTGCAGCCGAAGAAGCATTCGTTCGAGTTCCTGCGCACGATTGCGCATCTGCGTCCGCGCGCCAACACCTTCAACGCGGTGTTCCGCGTGCGCTCGGTCGCGGCGCAGGCCATCCACGCCTTTTTCGCCTCGCGCGGCTTCGTTTATGTACACACGCCCATCATCACGGCCAGCGACGCCGAGGGCGCGGGCGAAATGTTCCGCGTGACGACGCTGGACATCGGCAACCCGCCGCGCACCGAGGACGGCGAGGTTGATTTTCGGGAGGACTTTTTCTCCGCGCCTACAAACCTGACCGTTTCCGGGCAGCTTGAGGCGGAGTGCTTCGCGCTGGCGTTCAACAACGTCTATACCTTCGGCCCGACCTTCCGCGCGGAAAATTCCAACACGCCCCGCCATGCGGCCGAGTTCTGGATGATCGAGCCGGAAATCGCCTTCGCCGATTTAGAGGACGATATGCAGCTTGCCGAGGACCTGACGAAATACGTCGTCCGCGACGTGCTGGAAAAGTGTCCGCGCGAGATCGATTTCTTCAATAAATTCGTAGACAATACGCTCAAGGCGCGCCTTGAGGCGGTCGTCGGCGCCGAATTCGTGCGCGTCACCTATACCGAGGCCATCGACATCCTGAAAAAATCGGGACAGAAATTCGAGTTTCCGACCGAATGGGGCGCGGCGCTGCAGTCCGAGCATGAGCGCTATCTGACCGAAAAGGTGTTCGGCCGCCCGGTGTTTGTCACCGATTATCCGAAGGAAATCAAGGCGTTCTACATGCGCCTGAACGACGACGGAAAGACCGTCGCCGCCGCGGATATGCTCGTGCCCGGCATCGGCGAGTTGATCGGCGGCTCGCAGAGGGAAGAACGGCTTGACGTGCTGGAAGCGCGCATCGAGGAGCTGGGGCTGGACAAAAAGGCGTACTGGTGGTACCTCGAGCTGCGCCGGTACGGCGGCGTCAAGCACGCCGGCTTCGGCATCGGCTTCGAGCGGCTGGTGATGTATATTACGGGTATGGGCAACATCCGCGATGTGGAAGCCTTCCCGAGAACCGCGGGCAGCGCGGAATTTTAATGTGCGGAGAGACGAAAATCATGCAGACGATTGAACAGTGCAAAGAAAAATACGAACGTTATAAGGCCGCCGGCCTGAAGCTGGATATGTCCCGCGGGAAGCCGTCCGCCGACCAGCTCGACCTCTCGCGCGCTCTCCTGTCCCAGCCCGGGCAGGAGGAAAGCTGCCTGCTGGAGAACGGCTTCGACTGCCGCAATTACGGCCTGCCCGCCGGTCTGCCGGCCATGCGGGCTTTGTTCGCCGACATTCTCGGCGTGCGGCCGGAAAATGTGATTGCCGGCGGCAATTCGAGCCTGAATATTATGTTCGACACCGTTGCGCAGGCGTATTCCAGAGGCGTCTGCGGGGAAAAGCCGTGGTGCGGCGAAAAGGTTAAGTTCCTGTGCCCCGTGCCGGGCTACGACCGCCATTTCGGCATCACCGAGTATTTCGGCGTCGAAATGATCAACATCCCCATCGGCGCGGACGGCCCCGATATGGACGCCGTCGAGCGATATGTCGAAAACGACGCGTCGGTCAAGGGCATCTGGTGCGTGCCGAAGTATTCCAACCCCACGGGCGTCACCTACTCGGACGAGACGGTCCGCCGCTTTGCGCGGCTGAAGCCGAAGGCCGCCGATTTCCGCATCTATTGGGACAATTCCTATGTGCTTCACGACATCGGCGATACGCCCGATTCGCTGCTGAATCTCTATGCGGAGGCCGAAGCCTGCGGCAACGAGGACATCGTTTTCCTTTTCACCTCCACGTCGAAGATCACGTTCCCCGGCGCGGGCGTGGCCTGCGTTGCCGCTTCGCCGAAAAACATCGACTGGATGCTGCGGCGCATCCAGTACCAGACCATCGGCCCGGATAAGCTCAACCAGCTTCGCCACCTGCGGATGCTGCCCGATCTGGCGGCCGTCCGCGCGCAGATGGCCCGCCACCGCGCCATCATCCGGCCGAAGTTCGAGATGGTGCTCGACGCGTTCGAAGCGGAGCTGAGCGGGCTGCCCGGCGTTTCGTGGACCAAACCGAACGGCGGGTATTTCATGAGCCTTGACCTGCCCGACGGCTGCGCCTCCAGAGCCGTTGCTCTGGCAAAGGAGGCCGGCCTTGTGCTTACGCCCGCCGGCGCCCCCTTCCCTTACGGACGGGACCCGAAGGACGCCAACATCCGCGTCGCGCCTACATATCCGTCGCTCGCCGAGCTGGAAAAGGCGCTGGACCTGATGGTTTGCTGCGTCCGGCTGGCCGTCGGTAAATAAAACGGATTTTAGCGATTCTGTAAATTTTGGAAAATGGGCGAAAAACGACAAATTTCGACTTGAAAAAGCAAAAACGTTGTGCTATAATGCCCATATATGGATGTACTGAATCATTCCGAGTGGAAAGGTTGTGCAAAATGGCTTTCAAAAAGACCTTTGTATCGCTGCTCCTTTGTTTAACGATGTGCTGCACGGCGCTGGCTGCCTGCGGCAACGGCGGGGAGGAGTCCGGCACCGCTTCCGGCACGGCGTCCGTCTCGAGCGATGCTGTGACCGACGCGTTCCCGTATCAGGGCGATTTCGGCGGGCAGACCGTTCGGATCCTTACCGTCGCCACCGAGCGCCACCTGTACGGCGAGCAGCAGTTTGTCGCCAATGAGGAACTGTCCGGCAACGTCATCAACGACGCCGTCGCCGAGCGGAACAACCTGATTGAGCAGCAGTACGGCTTGAAGATCGAAGTGGAATCCGCACAATATCCGTCGGAGGAAATCAAGAATTACTTTCTGACCGGCGACGCCAAGTATGATTTGGTCTGCGAGTCGGTCGACCGGATGGTGACGCAGATTTCCGAGAACTACTACTGGTCGCTGGACGATCTGCTGAATCTCGACGACCCGTGGTGGGACCAGCGGTCGGTGGATATCCTTTCGCTGGACGGCGTGAAGCATTTCTTCGTCTCGGGCGACGGGATGCTCACGAACGTGGACCATATCTACCTGACGCTTTTCAACAAGGACCTGTACGACAGCCATGCGGACGTGAAGGCCGAGTTCGGCGATCTGTATGATATGGTTGAGGACGGCACCTTTACGCTCGATAACTTTTATGCCATCGCCCGCGCCGTGTCCGTCGCCGACGAAAACGGCGAGTGGGGCATCAATGCAACCTTCGGCAACCTCTCGCATGCCTACGGCGCCACAATCATGGTCAACGGCGCCGGACTCGGTATGGTCGAAAAGGACGGCGAGGGCGGCCTGACCGCCACCGTCGGCACGCAGCGCGGCATCAATGTATTCCAGAAGGTCTATGACCTGATGTCGAACAAAAACGTCACCCAGCGCGCCGAGCTGATCGCGGGGCAGGGACCCAACCCCAGCACCTACGGCTTCGCCGAACTGGAGTATATGTTCGTGAACGGGCGCGGCCTGTTTTATAACACCACCGTTTCCTCGATTTCGATTCTGAAAAATTCCACCTCCGAGCGTGATTTCGAGTTCGGCGTGCTGCCGATCCCGAAGTATGACGAAACGCAGGACGCTTATTACTGCGCCGTCAACCGCTACCAGTCCAGCGTGCTGGGCATTCCCACCACCAATACCGACAATCTGGAAGCGACGACCTTCCTGATGAACGCGCTCGGCTACTACAATACGCATATGCCCAGCGGCAAAACCGTGATGGACGCCTATTACGAAACCACGCTCAAGCTGCAGGCGACCGATTCGGACGAGGACGCGCGGATGCTGGACGTGATTTTCGACAGCGCCTTCTATGACCTCGGCTCCATCTTCACCTGGGGGACGCTCTCCGGCCTGTACGGCAGCGTCATCAGCAACGACGCCGACAATACGCTGATCTCCTCGTGGCAGCAGATTGAGTCCGCCGTAACTACCGCAATGGAAAATACGCTGCAGCAGTACAGAGACAGCTTGACCTGATGAGGCCGATATCTATGCGAAGAAGACTGTTGGCGCTGCTCGTCTGCCTGCCGCTGTTTACCGCCGCGCTGCCGGCGGCCGCGGCGGAGGAGACGAACGTCGCGCAGGGAAAATCCTATACCGTGTTTACCGAGGCTGCCATCGAAAACGCGTTTCCGAATCAGGTGCTCGCGGATGCTGGCCAGCTTACCGACGGCGAGTCCGCTTCGGACGTGATCGGCGACCCTAACTGGGTGCAGCTTTACCGCGGCGTCTTTACCGGCGTGACCATTGATCTGGGCGAGGAGATGGCTGTCTCCGGCTATGAGATGGGGCAGCTTTCGTGGCTTGGCGCGGGCGTTTACCTTTCGCGCTATATCGAATTCTCGGTTTCGATGGACGGGGAGAGCTTCTATCTGGTCCATCGCTGGGAGGATCAGAAAATGATTTCCAGCACGCCGAACGGGCGCGTCGTCCATTCCTATGAGGGCGACCGCTATAAGGCGCGCTATGTGCGGCTGATCTTTTCGTCGGACGTCAACTGCTTTATCGACGAGATTAAGGTGTTCGGCGGCGCAGCCGACGGCAGCGAAAAAACGGCCGACGTCGAGCAGAAAATCGAATATCGGAACGCATATGCGCCGAACAACATCGAAGCGCTCGGCGGCGTTTCCAACAGCATTTTGATTTACAACAACACCTATTATAACGGCGTGGAGTCGGATATCGGCAAGAATACATATGACGAGCTGCTGCCCTATATCGCTTACGTCGATAAAAACAAAAACCTTCTCGATACGATGTTCGATTCGGCGCTCTTTCTCCCGCTCAACCCCGGGACCGACGGCGAGCATTCGCTGATGAAGCAGAGCGGCTGGGAGCATTATCTGGAAAATACCATCGGCGCGGCGGAGGACATCAATATGACCGCGCTCGACCGTCTCGTCGGCGACATCAAGGCCGAACTGGACTTGGGCGACGACTTCCAATTTCCCGTGTTGATGACCGTCCCCTATACCAGCCCGTCCACAGCGGTTTTCGGTACGTTGGACGGCAGCGCTTCCGTCAGCCTCGATACGCTGGAGGGCTGTGAAGCGGTCGTGGAGTGGTTCGTCGACGAATCCATCGCCGCGTTTGAGGACGCGGATTTCCAGAACCTCAAGCTCGTCGGCTTTTACTGGTACGCCGAACTGGTCAACTATGCCGCGTCGGACTTCGGCGAGGCGCTTGTGCAGTCGTTCAACGCCTATGTGCATAGCAAGGACCTCGGCACGATGTGGATTCCGTACTACTGCGCCCCCGGAATGGAGCGCGCGGTGGAGCTGGGCTTCGACGTCGCCTGCGTGCAGAACGGCTACGCGTTCCCGAAGGAGGACAGCGAAAACGGGCTGGTACAGCCGGGCGTCATCGCCGACTCGCTGGACATCGCGTATCGCTACGGCCTCGGCGCTGAAATCGAGTTGCAGCTCGTGGAGGACTATTTCGACCGTTATTCCGAGTATATTTCCGGCAACTATCAGGCCGGCGTGATGACCGACAGCTTTACCGCCTTTTATCAGGGCGGCGGCCCGGGCGCGCTGTACACCTGCGCGTTCGGCAACAATAAGCAGCGCGCCGTGTATGATATGACCTATATGTATATCAAGGACACCTATGAGGAATTCGCGCCTGTCATCGAACAGGACGGCCCCGTTTATTTCCTGAAGGATTCGACCAAAAACAGCGGCACGCTCGTGGTGACGGACGGCGACACGCCCCGCACCGAGCTGACCATCGCTTATCTGGAGGAGCCGTCGCATGGCAAGCTGTCCATCGACGCGGACGGCTACTTCCTCTATGTGCCCGATACCGGCTACACGGGCGACGACAGCTTTGTCATCGAGATTTCCGACGGCAAGCATTCGACCGGCCGTGTGACCATACAATTGAAAATCGTGGAGACGCTGATGCCGCTGAGCAAGGCGGGCAGCGCGCTTACCGGCACCCGCATCGTCCGCTTCGCCGATAAGGCGTCCACCCAGACGGCGGGCGACGGAATCTATGAAGTCGCCGTCAGCGCGGAAGGGAAGGTCATTTCCGCCGCGTATGCGAACGACACCGCCATCCCGGAGGGAGGCTATGTCATCGCGGCCATCGGCGACGAAAAGGTGAATTGGCTCAGCGCCAACGCGGTCGTTGGCTGTACGGCGATCTACGACGCTGTCACCAATTCCATCGTTTTTGAAGTCGGACCCGACGAGGGGCCCGACGACGGCGCCGACAATACGGGGACGATTCTCCTCGTATGCGCTGTACTTCTGG
>OLWB01003717.1_pt1 | contig 10619 bp, 6 predicted proteins | sample 1673331 | NCBI WGS metagenome assembly OLWB01 (sample SAMEA3178943, study PRJEB25190) | human gut metagenome | biome: human gut; feature: human-associated habitat; material: faeces | place: Austria | collected 2013 | reverse complement strand
TGGTATAAGATTTTAACTTGTCTTTATCATGTTCAAATAATGTTTGAAGCGTTTGGAAAATAGGATGGTTCGCATTGATTTCCAAAACACGAATTGCTTTTACATTACCGCCGGATGGCATTGCATTTAACACTTTTTCCATCTCCAATGTAATTTCACCCTCTGTAGACAGACATACAGGATGAGATTTCAAACGCTGAGACAGTACGACTTTTGCCACTTTATCGCTTAAACTTTCTTTCATAAAATCGAGTAAATCTTTATTTTGTTCGATTTGCGCTTCGTTTGACTTTTTTTCCTCTTCACTTTCCAAATTTAAATCATCAGACGAAATATTTTTAAAAGATTTATTTTCATAATTGGAAATTGTTTTTAACACAAATTCGTCCACATCATCCGTTAAATACAGAACTTCTAACCCTTTATCTTTTAACAATTCAATTTGCGGCATCGTTTCAATGCGTGCTAAATTATCACCGCATGCATAATAAATGGATTCTTGCCCTTCTTTCATACGGGACACATATTCTTTTAGACTGACCAATTTCTTTTCAGAAGAAGAATAGAACATCAATAAATCTTGCAGTACCTCTTTATGGGCACCATAATCTGCATATGCACCAAATTTTAATTGTAAACCAAAGTTCTGGAAAAATGTTTCATAAGTTTCTCTATCATTGTTCATCATAGATTCTAACTCTGATTTAATTTTCTTTTCCAAGCGACTCTCAATTAACTGTAGCTGACGGTCATGCTGGAGCATTTCGCGTGAAATATTCAATGATAAATCCTGAGAATCCACCAAGCCACGCACAAAACCGAAATACTCAGGAAGCAAATCTTCACAACGTTCCATAATCATTACACCGCTTGCATATAACTGCAAACCTGTTTCATATTGACGTGTGTAGTAATCGGAAGGTGCTTTGGAAGGGATAAATAATAATGCAGAATAAGTGCAAACACCTTCTGTATTGCTATGAATAATACGCAAAGGTTTTTCAAAATCATAAAATTTTTCTTGGTAAAAGCTTTCATATTCTTCGTCTGTCACTTCGCTTTTACGTTTTCTCCAAATAGGAACCATGCTGTTCAACGTTGTTTTTTCTACAACTGTTTCAAACTCCGGTTTCTCCCCGCTTTCTTCTTTCAATCGAGGTTTTTCCACGTCCATTTGAATGGGATAACGAATATAATCTGAATATTTCTTTACAATGCACTGAATGCGGAAAGAATCCAAATACTCATCATAATTTTCCTCATCTGTATTTGGTTTGATATGTAATATAATCTGAGTACCGTGTGATTCTTTCTCGCAAGGAGTAATGGAATAGCCCTCTACTCCTTTGGATTTCCATTCATATGCTTCATCACTGCCATACGCACGTGTGTGTACAGTTACGCAGTCGCTTACCATAAATGCAGAATAAAAACCAACACCAAACTGACCGATAATATCAATCTCGTCTTGTTTTTCTTGCGTTTGTTTGAAATTTAAAGAACCGCTTTTTGCAATGACTCCCAGATTATTCTCCAATTCTTCTTTTGTCATTCCGCAACCATTGTCTGTGATAATTAAATTACGATTCTCTTTGTCAATATCAATGGTAATGCAAAAATCATCTCTGTTTAATCCCGTGTCACCATCTTGCAAACTTTTATAATACAGCTTGTCAATTGCATCGCTGGCATTTGAAATCAGCTCTCTTAAAAAAATTTCTTGATGCGTATAAATAGAATGAATCATCAAGTCCAATAAACGTTTTGATTCTGCTTTAAATTGTTTCATTGCCATAGTCTGAGCCCTCTTACATCGTATTTTAGCACTCTTCATATAAGAGTGCTAATCTTTTTTATTATTGTATACGATTTTAAGGAAAAATACAAGTCCTTTGGTAAAATTTACTTCTTATTAAAAAACGGATGTTTTTTAATTTGTCTTTTCAGATAAAAATAAAAAATACCAGCCAAAATCGGCTGATATTTTTCTAATTAGGAACGATTCTTTTTCTTAACTGCTAATACAGTGAATCCAACAAGGATTCCGGCAGCAAACAGCATGATGGTTCCCCATATATAAATTATGGTTTTGCTATCTCCTGTTGGAGGAGTACCCATATTTCCGTGATTTGTATCAGAATCATTCGGAACTTGTGTGTCCGGAATGCCTGTATTTGTATATGTATTGGTAATAATCCAATTTTGTCCTGAATGAGTAATGTTCGAGGTATATCCCCCAGGAACATCTGTTTCCTGAACACTCCATTGATATGCTTCGTCCAGTCCCTCCCACGTATAGGTCCAATTTTGTGTTGCACCTATTTCACGGATATCATATTCCTCTCCATCGCGCAGCAATGTGACTTTGATAGACTCCGGGCGAATCTCTTCACTGTCGCCGTTCCACTTTTTCTCTACGGTTAAACTTGCTCCGCGAGACAGTGTAGGTGTTGCCACTGTATTTACAATATCAGTTCCATCACTTAATAATGCGTTGTCTTCGTTGGTATCAAACATGCCACTTGGATACACACTATCTTTATCCTTTAATTTTTCTTGAAAAGACAGGGTATGTTTTGTAAAAGGCATACCATAGATAGTCCATGTAATGGTTGTATTTCCGTTTTCATCTTCTCCCAATGCGATGTTTCCTGCTGATACCTGAATACTGGATTCGTCCAACTCAAAATCAGAGTCTACTGTATCCGTTAAAGTATAAGTACCGTAAGCATTCGCAATTGCATCATTTACAGCTTCACTAAATCCCTGCGTGTCTTTTGAGACAAAAACATTGTCACAAATTGCCTGCATATTTTCTGTAGCAGTTTCTTCTTCACTGTCTGCAACAGATTGTAACACACCTATGATTTGCACGCCTGCTGCTTTGATAGCAGCAGCTTCTTCTATTCCATAATAACTGTCAGGAGTAGTAGTACCACCATATGGCTGACCATCTGAGACAAAAATAACAGTAGTATTTCTGCCTTGATTATTTTTGACTAATTCCAACGCTTGTGCCAATCCGCTGCTATAATTGGTATTCGATTTATAATCTACAATGTCATTGGTAACAAAATCTTGTGCATTGCTCAATTCAGTTGTCCCATAAAATTGAGAGGCTGAAGATTCACTTTCTCCAAAAGTAGCATATGCCACTTTGCAATCATATCCCGGAGTGGTTAATAACTGCTCCGTCACATCCAACAATTTTGACTGCATATCATAAAACTTAGAATTCATATCATAAGTATTCCCGATGCCTGCCATGGAATTACTGCAATCGGCTACAAATACAAAATCCATTTGTCTTTCTGCAGTATAATAAGCTTGTATCAGAACATCTGCAGTCGTCTTATCTTCATCGCTCCATTTTGCCTCTTTTGTTAATTGAGTATCCCCCTCATAAGAAACAGCACTGTTCTGTTCTCCTATTCGATAAGAAGTCCATCCCTGCGGTAATATTTCATCAATAAGCTCAGCGCTCTCCAAATCAAACTGTCCATCTAAAATTGCTTCCATACGTGCCATAATATCCGGAAAATTTACGAAAATATCACTATAACCCAAACGGATATAATCAGGAACGACAATGTCCGTTAAATTGGTACAACCACTGAATGCATTTCCTCCAAGATATTCGCATCCATCTAAATCTACTGAAGTAAGTTTAGTACAATTTTCAAATGCCCCGCTGCTAATGTAGCGAACATTATGCAATGTTAAATTGGTTAAGCTGCTGTATACGCCTTCATCATGAATCGCAAAACTATCTTCACCAATTACATCTAAATTTGTGATGGCAACATCTGTTAAATTTTCACAACCGCCAAAAGAATAGTTTCCAATGGTTCCGCAATCCGTCAAAGTTAATGTTTTTAAACTATGGCAGTTTTGAAATGCATAATTTCCAATAGTTGAACAATTTTCCAACTCAATAGATTCTACACTCGAACCATTTAAAATACCGCTTCCAATGCTTTCACAGCCATTAAGATAGAAAGAGGTTAAAGAAGTTGAATAGTCGAAAGCGCTGTCTTCAATTGTATTACAATTTGCTATAGATAAAGATTTTAATGCACTGCAACGAGTAAAAGCACCTGTTTTAATTGTAGTACAATTGTCAATTCTTACGCTTTCCAAAGCAGGCAATGCACCAAATGCATAATCTCCAATCTCTCCACAGTTTTCAATCACCACTGTTTTAATGGATTCGTCTACACCCCAACCGGATAGATACATAAAATTTCCAAATGCATAACTGCCAATGTTACCACAATTTTTAATTGTAACATTCTCCAGTTTTAAACAGTTTTGAAACGCATATTTTCCAATATCCCCACAATTATTAATTTCTAAATTAATCACAGAAGAAAAATTATAAAACGCATAATTTCCAATGTAAGCATCCGGATTGTCAATTACAATTTTTTCTGCTGTAGCTGCGTATTGTTGCCATGGACGATTCTTATAGGTTGAAGTGGTATAGTCTTCTGTGCTCTGGGTAATGGTGAGAACCTTTGATTCTTCATTCCAAACATAGCCTTCCTCAGACGCATTATAGTTCGATAACCGCCCATCATTTGTTGTTTGGTCACTTGCTTCTGCAGAAATTACACTGACGTTTTCGGCCAGTACCGCTGTTGGAAACAACGAAAGTACAAGGGCAAAAATAAGTGTAAATGCTGCTGTTTTTGTAAACTTTGTTCTGTGCTTCATTGTGCTTTCCTCCATTCAAATATAACAATACACTTTTGCAAAAGTGTACTTTTACAACGAAACACTTCCAAAAAGTGTACCTTTGCAAAAGGATAAAAAATATGCAAAAAAGTATATTTTCAATGTAAAAAGCACTTGAAAATTCCGTTTACATGTTGTATTATTCTAATTATGTAATTAAATGGTGATTTTGTAAAAGTACACCTTTTCAAAAATAGATATATCCATATAAAAAAGGACAGCCGGTCCGTGCTGTCCTTTTTATAAATCGTATAAAATCAATGTAACCATTTAGGTTTCATCATCTGTAAATTCTCCTTCATGGTCTACTACCAAGGTTAAACTGTAGCTGTCATCCAATTCTTTTATTTTATCTGAAATGATGGATTCTAATTGTTCGTCTGTATATTCAAACTGAAAAGGGACTGCAATGTCAAATATAACATGGCTGCTTTCCTCTCCCCATACCACACGAAAGTCATGTATTTGAATCTTCTCCGAAAGCCTACCTAAAAATTCTTGTATTGTCTGTTTCAACTCATTCGCCTGTTCATCATTGATAACCACAGGATCCATATGAATCACCAAATTGATGTTCATCTCTTTAAACACTTCACGTTCTATTCCATCTATAACCTCATGGATAGAAATCATATCTTGGTCGGACGCTACTTCGCAATGAACAGTAGCAAAACAAGAAGAAGCACCATAATTATGCACTTTTAGGTCATGAATTCCTAAAATTTCTTCATGACTTGTAATTCTTTGCTCCAATTCTTTCACCAATTTTTTTGTTGGAGGAAGCCCCAATAATGGATTGGCTGTTTCTATTACCAACCGTATGCCGGAAACAATAATAAACAATGCAACTGCCATTCCCATATAACCATCTAAATTAAAACCTGAAAACTGAGAAATAATCGCTCCAATTAAAACCACCGTAGTCGCAATTACATCATTGAAGCTGTCAGCTGATGTTGCCTTTAGTGTGGATGATGCAATTGTTTTTGCAATTCTTCGATAAAATAAACATTGCCATACTTTGATTAAAATAGAGGCAACCAAAATTCCTACCGTTACGTAACTGAATACCGTTTCTTCCGGTGACAAAATCTTATCAAAAGAAGATTTTCCAAGCTGTAATCCCAGCACTAAAATAATAAATGAAACAATCATACCCGCAATATATTCAATTCTTGCGTGGCCGTAAGGATGTTTTTCATCAGCCGGCTTTCCCGAAAGTTTAAAACCAACCACAGTGACAATGGAAGAAGCGGAGTCTGATAAGTTATTGATAGAGTCTGCAATAATTGCAATACTGTTAAAAATAGCTCCAACCGTTATTTTCATAACAAATAACAATAAATTGGTGGTAATTCCTGCAATACCTGCTAATTTACCGTATTGTTCCCGTACTTTATAATTGTCCGTATTTTTATAATCTTTAATAAATAATCGGGCCAATAGATTCGTCACATTTACACCTCAAATGAATCTCTGAAAAATAAGTTATTGCCTTTACTGTCAATAGCAACAATAAGAGGAAAGTTTTCAATCTCCAAACGTTTTACAGACTCACAACCCAAATCATCATATCCGATTACTTCCAGAGACTTAACGCATTGTGCTGCCAAAGCGCCCGCACCACCGATAGCACAAAGATAAACTGCACCGTTTCTTACAATGGCCTCTATAACCTCTTGGGAGCGTTCTCCTTTGCCAATCATACAAGTAAGACCCAAGTCTAACAGGCGAGGTGCAAATTTATCCATTCTGCCTGCCGTAGTAGGACCGCAGGAACCAATGGGCATACCTGCAGGAGCAGGTGTTGGCCCTGCATAGTAAATAGAGGCACCTTTTAAATCAAAAGGAAGCGGCAAGTGATGATCCAGCGCTTCAAACATTCGTTTGTGAGCAGCATCACGGGCTGTATAAATCGTTCCGCTTAATAAAATAGTATCCCCTGCATTTAAAGTCTTGGCTGTTTTCTGTAATTCATTCGTATATATATGTTTTCTTTCCAAAATAGTTTCTCCTTTTATGTGATGCTATGCTTTATTATACCCTATCATATGCCAATAAACATAGCGCAACTTTTGTTAGCATACATTAACAAACTTAATTTGAGGTGGGTCATAATACCATTGTGACAACGGCAATTCATATTATTTGGTATTCCTATTTCATGATAACCTTATAATTCGTTCCATATGTTCAGATAAAGCCTCTAAAAACAAATGAATATGATATCCATCAACGAATCCATGGTGGGCTTGAATTGTAAAATCGACCATATCCTTTCCATTTTGCTGAAAAAAGGCTCCCCAACCAATACGCGGCACCGTATCATCCTTTCCTATTTCCACCGGTTGGATAACAGCTGTCGTGCGATACCACGGCACACAAGTGACATAAACACAGGCAAGAGTGCTTTCTCCAACCGGTAACAGAGTATTTTCTGCTTTTTGTTTTTGTTCTGAAAACAAACGCAAAAACTGTTCGAAGTCGGCTGTATAAGGAACATGTGCAAAATTACAATTATTTGCTTTATTTAAAACAGTAAAACTGAGGTCTACATTGTCATACTCTACAATCTGCTTTCCTTCAACCCTTCTTTTAAATTCAGAAACGGAATGAACAGCCATAGACACAGCATAACTCATAACTCCATAAAAAGACCAACAGTTTTCTTTTACTGCTTTTTTCAGCTCTGTAACGTCCACCGGCGTTGTAATTCCTACATAAGGAAATTCTCTTTGAGAAAATGTTTCAAAAATAAATTTTCTATCCCAAGTTTCTAAAGGGATAATTGTTTTATACCGTTCCATAAATTCTCCTAATTTTAAATAATCGTATAAAAAAAGAGCTTTGCAGCTCTTTGAATTAAAGCATATCTTTCTTTTTGAGGATAATAAATGCAACAACCATACATACAATAGACAGCGTAATCGGAAACCAAAAAAATGGAACCGGCAAATGGTCTACGTTCATGCCGTAAATGCCTGATACAACAGTAGGTATGGAACTTAACAATGTTAAAGAAGCCAATACTTTCATCACGATATTTAGGTTGTTTGAAATGATAGAAGAAAACGCATCCATCGTACCTGACAAAATATTCAGATAAATGCTTGACATATCAATTGCCTGACGAATTTCAACCAAAACGTCTTCAATTAAGTCTTGATCTTCTTCGTACATTTTGATCACTCGTCCACGCATAATTTTTTCAATGGTAATTTCATTTGCCTTTAAAGAAGAAGAAAAATAAACAAGAGATTTTTCAATATCCAGCAGTTTAATTAACTCATTGTTTTTCATGGATTTACGCAGCTTTTTTTCTAACTGGTTGAAGATTTTATCAATCTGTCTTAAGTATTGCAAATATCTGGTAGCCACACGCAGCAAAATATTTAGAATAAAGCGTGTTTTTAAATTTGTTTGGATATCTTTTACTGCACCATCTGCAATTTCTGATAAAATTGGGCTTTCTTTTGTAGAAACCGTAATGACATTAGATTGTGTGATAATAATGCCTAACGGGGTTGTAGAATAAGTAATCTTTTCATGAGGACGATCCAGAACAGGTATATCGACAATTAACAATGTACTTTCGTCTTCAATATCAATATGGGAAGATTCCTCTTCGTCCATTGCTGCACGAAAAAAATCAGGCTCAATTGCAAACTCAGCAATTAAACTGTTAATTTCGTCATTGGTTGGCGCAATACAGCGAATCCAACACCCAGGCTCACATGATTCAATTTCTGTCACTTTGCCATTCATTGATTTAAAGTAAGATATCAATACCATTCACCCTCTCAGTTTATATCAGCACAAAGCCGACCGGCATTGCACTGCAAAAAAATATTGATTTTCACCAGGTTTTGGTTTCACAATGCCACCTCCAAACTGAGTATGAATCTTTATTTATTATAGCATAAAAACAATAGATTGCAAGCGTAAAACCTCGATTTACAGCTATATTCCAATCTCTTCGCTTTTATAGCTGGTATACAGTCAAATCAGCCTAAATTTCACTGTTTTCTGAATAAATATCAGTAATTTTTTAGTGCTTTTATGTAACATAATAAATTTGCAGTATAAATTGAAACTGATAGGATATTCTGCTTCATTTAAATGTTTCTGCAAATACTCCTGTTATAAACTCTGTATTTGTAAATAGCAGCAGCTATCATCATCCTTAGTATTATGGAACATTTTATTTCCTATTTATCAGAAATTTTTTACGTTATAACAGCCCCATAACACCAAAAAACATTGAAAGATATCTTCCTTTTCATGTTTAGATTTTTGATTGTTGACCAGAATGTTTTAACCTTTATACGTTAAAAATTGCTAAGCAATTTTTTTAATGTTATAACACCCTAGCAACATATACAAAATCATAGATTTTGATTGTTGACTAGAACGTTTTAACCTTTATATGTTAAAAATTGCTAAGCAATTTTTTTAATGTTATAATAAACACATCTTTTTGAAACAAAATCGTCATATCTCTTTGGAGGAATTATGTCAATACAACAGGAACTCACCCTATTTTTAAACCAACAAGGAATCCAATCTGTAGGCTTTGCACATTTGGAACAGGAAGATATCAATTTATTAAAACAATGCAACATGGATTTCGGAGACTGCAGTTATGGAATTAGCATAGCAGTCAAACTATCCGATGCGATTATTGACGAAATTACAGATGCCCCTACCCACACCTATTTTCATCATTACCGCACTGTAAACACTTTTATTGACCAAACTTTATTAAAGCTTGGCATATATTTGGAACAAAAAGGCTACCGTTATATTACAGTCGGCGCTTCTCAAAGCATTAACCTCAATGGTTGGAATTATAATGGGCGCTACTCTCACAAGAGGTTAGCATGTTTAGCAGGATTGGGCACAATTGGAAAAAGTTCGCTGTTTCTTCATAAAGAATACGGAGCCCGAGTACGTTTGGGAAGTTTATTTACCAACTGTCCGGTATCGTTTCAAAATCACGCGCCTGTTTCTATTTGTAAAGATTGTACTTTATGTACCAACGCTTGTCCAAGTGGTGCAATATCCGGTAAAGAATGGCACATTGGTATCACAAGAGAAGAAATTTTTTCCGCTGAAACATGCAGTCAATATATGAAAAAACAATTCCAGCATATTGGTCGCGGTGCAGTGTGCGGAATTTGCATGAAAGTGTGCCCTCAATATCAAAAACGACTTCATACACCAGAAAAATATGATAAAATTTAAAATACACCTGCATTATCTATTGCTTGTGACATTACGTTGTAAGTTAGAATAATAACCGGGAGGTGTATCTATGCTAAAATATACCACAGGAGAATTGGCAAAATTATGTAATGTATCGGTAAGAACTGTATAATTTTACGATACGAAAAATTTACTAAAACCTTCGGCGATTAGCGAGGGAGGTCGTCGTCTCTACACTGAAGCAGATGTAAAAAACTGTCTTTTATCTGTCTTCTCAAAACTCTCGGCCTGAATTTAGAGGTAATCAAACAAATTTAGAATACGCAGACTCAAACGATATTATTCTGTCCATTCTCAATGAGCAATTAAAACAGCTAAAATTGGATATAGACGAGAAGCAAAATCAAATTCAAACAATAAAATTGGTACAGCAAAATATCCGTCAATCTCGCACGATTTCTTTTCAATCTATTCAAGACATAGAACATATGCGAAAAGGACAAAAAAATTAAGAACTGTCCATCTATTCATACTGGGCATTGGTATGATTATGAGTTTCATTGAAATCATTTCCATTACTCTTTGGGCTGTAACCGGAAATTGGATTCCATTTGCTGTTGGAATGCCAATTGTCATTTTATTGGGTTGCTTATTAACTGCCTTATACTATCAAAGCA
>OLWB01003713.1_pt1 | contig 10625 bp, 6 predicted proteins | sample 1673331 | NCBI WGS metagenome assembly OLWB01 (sample SAMEA3178943, study PRJEB25190) | human gut metagenome | biome: human gut; feature: human-associated habitat; material: faeces | place: Austria | collected 2013 | reverse complement strand
AACAGGGCGGGGATCTTATCGCTGACCACCTCGGTGGGATGGTAGTGGCCGTTATCCATCAGCGGAATGCACTTTTTCCGGTTGAAGGCGGCGTAGCTCAGGGCAAACTCGGCACTGCCCACGGTGTACGCCTCCACACCGATGCCGAACACCTTGCTCTCGATGCAGGGCTTCACCAGCTTGAAGTCGTAAGGCTCGCTCAAAATCTCGTCGATGCTGGCCTTGTAGCGGTCGCGGGGACCTTTGCGATCCGCCGGTACGTCCTTGAAGCCGTCGCCCGTCCAGATGTTCATGGTGCAGGGCTGCCCCAGCTCCTCGGCCAGATACTGGCTGATGCGGATGCAGGCCTTGCCGTGTTCTACCCAGAATTTCCGGGTCTCCTCGTTGGGGCTGGCAAGGGTCAGTGGGTCGCACTTGGGGTGGGAGAAAAAGGTGGGGTTAAAGTCTGCGCCCAGCCCTCTTGCCTTGCAGAAATCCACCCATTTTTTGAAGTGCTTCGGCTCCAGTTTGTCCCGGTCTACCCACGGGTTCTCCTCGTCAAAAATGGCGTAGGAGGCATGGAGGTTGATTTTTTTGGTGCCGGGGCAGAGGGACAGCACCTTGTCCATATCTGCCATCAGCTCCTCCGGGGTGCGGGCACGGCCGGGGTAGTTGCCGGTGGTTTGGATGCCGCCGGTCAGGGGCTTGGTGGGGTCGGTATCAAAGCCACGGACGTCATCTCCCTGCCAGCAGTGCAGAGAAATGGGCACGGTCTTTAACCGGGCAATGGCAGCTTCGGTGTCCACGCCAATGGCGGTGTAGCGGGCTTTTGCTTCTGCGTAACTCATAGGGTTCCTCCTTCTTAAATCTGCATCTGAATTTTCAAATTGCCGATGGCGGTGGCCTCGATGGGCAGCGCCACCACCTGTTTTCCGGTATAATGGGCGGTCAGCTCGTTCAGGGTGGCATTCTTGGCGCCGCCGCCTGCAATGTAGAGCTTGTCCCAGTGCTGCCCGGTGACGGCTTCCATCTCACGGTAGGCTTCGCCGTAGCAGTACGCCAGCGAATGATAGATGCAGTTGATGAGGTCAGCGTCCGTGGCAGGCGGTGCACCGGTCTCAGCAAGGGCAGCTCTGATTTCCGCGCTCATATCCTGCGGAGCCGAGAAACGCGCATCGTTCACATCAAAAATGCGGGTGTAGGTGCTGGCCTTTGCCAGCTCCACCATCTCCGCAAAGGAGATGCCCAGCTGCTTCTGCACGCACTGGATGATCCACAAGCCCATGATGTTTTTCAGATAGCGGATGTAGCCCACGCCGCCTTCATTTGTGAAATTTGCTTTGCAGCTTTCTGGAGTGGTGACCGGCTGTGCCAGTTTGACACCCAACAGGCTCCAGGTGCCGGAAGAAAGGAACGGTGCCTCCCCCTGCTCCATCGGGATGCCCTCCACCGCGCTGGCAGTGTCGTGGGTGGCACACAGCACCACGTTGGTCTGCCCGCCCACCTCGGAGGCGATCTCCGGCTTCAGCGGACCCAGCACCGTGCCGGGTGCGGTCAGCTTAGGGAACATCGTTTCCGGCAAGCCCAGCGCCTGCAAGATCTCCGGGTCGTATTCCCCGGTCTGGGCGTTCACAAGGCCGGTGGAGGTGGCGTTGGTGTACTCCCGTGCCTTTACGCCGCAGAGCTTCCACAGCAGATATTCCGGGATCATCAAAAAGTCCTCGGCTTGTGCCAGCCGCCCGACTTTTTTGTCGGCATACAGCTGATAAATGCTGTTGAAGGGCTGGAACTGGATGCCGGTGCGCTGGTAAAGCTGCGCAAAGGGCAGAATGCTGTGGACTTCGGGGATCACGGCCTGTGTCCGGTCGTCCCGGTAGGCGTAGACAGGGTAGAGGGGCTTGTCATTCTTTAAAAGCACATAGTCCACCGCCCATGTGTCGATGGAAAGGCTCTCGATATTCGGATATTTTGCAAAGGCTTCCCGGATGCCCTGCTTCACGTTAGCAAACAGGCTGTCGATGTCCCATTCCAGATGACCGTCCACCCGTTGGACGCTGTTGGGAAAACGGTACACTTCCTCGGTGCGGAGAACGCCGTTCTCCATCCATCCCACAATGTGCCGCCCGCTGGACGCACCAATGTCGATGGCAAGATAGTTTTTCTGCATAATGCGCCTCCTGTGTGGCTTTGACTGCTACCAGTATAGCGGTATAATGCGGGCAATTCCATCCGCAAAGGTGACGCATTCTTTGTGAAAAGTCTACTCTTGCGTTGCAAAGACCGGTGCGCTATACTGAACCTAGGGTGTATCTGAAAAGTCGAAAATTTAGTCTATTTCTACAAGCACAGCTGGATTTTGCGTTAAACAGCCTTGAAATCCACAAAGGATTCCTGCGGCTCTTTGCCTTAAATCCCGCTTGTGCTTGCGAAATATTCGTCATTTTCTTTGTTTTCAGATACACCTCGGAAAGAGAGGAAACAGAAAATGCTGACCTACAACATGGATGTGACCCCGGAAAGCGTCTGGAAACGCACCACTCCCAGCGAAGCAGAGCTGGCGCAGCCCTATTACTGCACCGAGGCAGGGGTGTTCTACGCCCAGCAGCATTTTTCCACCGCCCGCACGGATAAAGAAAGCTATCTTCTGTTTTACACCCTCCGGGGTGCAGGGCTGATTGAGCAGGGGGAAAGCCATGTGGTGCTCAGCACCGGGCAGGCGCTGCTGCTGAACTGCCGCACCCCGCAGAGCTACTGCACCGCTCCGGGGCAAAGCTGCTGGCATCATTATTGGGTGCATCTGGACGGCGCAGGGGTCGCCGCCATGGAGCCGCTGCTGCTGCCGGGCAAAAAACTGACCCCGGTGCAGCTCACCGGGGTCAAGATGCAGGAATATTTTGAAATGCTTTTGGGGCAGATGGAGCGCAGCACCGTGGACAGCATGGTGCACACCGGATTGGCTCTCCACGAAATGCTTGCCTTATGTGCACAGAGCATTCTTGCAGAAGCTGAAACCACCAGCGCACGGCAGGTCATTTTGCAGGCAGCGGAGACCCTGCGCAAAAATTACCAGCAGGAACTTTGCCTTGCCGACCTGCTGGCAGAGGCGCACATGAGCAAAAGCTATTTTCTGCGGCTGTTCCGGCGGTATATGGGCACAACACCGTATAATTATCTGGTCAACTTTCGCATCACACAGGCAAAGGAACTGCTTGTGAAATTGGCAGAATACAAGCCGCTTGCTAAGATCGAGGAACTGGAGGAACAGAATTATAACATGATTGATGACAGGCTCAACAATGGCGTGGAGAAATTCAAGCGTGAGGAAGAAAAGAAAGAACAGGCGGAAAAGCCGCAGGCTCGTTCTTCCTTAAAGGAGCGTCTGGTGGCTAAGCAGAAGGAAGTGGCACAGGGCAAGAAAGATTCCAAAGAGCAGGAAAAATCAAAGAATACAATAGCATGGAAACTATTTGATGAGCTATCAGCGGATACCTGCCTTGGATATCTTAAAAATATGAATTTTAATAAGATTGTGAATAAAGACTATGTACCTGCTGTATCAATTGGAGGAATGACCTACGGTGTATCAACACTTGAGATGGCTTCTGCATATGCTGCTATAGAAAATGATGGCGTATTCAGAACTCCAACTTGTATATCAAAGATAACAGATGCAGATTACAATATAATAGTAGATAATATAGAGTATACAAAGTCGAAGAATACTTCCATACAAGTTAAACAGATTTACCAGACAAATGCAGCAAGAATAATGACTGATGTCCTGAAAGGTGTTCTTACAGTAGGAACAGGAAGAAAATATAATATTTCAAATGCAATTTGTGCTGCAAAGACTGGAACTACTAATGATAATAAAGATGTATGGTTTGTAGGTTTTAGTAAATATTACACTACAGCAGTGTGGGTGGGATATGACATGCCTAAAGTTATTAATGACGGCTATGGCAATACCTGTTCAGGAAATATATGGAAAGAATTTATGACTAAGATTCATGATGGGTTAGAGATTAAAGATTTCGTTCCGTATGTTACAGAAGACGGAATACTAAGTAATGGCGAAGAGATATCTGAATCACAGCCTGCTGAAGAAACCACTGAAGAAACCGCTGATGAGACTACTGAAAATGAGGAAAATTCTATCTATACTAATGAAAGTGATGATGAAACAACAACTATAAGTACAGATAATAATTCTGATAATAGAGATAACAGAGATAATACAGAGACAACTAATCCATATAATTCACAGGTTACAAAACCATCAAATGAGCAGGCGCCGGGAGGTGCTGATGGTGGTGTATATCAGGAATATTGGGGTGATTAGTGCGATAGTAAATGCTTTTATTACAGATAAGAGATAAGAAATTGTCTGTGCGAATTCTTCGTCTGTGTCATCGCAATAATTCATTTAGAAATGAGGATTGGCATAAAAATTGTGCTGATAAGATAAAAAGAGAGTTAATGTATGAAATTAATCGATACATTAACTCTCTTTTTAAAGTATTTTATTTGTGTATAGAGCTTAGATAACCTCGCCGTTACGATATTTTTCAAGACATTTCTGTATACGTTTAACAGGGTCAAGTAAGCCGCTGATAGATGCATCATGATTTAATGTATCTATTATTAAAGCGATATATTTGCTCATATCACAACTAATGTAATATGGCTTTGTTAATAATTCAGGAGTCTGATATGTTAAGTTAGTTGTAAGAACTCTGTCAATGATTCCTTTTTCGTAAGCTTCATCAAATTTCTCAAGACCATTTGTAAATAAACCAAATGTAGCGGCTACAAATACTCTGCGGGCCTTTCTTCTCTTAAGCTCTGTAGCAACATCTATCATAGATTCGCCTGAAGAAATCATATCATCAATGATAAATACATCTTTTCCTTCTACGCTTGAACCAAGGAATTCATGAGCTACAATAGGGTTTCTTCCGTTTACAACCTTACTGTAATCACGTCTCTTATAGAACATACCCATATCGATACCTAATACGTTAGCAAGGTATACGGCACGTCCCATACCACCTTCGTCAGGGCTTATCATCATTAAATGGTCAGCATCAATTTGTAAATCTTTCTCATGACGTAAAAGACCTTTTACAAACTGGTATGCAGGCTGAACTGTCTCGAAACCTTTAAGAGGAATAGAGTTCTGAACTCTAGGGTCATGAGCATCAAAAGTGATAATATTTTCAACACCCATATTTGTTAATTCCTGAAGAGCCAATGCACAGTCAAGAGATTCTCTTCCAGTACGTTTATGCTGTCTGCTTTCATATAAGAAAGGCATAATAACAGTAAGACGTCTGCCTTTACCTGCTACGGCTGCAATAATACGTTTAAGATCCTGATAATGGTCATCTGGTGACATATGATTCTCATAACCACAAAGAGAATATTTAATGCTATAGTTAGTAACGTCTACCATAAGGTATAAATCTTTACCTCTGACAGATTCGTTAATACTACCCTTTGCCTCACCTGAACCAAATCTCGAAATCTTTGAATCAATAAGATAAGAATCTTTCTGATAACCTGAAAAAGCGATTGTGTTCTTGTGCTCGTGTTCTCTGTCATTTCTCCATGCTGAAATATAAGCATCGACTTTTTTGCCGATTGGCTCACAGCTATTTAAAGCTATAATTCCAAGAGGACCGACAGGGATAGTTGTTGCGAAATTGTTTTCATCTGCTGACATAATCAAACCTCCATTGTGTTTTCTGTGATAATCCACATAATTTTATAACATTATGAATTGTTATAGTCAAGTTAATTAGTTAAAAAAAGTGGTAGAATCTCTCAATTAGAGCTTTTTACCTTACGGTTGTGTCTCAAATCATCACCGTAAATCTTCATAAATGTATATTCCTTTGCAAGTCTTGATGTAAGTCTTTCGGAATAACGTTCCATTAGTTCAGGTAGACCAAGGTTTGTTGAAATAATGGTCGATTTTTTATTAAGTAGTCTTTCATTTATCTTGTTAAATAATGCAGAATTAGTAAAAGAATTAGATAATTCTGTTCCTAGATCATCGATAATCAGTAAATCGCAATCTGTAATCTGTTGTGATTTATTCTTTGCGTCAATATCAGATTTATCAAAGCCGGCACTTGATAATATGTCAAATAAGCCAATTGCAGACAGATATATAACTGATATACTCTGGTCTAAAAGTTCTCTTGCAATACAGTTTGTAAGATAAGTTTTACCTACTCCGGTCTTACCGAAGAACAAAAGATTATTGTATTTCCTGTCAGGAGAAGAGAAGTTGTCTACGAAGTTATGGCATATATTCAAGACATTATTCATATTGTCCTTAGGGGACTTTCCGGTTACTGAATCTATATCACTGTCATTGAAATAATCAAGATTAAAGTTATCAAAGTTCTCGTTTTTAAGAATTTCACGAATATTTGACTGGTTGTATAATATTTCAATCTCAGCTTTCTTGAAACAATGACATTTCTTATTATCTATGTATCCTGTATCTTTACAGTCATTACAATGGTAGTGCATATCGAGATAATCGGGTTTATAGCCATTTTCAATAAGAAGTTTTATACGTTCTTCTTTGAGTAAAGTTAATCTCTTCTTAAATTCCTCTATAGGCTTATTGCTGTCTTCAGGAGAATTATTACTTAAAAGCATTGCCCTGGTCGTGGAAAGAGAAAGAGAGGAAATCTCATCATTAATCTCTTTGATACGTGGAATCTGACTATAGACGGTTGCAATTCTTTCGTTCTGAAGCCTCTTATTCTCTAATTGTATTCTGTTATATGAGCGAATTATCTCGTCATATTGCATATTTGTAAGTGACATTATATCCTCCATTGCGATGTGGTCTTAAGAAATTTAATATATCGGTATAACGTAAAGCCAGCACTTCCCTTTTATGCGAACATCAGGGAAATGATGCCATACGGATTGTTACGTGCGTTGCACTCTTAACAATCCTACCCGATATTCGCATAACGTGAAGCTAGCGCTTCTCTTTTATGCTCATATCGGGGTGGGTCATTAATTCTCAAAATATACTATGCAAGCATAGTATATTTTGAGAATTTTGACCCTGGCATCATACGTTATTAAGTAATTCTTTCTCTAAAGATTCGTAGTTGTATGTTCTCTGGTTAAAATTATTAAATGAATTCTTAGGTCTGGCAGAAGTCTCATTATTATCGGTATGATTCTTCTTATAAGCAGCCTTGTTCTTCTGGTGTTCACCGTCTAATAGTTTGACATCACTAAGAGTACGGATACCCTTTTCTTTCCATTTGGTAAGAATGGAATCGGCATATTCGAAACTTGGCTGGTGAATTGCATTCATCGTACGATTGCAGGCATCTAATACGATATCCATTGGAAAACCATAGGAATCTGTCCATTTTACAATAAGGGCTTTCTCGCCTGCTCCAGGATTACGTCCGCTTATTCCGAATGCCTTAAGCACAGGATAGCATCTTGAACTATATAATTCTGTACTTGCCTTAGCTTTATCAACAGTATCGATTCCTTCATTTGCCCACGAAATAGCAGTTTTCTCTATGTAACGCATCTGCCTGTGGTTATTGGAAATAGCATATTCAAGCAGATATACAATGAGGTCTGAATCAAAACCAAGTACATCATAGAAGAATAATAAAGTATTTACATCGGATGCACTAAGAGTTTTACCGAGAAGTTTCTGTGCGATATACATAAATTCGACAACTTCGCTTTTCTCATTAAATGAGCTGATTTCGTTAGCTGTATATACTTTCTTGGAGAAATCAGGCTGTGCCATATTGAATGGTTTAAGTGTGGCAGAAGCCTTGTCTGAAGGAATGTTGTCAGGTGCCACATTGTCAGTATTTATATTATCATTATCCATATGATTAACAGGCAATTCACTATCCATGCGATTACTAGTTAATGCACTGTTTCTATGGTTGTCAGTTAATGAATTGTTTTTATGGCTGTCAGTCATTTCATTATGTATACGGGCTACTGGTTGTGACTTAGGTGCTACAAATGTCGAAATCTCAATATTTGAGCCGTCAGTAGTCGTGTAGTCGGTAATAAGTGGTTTCATCTTAATATTTGTAAGTACCTTATTAGAATCAAATTTAAGGTCAAGAAGACCAATCTGTTCCCAGTATCTAAGGGCACGGACAACATCCTTCTCAGTATGATTAAAGATGTCTGCGATATGGCATATCGAAATATCCATATCTGGAGAAGACAAAGCTCTTAGTAAATATAAATAAATTTTCACAAACTCTCCGTTAGCATTTGGCATATACTCATCTAAAAAATAATTAGATACTATGGTTGCCATAGTCTGTGAGCTGCCTTCTAATTTAATCGTACCCATTTCTGTATCAATACCTTTCACACTATAAATATTTCAAATAAACAACTTTCTTTGAGTAGTCATTATAGCACAAAAAAAGGAAAATGAACACACCTATTTTTGCTGCAACCCTTGAAAATAAAGGGATTGAGGCAATGTGGATAATGTGGACAATGTGGACAAGGTATAAAAAATAATATCGAAAATTGTTACATTCCGTAAAATACAAGCAAATCAATGTGGTTTACATAATTGTCGAAAAATAAAGAAATCCACATTTTTATCATGGAGTTTTTCACAATAAAAATGTGGATAATGTGGATAACTATTTCTCAACCAGATTTTCGCCGATTAATACAACATCTCCAGCACCCATAGTTATCAACAAATCACCGTTGATACAATTTTTTGATAAAAATTTTTCAATTTCTTCAAAAGTTGGGAAATAATATACTTCTTTACCTAATTTTTCTATCTCTGCACGTAATGTATCAGAGCTTATTCCGAGGTCGTCTGTTTCTCTTGCAGGATATATTTTAGCTAAGACAACTTTATCAGCAAGTGTTAAAGCTTTAGCGAATTTATCCATAAGAGCTTTTGTACGTGTGTATGTATGTGGCTGGAATACACACCAGAGAGTTTTATGAGGATAATTTCTGGCTGCTGTTAATGTAGCCTCTATCTCATCAGGATGATGTGCATAATCGTCAACTACAGTTACACCGTTAAATGTTCCTTTATATTGGAAACGTCTGTCTGTACCTGAGTAGTTGCTAAGACCTTTTACGATGAACTCAACAGGTACTTTTATAGAGGAAGCGGTTGCAAATGCAGCCAATGCATTTAAGATATTGTGTTCACCCGGTACTTTTAAGTCTATATGTGCAATTGTTTCTGTGCCTGATAATGAGCAACAGCCCCCTTCACATTTGACTACACGCTTGACTACATCAAATGATGCACATGCAAAATCATTGTAAACAATATTTTCAGCCGAAAAATCACTGATATTTTTATCAAGACCAAATGTTATGTAACGACATTTGAGATCATTAGTAAAGTAACTTAGATTATCAATGGCACTGTTTATTATTAATGTGCCGTTTTCGTCTAATTTATCAGCAAATATCTTGAAACTGTTGCGGATATCATCAATATCTTTAAAGAAGTCAAGATGGTCCTCACGCACGTTAAGGATTACATTTACATTTGAGACAAGTGATAAAAAGCTGTTAGTATATTCGCAGGCTTCAGTAACTAAATAATCTGAATGCCCTACACGTAAATTTCCACCGATAGTTTTTAACATTCCACCCACTAATATAGTAGGGTCACATTCATATGCAAGTAATATTTCAGATAACATAGAAGTAGTAGTAGTCTTACCATGAGTTCCTGCAACGGAAATGGCTGTTTTATATTGTGCCATTATGTGTCCTAATAAGACTGCACGCGTTACGCTTGTGATACCTTTATCTCTTGCAGCAACTAATTCAGGATTATCCTGTTTAACCGCGGCTGTGTATACAAGATAAGAGATATCATCTGTTATATTTTCATAATTATGTCCATAATGAATAGTTGCACCAAGTGAAGTAAGACGGTCTGTTACTGCGGATTCTTTAGAATCTGAACCGGAAACAGTATATCCGTTATCTATAAGGATTTCAGCTAATCCACTCATACTTATACCGCCAATGCCGACGAAATGAACGTGACAAGGCTGTTTCATTATATTTTCTATATCAAGATTTTTCATACTAATCCTCTTTTCTGATAAATATTATATTTTTTTCTCAAACACAGGATCGCTTGTAAGGCGTACGCCTAACTTTTTAAATGTCTTCTTATCGACATCTGAAAGCATTACTGTTGTATGAACATCAAGTCCCTGGAGGGCTGGAAGCTGCTCCATTGCAAGTTTGGCATTGTTATCTGAAGTAGCACTCATTGCAAGAGCAATCAGAACCTCATCAGTGTGGAGTCGTGGGTTCTTACTTGACAGATAATCAACTTTCAAATGCTGGATAGGACCTATGGCTTCTGGTGAAATAATAGGTGTCTCGTGGTCGATTTCTGCGAGAGTTTTAAGCACATTTAATAATAATGCAGCAGATGGACCTAATAAATCAGAAGTCTTACCGGTAATAATTCTACCATCGTCTAATTCCATAGCGGCTGTAGCCACACCTAATTTCTCAGATAATTCCCTTGCTGCAACAGCAACTTTCCTGTCATGTGTGCTGATGTTTGCCTGATTCATTATAAGTTCAATCTTCTGGACTTC
>OLWB01003708.1_pt1 | contig 10629 bp, 10 predicted proteins | sample 1673331 | NCBI WGS metagenome assembly OLWB01 (sample SAMEA3178943, study PRJEB25190) | human gut metagenome | biome: human gut; feature: human-associated habitat; material: faeces | place: Austria | collected 2013 | reverse complement strand
CTGTCTGAATGCCGGCGTGCTGCGTTCCGGCCATGACGAGGGCTGCGGCCCAGCTGATCGTGGCGCGCACGTCGTAATCGTCGGGCGTCGCGAGCGCTTTCGGCGTGTATTTGATCACAGTGGCGACCGTGTCGGCGCACCAGCGTTCGGTGACTTCGCTTTCAAGCTTGTCGGCCAGAATCCGTTCAAGCGCGTGGGACATGATGTCCACGCACCCGGCCGCTACCTGATAGGGGGGCAGGGCATAGGTGAGTTCCGGGTTGATAATGCTCACGTTCGGCCGGACATAGTTACCGCCGAAGCCGCGCTTGAGCCAGCCGTCTTCGTTGGTGATGACCGCGCCCTGGCTCACTTCGCTGCCCGCGCCCGCCATGGTGACGATGGTGAGCAGCGGCACATTGTTCTTCGGCACCGGCGCGCCTACGCACATCTCCCACGGGTCGCCCTCATACGGCACGCCGAAGCTGATGCACTTGGCGCTGTCGATCACCGAGCCGCCGCCGAGGGCGACGATCGCGTCAATGCCGTTTCCACGGCAGATGCGTATGCCTTCGCGGCAGAGGGACACGCGCGGGTTGGGCAACACGCCGCCCAGCTCGAACACAGTCAGCCCTTCACCCGGTCAAACAACCCGGTCTTTTTGACCGAGCCGCCGCCGTAGTGCAGCAGCACTCTGGTGCCGAAAGCCCGCGCCTCTTCTCCGATCAAGGCCTCTTTGCCCTTGCCGAATATCACTTTTGTAGGCATATAATATTCAAAGTTATACATACACAGAGCCTCCCGTCTACTTGCACAGCGCAAGGATTTCGCGCGTCTCTTTTTCTCCGAGCTTTACCATGTTCCCGTAAACGCCGGCCTGCGCATAGATGCGCGCCGCAATTTCGTCGAACCTGGCGTCGTCTATGCCAAGCTGCGAAAACCGGGTCGGCATACCGATCGCGGCGATCCACTGCTCAAAGCGGTGGATGCCCTCCAATGCGGTCAGACGCGGGTTTTCATGGTCGTACTCCACATCGAACAGGCGCACCGCCATCTCTGCAAAGCGCGGGATACACGCGTCCATGATATACTTCATCCAGCCGAGCAGGACGACCGACAGGGTCGCGCCGTGCGTCTTGTCGTAGATGCCGTCCACAACGCCTTCAATGATATGGGTGGTGCCGTCGCCGGGCAGGCCGACGGTCAGGGTGGGGCAGCAGCACAGGGAACTGATCCACATCAGCTGTGCGCGCGCTTCATAATCCTCCGGGTTTTCAAGCGCTTTGGGCGCGTACTTGATTACGGTTTTGATGGCGCCGGTCACAATTTTCTGCATCAGCTCGTTTGTCCAGTCGTCGTTCAGATAGCTTCCGATGATGTGCGTGATCATATCGACCGCGCCGGCCGCCGTATACCATGGCGAAACGGTACAGGTCAGCTCCGGGTTGAGTATGGAGAATTTCGGGGCGGCCAGGGGCGAGGACTGGCCAAGCTTTTTATCCCCGTTTGTGATGACGAAGATACCGTTGTTTTCGCTGCCGGTGGCCGCCAGCGTCGGGATGGTCGCGACGGGCAGCGCGGCTTCAGGCCGGTGCGCGCCGGTTACGATGTCCCACGGGTCGCCGTCAAAGCAGGCGCCGAGGGCGATGAGCTTAGCAGAGTCCATGGAACTGCCGCCGCCGAGGGCGATGATGAAATCAATCCCCTTTTCCCGGCACAGGGCGATTCCTTCCCGGCAGAGTTCGACGCGCGGATTGGGCTGCGCGCCGCCCAGCTCGAACACGGCCATGCCCTCCGCTTCGAGCTTTTCGCGCACAAGTCCCAGCAGACCGCTGCGCACAACCGAGCCGCCGCCGTAGTGCAGCAGGACGCGGCTGCCGCCGTACTCGCGCACATATTTTCCGGCGTTCAGCTCTTCGCCTTTGCCAAAATAAAGTTTAATGGGGCTGTAGTAAGTAAAATCCAGCATGTTGTTCCTCCGTTTCGTTATTTGCACAGGTTGAGGATGTTGACAGTGTCCCGCTTTCCGAATTTCTGGATCTGTCCGTACTCGCCGAAGCGCGCATAGCAGCGTTCGGCGATCTCTTCAAAGCGGTCCTCGCCAATACCTGCTTCGGACAGCCGGACCGGCATACCCAGGCTCTGGAAGAACCGTTCCAGTGCGGCGATACCCTTTAACGCCGTACCCTCCAGGTCGTACGGGTCGATCTCTATGCCGAAAATGCGGTTTGCGAACCGGGCAAATGTCTCCGGTCTCTTTTTGTAGATGTACTTGAACCAGCCGGGGATGACGATGGCAAGTCCGGCCCCGTGCGTAATGTCGTACAAAGCGCTCAGTTCGTGTTCGACAATATGGCTTGTGCCGTCGGACAGGCATCCGGTCGAGATCGAGCCGTTCGCAGCCATGGTCGCGGCCCACATCAGCTGCGCGCGCGCGTTGTAGTCGGTCGGGTTCTCCAGCGCTTTGGGCGCATACCTGACCACGGTGCGGATAACGCTTTCGCCAATGCTCTGCACAAAAAAGCTTTCAGTGTCGTCCGTAATATAGGCGCTGAGGGTGTGCGCAATGGTATCCACCGCGCCTGCCGCCGTCTGATAGGGCGGCAAAGTAAAAGTCGTCTCCGGGTTGAGGATGGAGAAGACTGGATAGAGGGACGGGTGGCCGTAGCCGAGCTTGAAATTCCCGTCCTCATTGGTGATGACCGAGCCCGAATTGCCCTCGCTGCCCGCAGCCGGAATGGTCAGAATCGAGCAGATGGGGAGTACGCGCTCCGGTTCCTTTTTCGCACCCGTGTAATAGTCCCACACGTCGCCGTCGTAGAACACGCCGAGACTGATGCACTTGGCGCTGTCGATTACCGAGCCGCCGCCGACGGCGAGAATAAAGTCCACGCCCTCTCTGCGGCAGATCTCAATGCCTTTGCGGCACAGAGACAGGCGCGGATTGGGCTGTACGCCGCCCAGCTCGCACACGGTCAGGCCCGCGTCTTTCAGGTAGCGGAGCACGTTGTCGTACAGGCCGGTCTTTTGAATGGATCCGCCGCCGTAATGCAGCAGGACGCGGCTGCCGCCGTACTCCCTGATTCGTTTTCCAACCATAGGCTCTTCACCCTTGCCGAAGTAGAGCCTGGTCGGAATCTGAAACAGAAAATCGTTCATTGCCTTTCCTCCATATATTTTAATTTTAGTGAAAACAATATAAAAAGCGACATGGAACGGGGGATGAGATTTAAACAGCGTCTGCTCCATGCCAGATCCAGTATAGCGCATGGGTCTGCGGGGCGCAAGCGGGTCAAAAAACTTTAACATTTTGAAACAATAAAAAGAGATTAGGGACGTATATCCCTAAATTCCCGCATCTTCGGCAGCCGTTGACCCGCGCCGCCTATTTCATTCTTGACAAAGCGCGCTGTTTATGAAAATATATATACGAAAACTAATAAAATACATATTATATAAAAAAAGTATAGCATACCGGAAAACGCTGTGTCAAGAGAGGCGGAAAGATAAATGGTGGAATTTTTAAACGACTGGGACGGCCTGCTGGCGGATGAACTGCAAAAGCCGTATTTTCAGAATATTCTTGCTTTTTTAAACAAGGAATACCGCAGGACGCAGTGTTATCCGCCTCCGCAGCAGGTGTTCCGCGCCCTGCGCGCCACGCCTTATGGAAAAGTACGCGCCGTCATCCTCGGCCAGGACCCATACCACGGTCCCGGTCAGGCCCACGGCCTGTGTTTCTCCGTCAATGCGGGCGTGCCGCTGCCGCCGTCGCTGGAAAATATCTTTGCCGAGCTGCACGCGGACCTGGGCTGTCCCGCGCCTCAAAGCGGCGATCTGAGCGGCTGGGCCGAGCAGGGCGTGCTGCTGCTCAATACGATTCTGACCGTTCAGCGCGGACGGCCGATGAGCCATGCGGGCATTGGCTGGCAGACGTTTACCGACCGCGTCATCGAACTTTTAAACGCCCGGGAAAAGCCCATTGTGTTCCTGCTCTGGGGCTCGCCTGCGCGCGCAAAAAAAACGCTGCTCACCAATCCCGCGCACCTGATCCTCGAAGCGCCGCACCCAAGCCCGCTTTCGGCTGGCCGCGGCTTTTTCGGCTGCCGGCACTTCTCCAAGGCCAACGCCTTCCTTCAGGCGCACGGCGAAACGCCGATCAACTGGCGGCTACCGTAAAAAAACATTTTTCTTGCCTTTTTAGTCTGCATGTGTCATACTGTTGAAAAAAGAGTTCTGCACCAGTGTTCCGCTCTTTGCGTACAGTCCAAATGGGGAAAGGGAGAAGCATATGCTCTATGTAAACCTGGGCGTGATCGCTTTGTTTATCGTCCTTGGCATCGTCTTTCTGAGCGGCCGCGGAGCCGGCCTGATCGCGGGCTATAATACAATGGCCGAAGAGGAAAAGGCGAAGTACGACGAGCGGGCGCTGTGCCGGTTCATGGGGAAGCTGATGCTCTCCCTGGCCGCCTGCTGGGCCGTTTCCGCCGCAGGTCTGCTGCTGGAGCGGATGGCGTTTTTCTGGGCTGGATTCGCGCTGTTCGCCGTCGCAATTGTTTTCGCGCTGATCTATGCGAACACTGGCGGCCGTTATAAGCGCTGAGCGAACACGGGAGACAGTTATAAGCGCTGCCGCCGCGTTGCCGCGTCCGTGCGCGTGATTGCAGCTGTTAAAGACGATTTGGCGGCGGCCCGTCCCGCGCGTCTGGAACGCCGCTGCAGGGCGGGTATGTCCGGTCGCAGTTACATGGTTGCGGGCAGGGCGCATAGTGCGCAGCAAGCACAGGCCCAGTATATGAATATACATATAACGCAAAAAGGCCGCGGTTTACCGCGGCCTTTTTGCAGCCTTTCACTGCTGCTCCCCAGTGAGCAGCCACATGACGGACACTTTCAGCACCTTTGCAAGCGCAAGGAGCTCGTAATCTGTGACGAGCCTTTCTCCCAATTCTATTCTGCTTACGGCCTTCTGCTCAATAATAACGTCTTCCAGCTGCAATTTTGCCGCAAGGTCGGACTGCGACCATCCGAGCCGAAGCCGCGCGCGCCTGATTTGCCCGCCGGTAATGTTGTTTCGGCCGTTTATACCATAGATTTTCATTTTTTCATCCCATAATCATTCTGCAAGTTTGCATAAATTATCTCCGGTGATACGGTAAACGGCACTATCGCGTCCCCAAGCCTTGTCGGCAAGAGACGTACCCATAGCAACCATAAAGGTGACATAGGTAGTGGATAGGGGTAGTTTCAACGAGGTTCCCAATGCGATCAACAAGCTGGCAAGCACCAAATTTACCGAGGCTCTAATTAAGTCGAATGCCGCACCGTGTTCGAGTATGACTTCGTCTTTGTCGAATCGGGCGTTGAGCCAAGTTCTGGCTTTGGGCGGTATGTTATTGACAATAAAAGAAGATGTATTTGTTGTCATGCGCACCAATTTACGAGCGATGGGAGAAGTCCCGAAACTTTCTTCTCCGGCTTCCTGACGGGATAGGTCGAGAGAGGTTTTGATTACGTTATGTGCTTTTTTGGAGGTGAGCAGGGCGACAACCATAATTATACCTGAACCGATGAGGAATATGGAAGGCGTTGAAGCCGAATCGAGAAGAGAGGTCATCAAGTACTGATCGGGACTGACGCCGTTGCTGTTGGCGATGTAGTCGTGGTAGGTCGAATAACCGGCCAAAGGCATACCGATAAAGTTGACTAAGTCATTTCCCGCAAAAGCTAATGCCAGAGCAAAAGTTCCCAACAAGACGACTATTTTCAAAATGTTTATGCGACACCACATGAGTACTTGCATGAGTATTGTCGTGCATAGGAAGCAACAGCCTAAAAGTATTTGTGTGTTGTCGTGAATCCATTGGCGGTTTTCGGGAGTCATCAGCGTGGACTCTTTTAATCCCTTGATAAGTATGAAATAGATGATGGAGGTAGCCGCGAATCCGCCGAACAGCGCACCGAAGTATTTTAACTGTTTCTGGTAATTGAATTTGAAAATCAAGCGGGCGATGTATTGTACCAAAACACCAAAGAAGAAGGCGATGGCTACGGATACGAAAATGGCTACGATTACTTGCAGAGCTTTGTCTGTATTGATGAGGTCTCCCATTTGCAAGGCTCCTGCGCTATTTATCGTTTTCACGATAGCCAAAGCAAATGTGCCGCCTAACAATGCGAATATCATCGATACGGTGGTCGATGTGGGAAGTCCCATCGTATTGAATATGTCGAGTAAAACTACATCTGTGAGCATGACCGCCAACAAGATACTCATGATTTCGTTCATGTAGAAATATTGGGGCTGATATATTCCATGCCGTGCGATATCCATCATACCGTTCGACATGGAGGCTCCTACAAAGATTCCTATTGCGGCGACCGCCATAATTACTTTGAAGGGGGCTGCTTTTGCCCCGATAGCCGAATTGAGGAAGTTGACGGCATCGTTACTGACTCCCACCGATAAATCGAAAATGGCGATGAGAAAGATAAAAATAACGATGATCAGATAGAACGTTTCCATAATGTCCAATTTGCATGTTTTTTCACTCGCAAAGAAACGATATTGATGTTACAGAAGCGTTACAAACATGTATCTATCTTGTTTCTTTTCTTCGATTTTCGTCGGTGGAGTGCCGGAAATTCGAGCAGGAGATTCTGTAAGAGGCAAAAATGTCCTCGGTAATTGTTCGATTACTTTCGGTATCATGGCTTTCTCAATAGACTATCTTCGTCGTAACTCGATTTTGTAAAGCTCGTTAAGGGTTGCTTTCATTCGAAAGTTGGATTATATCCAGAATTCTATAATCGTATTTGAAACAGTTGAGTCCTATGCGAATTTTCCTCTCTTTCCCGGAAAGATTCGGACGAATTGTAATATTGTTTTTGACCGGTAGAGTGGCCGATGAGATGATAATTTCTCCCCAGTCGTAGGAATAGTCTGCCCTGTCGTTGTATAAATCATTTTCTACTCCGTTCAGGTAGCATTCCACACCGTTTACTTCGAACCAGTTGACGAGGCAAAAAGGATTTTTTTCTTCTGCACTATAAACAGTTAGCTGCCCTCCTCCCGCCGGTATCGTATATTCGTCTCGGGTCGTTTGTGCCAAATCTGTACTTTCGATTTTCAAAGCGACCGGATTGAATTTTTCTTCTTCGTTAATAAAAGTACAACCGGAGAATATCACGATATTTGTGAGTATCAGTAGCGTTCCAAGTATTTTTTTCATGAGCTTCCGAATGAAAGATTACTACTTAATAAATGCCAATTGTGTGAATTACTGCATTTCGAGCTTTGCATTTATTACGCTTTTCCATATCTAAACGGATTGTCGATGGACTATTTCTTTTTGCTTTTATTCTCTTTTTTTATCGAACCTGCCGATTTTTTCGATTTACTTGCATTCTTCGTTTCTCCGGGTTCGGGCTTTTTCCATCTTAAAATCTGAGCTGTCCGTGCCGGGAGGTAGAGCATGAGCCATTCTTTGTTGTCTTTTTCGAATAACGGATCGTGTCGGGTGAGGTGTTTCACTTTCATATCAATGAGTCCGTATCCTCCGAATGCAGGATCGTCGCTACTGAGTATGTGCTCGTATTCTCCTGTCGGGGCCAAAATGCCGTATCCGTTAAAGGATTTGAACGGGTGGAAGTTGAATACGAAAAGCAGATCGTCGCGCAGGAATGCGAGTACTTGGTCTCCGTCGTTTTCACAGAGTTTGACGATAGGGGTTCGTTCGAATTTTTTCTTTTGGCTTATGATGTGAATCATGGCTTCGTCGAAGGCTCCGAGGTATTGATATTTCAAATCGTTTCGGTCTACGAGGTCCCATTGCCGACGGGCGTATTTATAGGACCAGCCGTTTCCTTGACGCGGAAAATCGATCCATTCGGGGTGGCCGAATTCATTTCCCATGAAGTTGAGGTAACCGCCGTTGATGGTCGAGAGGGTTACCAGCCGTATCATTTTATGCAGGGCCATGCCTCGATCTACGATCAGATTGGTATCTCCCTTGCTCATGTGCCAATACATGACGTCGTCGATGAGCCGGAAAATAATGGTTTTATCGCCGACCAGTGCTTGGTCGTGGCTCTCGGCATAATTGATGGTCTTTTCATCGGAACGCCGATTGGTCAGTTCCCAAAATATGGCCGTGGGTTTCCAGTCCTCGTCTTTTTTCTCTTTAATGGTCTTTATCCAGAAATCGGGTATTCCCATAGCCATTCGGTAATCGAACCCTATTCCTCCGTCGTTGAATTTCGCTGCTAATCCCGGCATTCCGCTCATTTCTTCGGCGATGGTTATCGCCCGCGGATTTACTTGGTGAATGAGTTCATTGGCCAGAGTGAGATAAACGATGGCGTTGTCGTCCTGCCCTCCGTTGTAATAGTCGTCGTACGAACCGAAAGCCTGTCCCAAACCGTGGTTGTAATAGAGCATCGAGGTGACGCCATCGAACCGGAAACCATCGAACCTGAATTCGTCGAGCCAGTATTTGCAGTTGGAGAGCAAGAAGTGGATTACATCGTTTTTTCCATAGTCGAAACACAAAGAGTCCCAAGCGGGGTGCTCTCGCCGGTGGTCGCCGTAAAAGTATTGGTTGTACGAGCCATCGAATCGACCTAACCCTTCGACTTCGTTCTTGACAGCGTGAGAGTGTACGATGTCCATAATGACGGCTATTCCCATTTTATGAGCTTCGTCGATGAGCGATTTCAATTCGTCGGGTGTCCCGAAGCGGGACGACGGGGCGAAGAAACTGGATACGTGATACCCGAAAGAACCGTAATAGGGGTGCTCTTGTATAGCCATGATTTGTATGGCGTTGTATCCGTCGGCAACAATGCGGGGAAGTATCTTTTCTTTAAATTCGGTATAACTGCCAACTTTTTCTTCTTGTTGCGCCATACCGATGTGACATTCGTAAATCAGCAGCGGGGAGGTTTGGGGGCGAAACGGCTTTTTTGAAAAAACGAAAGGCTTTTCGGGATCCCAAATTTGTGCCGAGAAGATATATGTTTCGGGGTCTTGCACGACTCTCGTGGCCCAAGCCGGAATGCGTTCTCCTTGTCCTCCGGGCCAGTGTACGGATAGTTTGTAAAAGTCGAGATGGTGTAACGTATCGAGTGGAAGTTTTATTTCCCATACTCCTCTGCCGATGGCTAATAACCGATATTCGGGGCGTTCTTTCCAGTTCGAGAAGTTTCCTATCAAATAGATAGCATTGGCATTGGGCGCCCACTCCCGAAATACCCAGTGGCCGTTTTCTTTATGTAATCCGAAGTAAAGATAGCCGTCGGCAAAATCGGAAAGGTTTCCTGTTCCTCCGGTTAGTTCCGAAATTTTTTCCACGGCACGATTGTGCCGGCCTTCGATAGCCTGTTTATAGGGAGCCAGCCACGGGTCGTTTTTTATCAGTTTCAGAGTTTTCATAGGGCTGTATTTTAAGGAGGAATATAAAGAGCGATGCAGTTACTGCTTCTGCCCGTTGTTTCTGTACAAAGAAAAAACAAATGACCCGATGTGAAAATTTTTTGCACGGCCGGGCTCGATTTCCTTTGCATCACGTGCAAATATAATGAAAGTCGAGCGCAGAACAAACAAGTTTATTTATTTTTATATCGAATGTGCTTTTTGTATTCGGTAAGTTTAAATATATGAAAATTGATGCCGGAGACGACCGTGTGGTCGAAAAATCGACTTTGTGTTTTCCCCCCGGAGGTTATTTTCGGTGTGTTTTACTTCGATGGACAACTTTCTTTATCTTTATTCCTTCGGGGAAATTTGTCACTGATGAGAGGTGTGGCGGTTCGACCGGCGTATGTGGGGTGGGTTTTGCGACAGCCGTATTCTGTATTTTTTTCGGTTCAATAGTTTCGGTTTTTTCTCCTTCGTGTGGAACTGTGTTTGTTGCCGTTTCTTTCCCGTTTGTCATCGGTTGGGTTTCGTTAGAGACGGGAGTAACCTCGGCAGAGTCTTTGGGGGTGTATTTGCGAGCATAACGTTCGAGGGTGTTAATGCTGCTCATGAGCGTTTTCACTTCTTTGGGATGCTGCATAATATCGAGTTCGAGCAATTGTGCGTAATAACGCAGCAATACTTGATTGCGTAACAGTTCTATTTGCATACGGCTATTTGCCAGTTCCCGGGTGAATTTCTGTTCTTGTGTTTCCATACTTTTTTTGAGGCAAATGTATGGTCGGGGCATTCGCATTTTATGGCATGATTGAATTTTTTTTACCCGATCGGTATCGGGTAAAAGTAGGGAGGAAGGGATATGTCCGATAGAAGCAGACTGATGAGATGTCGTTTTTCAATACCATAAGCAAGAATGATGTAGTATTTCTAACCCCTCTCATCGTCGCTACCGCTCCTCTGTCTCTCCCCTATATCGCTAACGCAACTCCCCGTAATACTACGGGGCACGGCAGGGGAGAAGTGTTAATACTTTTGATAACAGGAACAGAGAGGTATGTGTTTTCCTCCTCCTCTTTGTGGCGTCAGCAATAGGGGGAGGTGGCACGCAGTGCCAGAGGGGAAGTCCGAGAGAATATTTATGTCGTTATTTCGGTGCGATGTTCAATTCGAACGGAGTATCGGGCGTATATCCGCTACGGATTCTCCACTCTTGCGGGTAGAGGTTGTTGGTT
>OLWB01003704.1_pt1 | contig 10637 bp, 8 predicted proteins | sample 1673331 | NCBI WGS metagenome assembly OLWB01 (sample SAMEA3178943, study PRJEB25190) | human gut metagenome | biome: human gut; feature: human-associated habitat; material: faeces | place: Austria | collected 2013 | reverse complement strand
GATTACCCCAACCGCCATCGCCTGTACCTGTCTCATAAGTCCAGTTATTCATGTCAAGTGATGAACCATTAAATTCATCAGACCATACTAATTTCCAAACCTTAACTGATACAGCCTTTGAATATTTCTTTGAAGTAATTGTTTTCTTTCCTGATTTTCCAAAAGCCTTAACTTTGAAATATGTTGTTCCTGATGCAAGATTCTTAATTGTTGCTGAAGTCTTCTTTGCACCCTTAACTGTTGCTACTTTCTTAAATCCGCTGTTAGCGTTTGTTGATTTGTATACATAGTATCCTTTTACGCCTTTTACCTTTTTCCAAGTAACCTTTGCTGTTGTTCCTGATAAAGTAGCTGCTTTAATTGTTACATTTTTAGGTACTACTGTAACTTTAGAATTCTTTGAACTGCTTCCTACTGTGATTTTAATTTTACATGTACCAATGCCTTTAGCCTTTACAACACCCTTACTACTAACTGTAGCAACCTTTTTGTTGCTTGTTTTAAACTTAGCACCTTTCTGCTTTAAGTAAATCTTTTCAGATTTACCAATAGTTAAAGTAATCTTCTTTCCTGAGTAAATTGTAACAGCCGCATTTGCATCTGTACTTGGTGTAATAGTTACAAGAGTAACAACCATAGCCACAACAAGAAAAGCTGAAACTAATTTCTTAAATCCTTTCATTGTTTCCTCCTTTTTAAAAATAAAATACCTGATTCTCTATATAGGGGAACCTGCAATGCAGGTTCCACAATTTTTTTATTCTCCGGTAATACCTGTATTTTCAATACCCTGAATGAACTGTTTCTGTACTACCATGTACAATGCCAACAATGGAGCAATTGAAATAAGTGTTGCTGCCATTCGGTTTGCTTCGTTTATTACGTTACCTGTAGCCCCTGTTGAACCATTATCGAATAATGCAAGTTTTGCAGGTACAAGAGTTAATGCATCACCAAGCATTGTGTTTGTTGTATATGTTTCATTCCAGTTAAATACGAATGAAAACAGGAATACAACAAGTATTGTTGAAATTGATAATCTAACTGCAATATGATAGAAAACTCTAAATGAACCGGCACCGTCAATCATGGCTGCTTCATCTAATGACTTAGGTATCATATTAAAGAAGTTAAACGCAATCAAAATTAACATTGTTGAATATGTTCCCTGTCCTAATAATGACATTAGAAACTGTGGAATAATTGTTCCAATAACCTTAAATCCTACAATAGATTCAATTTCCGTAAATACCATAATTCTTGGGATTGTAAGAAGTGGTATTGGTAAAATAAATGCTAAGATTAACATTATGTACCAGAAATTACGTCCCTTAAATGAGTATCTTGATAATGCAAAACCTGTTGTAAGTGATACTGCTGTCTGAGCTAATGCCAACAATGCTGAAAACCAGATTGAGTTAAACAATGAGCCAGGCATTTCAAGAGTTTTTATTGCGTTTTTAAAGTTACTAAGTGTAGCATGCTTTGCAATCCATGTTACAGAAGGATCAATTAAGTCTTTAGAAGTCATAATTGCCTTTGAAATCATCTCAAATATTGGCTGTAAGAATACGAATCCAATACAGATAAGCAAAAAGTAAATTGCCACTTTTGCAATAATATTTACTGCCTTTAATCTCTTTAATTTGGCAAAGTTGATTTTCTTTACTGCTGACAAATCAATTTTCTTTGCACTGCTATCTTTATTTGCCATATAACTTTGCCTCCTTCTTCTGATGTCTTGCCTGTGAAGCTAATCTCTTCTTCTGCTGCTTTTCCAGCTTCTTTAATTTCTTTTCCTGCTTCTGTCTTGCCTTAATGTCCTTAGGTTTTCTATCCCTGAATATGAGGAATACAATTCCTATCATTACAAGAGCTAACAGGCTGTAAATCCATGCGTATGTAGCTGCGAAACCAAGTCCTGAACTTGTTTCACCTGTCTTTTCTTCGATTAACTTGTATACAGGGTTAATTGAATCATACATACCTAACTGAATTACTGTAAATACTGTGATAATTAATCCAACCTGCTTAATCATTGGAATTGTTATCTTCCACATAATCTGCCATGCATTGGCTGAATCAATCTTTGCTGCTTCATATACAGAATATTCAATATTCTGAAGACCAGCAAGATAGAATACCATGTTGTAGCCTGTCCATCTCCAGATCAGAGCCAGGATGATCACGATCTTGGCACTGGTGGAATTTCCCAGGAAGTTGTAGCCAGTTGATAAGATTCCAAGTTTGATCAGGATACTGTTGATCAGACCATCTGTTGCAAACATGGAACGGAAAATCAGTGAGTAGGAAACCAGAGATGTTGCACATGGAAGGAATACACATGTACGGAAAAATCCTCTGAATTTCAGGTCTTTGTTGTTCAGAAGCTGTGCCAGAAGAATCGCAAGCACAAGCATGATCGGCACCTGAATGATCAGGTAAAGAAAAGTATTTACAATAGACTGCTGAAATACTTTATCTGCCATAATACGTTTGTAGTTACTGAAAATTGGCTCTGCAAATCTCATATTTGCGCCAGCGCCCGTCTGTAAAGAAATGATGAACGCACGAATCATCGGATAAAAGCTCATAACTGCGATCATGATAGACGCAGGTGCAAGGAATAACCAGCCTGCAGCTCTCTGTTTCGCAACCAGAGTCATGCCTTTTTTCTTGGAATTCACAGGAACTCCCCCTTTCAAAACTTCAACGTAAGACAGGGGACTGCAAGCAGTCCCCCGCGCTCACTTTACTTACTACTTAATTCGATTTCACTTAAATATTCAGGACCAGATTACTCTGTCATCTTGAATGCCAGTGTATCCTGTGCTTCCTGAAGAGCATCTTCTACAGATGTACCATTTACGATATTAACAACTGCTGTGTTGACACATTCTCTTGCTTCATAGTGATACGGTGTTTTTGTGAACTCCGGAATATGAGAAGAGTATTCTACGATTGTGGAGAAGATTGGCTGTCCGTTAAAGAATTCGTTTGGCTCATTGTAAACTTCAGATTCACCAGCCGGCAGATAGCAGGAGATTGCACCTGATGCCGGAAGGATTGCATCATAGAAGTCTGTGCTGGAACCAAATGTGCTTGCAAGGAAATCTTCTGCGAGCTCTACGTTCTTGCAGTTGGATGTGATATACCAGGAAGAACCACCATTGTTTGCATAGTTTGTAGCTGTATCAACATCGTCTACTTTAGGCATTGTTGTGATCTGCCACAGACCCTTCTGATCTTCTGTAGACATCAGAGTAGCTGTGATCCAGTTACCATTTACGATACCAGCAGCCTCGCCGCCTGTGATTGTTGCGATATATTCATCCCAGTTGTTTACAAGTTTAACAACATCGTTTTTAACAAGGTCTACATAAAGGTTGATGCATTTTTCTGCAACATCGTTTCCAACGATATAAGCTTCGCCGTCTTCATTTACGAAGTTAGCTCCACAAGACTGCATCATCATCATCAGAGTATCGCCGCCTGTAGCTTCGCTTGTAAGGAGGTATTTACCTGTTTTTTCATGAAGGTCTTTACCGATTTCCATGAATTTGGACCATGTGATGTCTGTCAGATCATCCAGTGTATATCCAGCTTCTTCAAGGATATCTGTACGATAGCATGCAATAACAGCGCCGTTATCAAACGGAACACCATAATGTGTGTCATCTACCATGGAGTAGGACTGTTTCAGTTTTCCGAAATCATCCCAGTTGATATCCATATCTTTGAGATCTGTAAATGCATCCGGATAGCTCTTCAGATATTTCTGATAGCTGTTGTCCTGCATCAGAACGATGTCCGGAAGTGTGCTGTAGTCACCAGCGTTAGCTGCTGTTGTAAGTTTTGTCTGGCAGTCATCAGAAGATGTTTCGATAACGTCTACTGCGAATCCTTCGTGATCTTTTGCATACTGCTCACCAGCCATCTGCATAGATTTGATATTGAAGTTCTGGTCCCATGCCCATACGGTTAATGTATTGTCATCTCCGGAATCAGCGGAAACAACTGTAGCTGTTCCTGCAAAAGACGCTGCCATAACGCCTGTCAGTAATACTGCAAGTAATTTTTTCTTCATGAATGTGTCCTCCTTTTATTAAGCGTATTCTCTTTTCCGAATTGCTTATGAACCAATTATAGCATCCCGTTTTTTGATATAGTTTGCATAACCGCACATATAATGTGCATTTTCGACCATTTTATATATTTTGCACTATTACACGTACATAAAATTGTATTTTTTGTTCGTTTTTCGCATTCTCACGATTTTTGTCGTATTATTTTGATGAAAAAAATCCTCTCTTTTTGACAGAATGTATATTTTTCTTATCTTCAAGAGAGGTGTTTGTTCTTATTTCATAAATTTTCTATTCATTTTTTGTACATATTTCACAGAATTTTGCTGTTTTTATGCAAAATAGACTTTTTCCGGATGCTGTGTCTTTATTGTGTGCAGCATCTCCTCTGTGAGATCGAGAAGCAATTTGATCTTTCGTCCATCTTCTTTGATGATCATCGTGTAATACGGAGTATTGTCATCATAAGAGGTATAATCATATTTTTTCAGCTGCTCCGTACCACCGTTTTTTTTATATTTAGCAACACTTTCGTGCCAGTGCGGCGCAACGACTTCCAGCTCCTTCAGCTCCAGTACATGGGCAGTCTTACGATACTTTTTGCCATAGATCACATCAATGCTGAGCTGATCATTTTCCAGGGTATACTCATAATCCTTCTGGCTGAAAATATCAAACACAAAATAAAGCGCTGCAAGAAGAAATCCTGCCAGCATAAAGGACTGGGATATTGTAATTCCCAGGATCACAAAGATCACTGCAAACAAAACCATTACTTTCCGGAGAACTCCGGACATGCTTTTTTTCTTTCGGGAGATCTGCTCCACAATCTTATAGTCGTACATATAAATGATTCCTTTCTGTTTTCTACCATCCTTTTTCTGAATGAATATCAAATCGCAGAAGCTGCTGTTCATAGCTTTCCGGACGTTTCCGCCATTCGAGAGGAGTGACTCCCATCAGCTGTTTAAAGTTTCTGTTGAATGTCGAATTTGTCGTAAACCCACATTTGTGAGCAACATCCGCAACCGGGGCATCTGTGGTCTCCAGAAGTTCACATGCCGTATAGACACGTACGGTATTAATATATTCCAATGGGCTCATCTTCATGTAGGAAGTAAAAACTCTCCGGAAATGTGTCTCACTGATATGACAGATATTCGCCAGATCCTCTACTTTGATATCCTCCATGTAGTGATATGATACATAATCCAGCACACTGGTGATCATATTGGTAAGCTTACCGGCATTTTCCGCAACCTTATCCTCTCCTGAATCTCTGTTTAACCTGGCAATTTCTACCAGAAGTGCTGCGAGCACTCCCTTCGCTTCCTCCAGAAAAAATTCTTCACCATCTCTCATAATATCCATGATCTTGCGGATTTTTTTCGAGACAGATAAATTCTCCTTCTCTTCAAAAAACAAAGCCCTAGAATAGATACGCCGAATCACTTTTTCCGCCTTGACCGGATTATCCAGAAATTTTTTCATGAATCCTTCAACGTCTATAAACAGATACTCCCATTTACTCACCGTCCCGATATCGCTGTTTGTTGTATGTGGATAGTTCGGCGGAATTACCGTAACGATACCTCCATAGAAGCGCTCTTCCTCTTCACCCAGCACCATAAATCCGTCACCACCATAGCAGTATCCAATCTCAAGATAATTATGAAAGTGAAGATAATCCACATCATTCCCGTAATTCTGGACCCACTTCTGTCCAAGAAGTGCCAGGATCGGACTTCCCGCTGACATCTGGTAATATCGGAACTCCATCTTCGGTTTTCTTCTTTTTTTTGCCATTTGAGTTCCCCGTTTCAAATAAACATTTATCTGTCTATTGTACTATATATTTTCCAACAAAAAAAGATTACCTTTTACAATTTCGGTAATCTTTTTCTGTCATTATATTTTAATTATTATTTATTTTTATTAACCATTTCTCCGACCACATAGCACAGAGCTGCAACAACCATACCATTGATGGATGCAATTCCCCATGTCACTACGTTTGCCACGATCGCACCAAGAATAACTCCGACAACTGCAAACCAGTTGACTGTTACAATCTTAAAGGTATCTGTATCGTAAGCCTTTTTGTTCATGAAATAAGAGATTACCAGGATGATACCAACCGGCGGCAGTGTACAGTTCAGGATGTTCAGCCATCCGCAGAAGTTGTAGTACAGCCATACCGAAAGCAGTGTTCCGATAACACCGGAGATCAGGACCATCGGTTTCTTTCTCTTATTGAAAATATTTGCAAGACCAAGTCCTGCTGTATACAGAGCATTATCATTTGTTGTCCAGATATTTAATCCCAGAACCAGGATTGCAAGATAGAACAGATTCAGACGAATCATAACTTCAAAAATATCATTTCCGCCAACAAAGATATAAGAGATAGCTCCAAAGAAGAACATCAGGGAGTTTCCGATAAAGAAAGCAACTACTGTTGCGATCGTTCCCTGTTTACCATTTTTTGCAAATCGTGTGAAGTTCGGTGTTGCAGTTCCTCCTGATACAAAAGAACCAATTGCAAGTCCTGCGCCGCCGATGACACTCAGAGAACCGCTGGATTTGGCAAACTGATCAACGATCGTTCCATCTCCCTGCTTAACTGCCATGATCATTGCCACTGTTCCAAGAATTGCAACAAGCGGTACGGCAATATAACTGATCACGGTAAGAGACTTAATTCCAAAATATGCAGATGCAGTCATACATGCTCCTGCGATCAGGATCAGCACCCATTCTACCGCAGTGCTTCCGCCAAAAAGTTCACGTGCTACCGGAATTGCAAACATTGCAATACCTACGCCAAACCATCCGATCTGTGTAAAACTTGTCAGCGCAGAAGAAATATAAGAACCTTTTTCTCCAAACGCTCTCTTGGAAAGCAGGTCAAGGCTTAAGCCTGTCTCTGCACCTACATAACCAAGCAGACCTGTGTAAATACCAAGGATCGCACCACCCAGAAGGAGGGCTTTGATAAATCCCCAGAAGTCCAGTCCTGCTGCCATTTCCTGACCTACCCACATACTTGCAGAAAAGAAAGTAAATCCAAGCATGATCATAAACATTGTTACAAAACTGCGTCTGCTCCACTTCGGTACTGCACATTCCGCATAATCGATATCTACAGTTGTGCCACTCGCCTGCTGTACGCCGTTTCCTGTTCTCATTTTTTCACTCATCTTTTCTCCCCGTTTCCCTTAGTCCAGAATGTATTTACGCAGTGCACCGGTAAATTCACCGATTCTCTGCTCTGCAAGTTCCTTTAAAGTGATATCCTTCATACTCTCGATATAGCCCAGTTCCTGACGATACAACCATTTTGCATCAGCCGGACGAACTTTCTGGTAATGGTTTGCTTTTACCCAGTCTTCATAACTGATCGGGGTCGGATAGCCAAGTTTCTCATCCAGAAGTTCCTTGAAGTCAATCTTATCAGATCTTTCTTTGATTCCTTCCCAGAATTCCAGAACCTCTTCTACATGCTCATGGATCTCATAACGTCTTGCACCACCATCGTAGATGATACATTTTTCAAAAAGAGGGCTGCACATGGAAAGTGTCTCTCTTCTGAATTCAGGCGCAACGATACCACCCTTCCAGTAGAAATCCACGTCCGGAAGGTTGATCCCAGAAACACCCTTGTCCTGATAGGTACTGAAGATTCCTTCATAATAAACAGTGATAAAGCCTTCGAACTCCGGCCAGAATTCACGGATCTCTGCAGTAAGCTTCTCAAGGATATCGATTCCCTTGGTTCCGCCGATTGTAAAAATAATGATATTACGGAGTCTTGCGCCATGATCTCTGTAAAAATCAGTCACATAGCGAAGGCAGTGGATCAGAGTCTCTCCACTTGCAATGATGTCACCGATCATCAGTGTGCTGTCCGGCACCATAGTAAGTTTGCTGTACTTGATCTCCAGACCTGCGATCTCTTCTTTTTCAAATACACGCTCACTGGAAAGAAAGCTGATATCATGAACACGGATATGCTCTCTATAGCATGACTCTTCCAGAGGATAGTTCAGCGCGCCTCTAAGAATAGAAAGAATATTTGCTGTCGTAACCTTCTTCTGTTCCTTCAGATAATAAAGCATCTGAGAAGTCGAAGAAACAAGGCAGTTGTATACCTCATAACCTACTATTTCCGGTGTATTCAGAAGCTTTCTTGATTCTGCTTCAGAAATAACATAATACTCATTTTCATAATCTCCGCCTTCCAGACGATAGCAGGCAACACCCTGCTCATTAAACTCCGGTACCAGACGTACATTGTCCCAGTTGTTCATGTGTATTTTTCCCCTTTTTTCAAAGACTTTTCGATTTTTCCATATCTCTCAACAGCTTATGATGAACCATCGGATATGTCAAGTATATTCTGCCTGAAAATTATTTATTTTACGGGGTTTTCCCCTCTTTACAAACCTTTTTCAACAGAGTATTGTATAACCTGGATGAAGGAATTTTATATACTTTTTATGAGGTAATTTTATGTGTGAAAATGAAAAAAAGAAATCTCATTCCATAGAGATGACTTCCGGTTCTCTCTGGAAAAATATCCTTCTCTTCAGCCTTCCCCTGATGGGGTCCCAGGTGTTGGAGGTTCTTTTTAACTTAAGTGATGTTGCGGTTGTGGGACGGTTTGCGGACTACCTGGCACTTGGAGCTGTGGGTTCCACAACGCTTCTGGTCACTTTGTTTACCGGAATCCTGATCGGCATGGGAGCAGGTGTCAACGTCCGCGTAGCCCACGAACTTGGCGCCGAAAATAAAAAAGGTACGGAAGAAACCATCCATACCTCGCTTCTTCTCTGCGCCATCGCAGGCCTTCTGGTCTGTATCATCTGTCTTCTGTTTTCCGGACAGATGCTGGCCATGATGAACACAAAGCCGGAACTGAATACCAAGGAGGAGTTGCTGCCCGGCGCCGTGGGGTATCTGCGGATCTACGCTCTGGGTATGCCGGCCATGGCTGTATACAATTTCGGTAACGGCGTATTAAGTGCCCGCGGCGATACGAAACGACCACTGATCTATCTTTCCATTGCCGGAGTGATCAACGTTTTTCTGAACCTGTTTTTTGTTATCGTCTGCCATATGGCTGCTGCAGGTGTTGCAACTGCCAGAGCGATCGCACTGTATATCTCCGCACCGCTGGTAATGATCCACCTCCTTCGGAGAAAAGACGAATGCAGGGTATCCCTGCGTAAGCTCCGTCTTCACCCGAAGGCCTGTAAATCTGTACTGCTCCTTGGTATTCCTACAGGTCTGCAGAACGGAATCTTTGCCATTGCAAACCTGTTCGTACAGACCGGTGTCAATTCCTTTGATGCGGTAATGGTTTCCGGAAACGCAGCTGCCGCAAATGCCGATGCCCTGATCTACAATGTCATGTTTTCTTTTTACACGGCATGTGCAAGCTTCATCGGCCAGAACTGGGGCGCCGGAAACAAAAAACGAATGCTGAAATCCTATGGCGTCAGCCTTACCTATGCCTTCATCGCAGGCGCGATCCTTGGTGGACTGCTTCTTGTTTTCGGGCCGCAGTTTCTGTCACTGTTTGCCACAGAACCGGCTGTTATTGATGCCGGTATGCAGAGAATCCGGATCATGGGCTTCTGTTATGCTTTCAGCTGTTTTATGGATAGCAGTATCGCAGCTTCCCGTGGCATTGGAAAAAGCATTCCGCCTACCATCATTGTTATCCTGGGTTCCTGCGTATTCCGTATTATCTGGATTTATACGGTATTCGCACACTTCCAGACCATTTCCGCTCTGTATCTTCTGTATATTTTCTCATGGGGAATTACAGGCTTTGCGGAAGTTCTGTTCTTTGCTTTCAGTTTCAGAAAAATCCGGACATGAACACTGCCTTACTTTTACTGATTTCAAAACTATCTGAAGGAGAAAACGTATGAAACACAAACACCATATAAAGAGACTGCTGCACCCTGCTGCAGCAGTACTTTTTACTGCCTTTATTATTACAGTCGCACTGATTCGAAGCCACATTTATCCCTTTGGGGAAAATCTCCTCGTATACAACGACATGCAATATCAGTATACGGATTTCTTTTTATGGTTTTCTAATGTCCTTCACGGAAAAGATTCCCTGATTTATTCTTTTCATTCCGGTCTCGGCGGAAGTACTCTAGCTCTTTTTGCCTATTATCTCGCTTCCCCGTTGAACCTGCTGGTATATTTTGTTGACTCCGCACACATCGGAGAGTTTCTTACTCTCCTGATCTGCCTGAAACTGCTCCTGTGCAACGTTACTTCATATATTTATATCAGCCGCCGTTTTCAGCCTGCGCCTTTATTTCGGATTCTTATTTCCGTATCCTACGCACTGATGGGTTACAACATTCTCCAGTGCAGCAATATCATGTGGCTGGACGGAGTAATTGCCGCACCTGTCATTGCACTTGGAATTTACCGGCTGATTTCCGGGAACAGACGAAGCCTTTATTTTTTCACCCTTTTTTATGGAATTCTTACCTGCTGGTACACCGGATATATGCTCTGTCTTTT
>OLWB01003702.1_pt1 | contig 10641 bp, 7 predicted proteins | sample 1673331 | NCBI WGS metagenome assembly OLWB01 (sample SAMEA3178943, study PRJEB25190) | human gut metagenome | biome: human gut; feature: human-associated habitat; material: faeces | place: Austria | collected 2013 | reverse complement strand
CTATTCTGTATTCTGGTTGTCGCAGCATTTGCTGATGTCGTAGCCGGAACATTTAGGATACAAATGTATTATAGATTAAATACTTATTGGCATTTGAAATTGTTAAGTCTAATTTTAAATTTTTTACCTCCTTATTTATTTTATCTATTTCTATATAGCAATTATTGCCATCAATGATTCTATATGTGTGTTTTTCCTTTTCTATTCCGTCACTAATTTTAATATTATTATAAACTGTTTTTTGATAAAATAACGATTGCATACTTCTAAAATTAAAGATAATAATTTCAGAAATAAAACTTATAAATATACAAGTAAGAATCGTTTTTACTAATTTTTTCTTATTCATTATATTCTTCTCCATATTTTATTTTAAATGTAAATAAATATATTAATATAGTTAAAAGTTACGGTTGATAAAACTATGGCTGCTAACGATATTATTGTTTTATTACTTATTTTTTCTTCTTCATATAGTTTATCAATAATGAAAATTGTTACTATAATTAGTGACATATATAAATAAAATGCCGTTCTAGAGCTAGAAACAAATACGGTTGGTGAAAATCCGATTATTAATCTACTACATATACCAGCTAAAAATATAAATATTGGAAGCATTTGATTTTTTTTAAAAACTACTAAAAGCATAAAAATAATATTTCCCACCAACAATATAGAAAAGAATAATGGTATCAGACTATACTTATCTGTTATATTCGGTATTCCTTGATATTCTAAAACATTATATGCGTTTTTAATATACGGAAATATATCAACAATCAATGTTTTTAAAATAGTAACACTGCTTACAACAATAAAATTAGAAACAGCAATCACTTTTGTGTACGTTTTCTTTGAATAAATATACGTAGCATATGCTAGACATAATACAAATAAAAACAAAACTATTTTGTTTGAAATAATAATATTGGCCGTTGAAACAATACCTAAATATAATTTTTGTAATATTCCATACTTAGAAAATTCTGGAAACCATTTTTTTATTTCTTTTTGCGTTCTCATAGTATTTCCTGGACATGTCATTATAAATATTAAGCTTGCGATAGAAATTAATAAACATATAATATTATATTTACTTATCTTTTCTTTTTTTAGTAATGTATTAATCAAGTACAATATATTAAACCCAAGTATTATTGCACACATCTGTTCCTGATTTGTTGCATAGAAAAGACCAAGAATAGAAATTAAATACAATGTTTTGGAGTTGCTATTGTCTTGATAATTATTAATCAATGGTAAAAATGAAATCATTCCTAGTGAAAAACACCATAGGTAATTGGTAGTAGTTGCACCCCATCCAGCACTTGAAAGATCAAAATATGGATATAACATAAATATTAAACACCCTATGTAATTAATAAATTTCTTATTATTCCTATTTACCAATTTTATAGCTATGAATGTTGCAACTACATACATAAAACTATCTATTACTCTCCATACATTTATATTTAACTTTGTTACAATTATAAGTATTGATTCTATTATTATTCTACTAGACCAAATATTATACCTACTACAAATGTAATTACCATGTGTTAGTGAACTAATTTGTTTACTAAACCAGATGTCATCTCCTCCAAATTTCATATAAAAATGCAGAAAGAGTATAAAAAAGAACATAAAAACAAATGGCAAATATGTGCTTAATTTTTTTCTTTTCATAACTATACCTCTTCTGCAAAACCTTTTTCTAATTTTCTAAATATTGCAATTCCGATAAATAATAATACAATACTTGCTAGAAGAACTATTATAAGTTCTGGCATATTTGGCAATTTACCACTATATAATATATCTCTATATGAATTAATGATTGTAGTCATTGGATTCAATTTAAGTATCCATGCTTTAGAACCAAATAAGCTACTATCATATAAAATTGGTGTTGCATAAAAAAGCATCTGAACAAAGAAATTAATGATATATTCTGCATCTCGTATATATACATTAATTGCACTTGTTATAAATATTATGGCTAGTGAAAAAATATACTGTGCTAAGATTACGATTGGTAATAATAAAATATACCAACTGTAACCTAACCCACTAAATAATAAGAATATAAAAATAATTGGTAGTGAGATTAAGAAATTAACTAAACCACTAGTTGCTACTGAAATTGGTAATATTTCTCTTGGAAAATATACTTTTTTTATAATCCCAGAATTTCCTAATATAGTAAATGTCCCTTGTGATATGACTGTAGTAAAGAAGTTCCAAGGCAAAATTCCAATTACAATATATGTTACGTAATGATCCGGTCCAGATCTTAAAATAAATGGAAAGACAATAGCATATACTAATGTCATTAAAAGTGGATTTATAAATGACCATAATACTCCTAAAAAAGAGCCTTTATATTTACCACGAATTTCTTTCTTTATATTACTTTTTAGTAATTCTCTATATTGATATAAACTCTTTATCATGTTTATCACCCACAAACCTTCAAATATTCTTCTATTACTTCTGATGTTTTGCCATCTTTTCTTACTTCACCATCATATATCCAAATTGCTCTATCACATAGTTTTTGTATAGAACCAAGACTATGACTGACAATAACTATTGTTTTATCACTATTTTTTAATTCCTCTAATTTTGCAAAACACTTATCTTGAAAATGTTGATCACCAACTGCTAATATTTCATCTATTAAAAGTATTTCTGCATCTACATTTATTGCAACTGAAAATGCTAAACGCATATACATTCCTGATGAATATGTTCTAACTGGACTATCAATAAATTCACCTAGTTCAGAAAATTCTATAATAGCATTGATTCTTTTCTCTATCTCTGATTTTGTTAGTCCAAATATAGAGGCATTAAAATAAATATTTTCTCTACCTGTAAAATCCGGATGAAATCCAGCTCCTAATTCTAGTAAGGAGGTTAACTTTCCATTGGTAGTAATTTTACCTGAAGTTGGATATATTATTTTTGTCATTAATTTTAATAATGTAGATTTTCCACTTCCATTAACACCTATTAGTGCCACTGTTTCGCCTTTTTTTATTTTCAAATTAATGTTCTTCAAAACTGTTCTACTATCAGTTTTTTTATGATTCCAAAAAACAAGCCTTTCTTTTAATGTACTTGGTTTATCATAGAAAAGTTTGAATTTTTTTGACATATTTTCTACTTTTATAGCATAATTATCTGTTTTTTTCATTTTCTTACTCCTTTATAACTTTTCAATAAATCCAGAAACTTTTCCACATACTCCTTGTGCTATGTTTTTGCATTTTCTTTTTGCTCTTCTTAACTTTCTTCTTTTTGCATTTCCAGAGGCTATTAAATTAACACCGGTAAAGAGTTCATTTGATTTTTCAATTATCTCTTTTCTGGCTTTGATTGGTTTTTCTGTATATGATGCCTCTATTTTAACATCAATCTTTGCATCTTCTTCAAATAGATTATTTACTGCTTTGATAAATTGTTCAAAACCTTTTTCTAGTGGGTAATCTTTCATATAATTTTTACCTACTTTTGACATTTTTTTCAATTCAGTTTCATTATCTAATAAGTCCAAAATAGCCGTAGCTATTGCTTCAGGAGAAGGCTCAGCCAATTTTACTCCACCTTCTGGAAAGTCATATAAGTTGTTTTCTTTGTATATTTCAACGACTGGTAGCCCTGCTGCCATCATTTCAAATGGAATTCTTGATGGATTTGAAGCACTTATACAAAAACCTAGTTTACATTTATTATATAATTCATTGCACTTTTCTATTGGAATAATCCCTAGTCTTTCAACCTCAAAGTCAACTGCCTTTTTTGTATTGGATCCATACAAGTATATGGTAGTATTTGGTCTTAGTGTTTTGACTATTTTTAATGCTTTAAGTCCTATCTCGTCACATCTTCTTGGTTTTTCTGGTTGGAAGATATAACAAATTGCATCTTCTTTTTTTATGTTTTTTAATTCTTTATAAACATTTAAGTCTGCACAAAAATCAAAATATTGAGATTTTAATCCGTATTCGTTTATCATTTTATGTGATAGCCATTTTCCAATTGTAATTGGACTATACCCTAATCTGTATGAATTTTCTGTATTTATATAATTATCCCCCATTGGTAAAAACCATGGTTCAAAGTCTTGAATAAAGTAAGCTTTCTTAGGACAATCTAAGTTTTTAACAAAGTCAATTGTTGTCCAACCTGTTGCAAAAACTAAATCATACTCCTGTCTAAACACAATTCCAACATATGAATATGCTCCACAAAATTCATAGTATGAGTTAATTTTTTCTTCTACTATTTCATTTGTAGATAAATAATCTTCCTCTACATATATATCACACTCATATCCTGCTTTTATAAGTGCATTGACATTTTGAATGATAGTTCTGTGTCCACCAGATCCTTTTCCTGGATGTGGCATCACCCATGCTATTCTCTTTTTTCTAACATCTTTAGACACATTGTGATCCATATAATGTCTTCTTCTTCTTTGATCTTTATATATTTGCATTGATACATTATATTTTTTTGCTATTTCTTCTTGAATACTACATATTTCTTTGTATTCAATATCTGCCTTAACTACTGTTGAAACTGATTTACTATGTTTTCTAAAGTAATTATATGGTTTGGGGCAAAAAGCCACTTTTCCTGTTTCTAATACCTTATAGTATATATACCAATCGCCTGCTACCTTAAATTCTGTAGCTTTATCTAGAATGTCGTTGTAGTCTGCTTTTTTCCATACAACGCTAGACACATTAAGTATTGTATTTGTAATACTAAGATAGTTCTTTATCTCCTCTATTCCATCATTTATATATGGGCTATCCCATCTGTTTGTATTATATATGTTATATAAATCTTGTGAATTAGTATGAGTAATTATATTATTTTCATCCATTCTTGCTGATTCCATATATGATAATACAACATCCTTGTCATTGAATGCCTTCATTGCAGTCTCTAAGAATCTTGGATCTGCACTATCGTCTGCTTCAGCAATCCAAAAATAATCACCTTTTGCTTCATTTATTCCCTTTTTCCATTGTTTAAATACACAACCGCTGTTTTTTTTATTTTCAATAAATTTTACATTTATATCCTTTATAGTTTTAATCTTATCTTTGATTACTTTTACACTATTATCAGGAGATTTATCATCTAAAATTATTAACTCATATATTGGATATGTTTGTCTTATGACTGAGTCTATTCTTTCAATAATAAAATCTTGGTAATTATAATTTGGAATTATAACTGATACTTTTTTTACATTATCACTTACTTTTTCATATTCTTTACTATATATGTTTATCTTTTCACCTTTTTTCATTTTACCACCTCTACTATTTTAACATATAATCATCATTTTTACTAAAGTTATTATTATAATATGGATCTTCGTCTATATATTTTTTCCATTTATCATTTATTAATGACCATTCCTGTATAAATCTTTTTTGTTTTTCTGGGGTAGTATCTAATCCCCTTGATTTAGACTCATAATGGTATAATTCTACATTGGGAAGAAATACATTATTATATCCTTTGTCAAGTAATTTTAAGTTAAAGTCAACATCATTGAATGCTACTTTTAATTTTTCTTCTAAGCCATCAACTTCCTTGAATTTTTTCTTTTCAACCATAAGACACGCAGCGGTACATGCACTTACATCATATGGTATCTTCAATTCATACTGTGGTGAAATGTAATCTTTATTTTTTCCATAGTGGGCATGTCCGGCTAAACCACCTTTACCCATTATTATACCGGCATGTTGAATTGTATTATCAGGAAATAATAGTTTTGCTCCTACAGTTCCAATATGTTTTCTAGATGCATAACCAACCATTATTTCTAACCAATTTGGACTTATTACTTCTATGTCATTATTTAATAGTACTATATACTTTCCTTTTGCTAATTTAGCAGCTTCATTGTTTAAGTAGGAATAATTAAATTCGCATTCTATTCTTTTATACTTGAAATTTTTCTTCTTGTCATATTCTTTTAATAAATCAAAAGTTTCTTGTTCTTCACTATTATTATCTATAACTATTATTTCATAATTCTTGTATGTACTCTTTTTGTATATAGATGATAAGCATTGTTCTAAAATATCAGCGTGATCTTTAGTTGGAATAATTATTGAAATTAGTGGTTTATCCTTTAGGTTATATATTACTGTATTTGTTATTCCATCTGTATTTTTTTTGACGCAAGCATCTATTTTATTATTCTTTATATATTCTTCTAATGTTTTCTTTTCATTTCTTATAGTTGTTTTATCATGATACATTATACATGGAATATGCTTTATTTTTAAATCTTTATCTATCAAATTAAGTAATATCTCATAAAGATTCCATTGCTGTTGTTTAATTTTTTTCAATATTTTTGTTTTTATTATAATACAGTTACCTATATAATTAACACCTAATAATGTATCTCTAGACCAATCTGGTTTAAACATTGGACTTGTATATTTTCCATCGTCATCTATTTGGTCATTATCAAAATAAATCAAATCATAATCATTTACCAATTGTTCATTGATATAGCTATTAAATCCTTCACATAATTCTACGTTTCCATTTACTAGGCAGACATATTCATCTTGTATTTTATTTAATATTTTTGAGAAATCGTCGTTTTTCTTAATTAAGATATCAGCCTTTTTGTCACTATTACTTATAATCTTAATTTTTGTATTTTGTGCATCAACTTTTATTGGTAACTTATGTTTTTGTAGCCAATCATTGTACTCACTATCAATACTTGGATTATACAACTGATTATCCTTTTGTTTATGTAATACATCGTTTATGTGTTTTTTTAGCATTGTTGGCGGAACTAAAAAGTGATATTCTCTCCATAAGAATTTTATTCCTCTTTTAACTTTACCTAAAGCTTTTTTTACTTTTCTCAATCCGGATATTACTTTTCTATTATCTATGTTTAATGCTATATATTCTTCATCATTAGTAACTATTTTTACAGTTGCTAATTTAATATTTTTTTCAAATTCTATCTCTTCTTTAAATCCATATTCATTTTCATCTATTTTTTCATGAAAAAGCATATTAATATCATATCTAGACTGATAGTTTTTTACTGTTTTTGTATCATTTCCTGAAGTTATTTCAACCTTGTACTTATCAAAATGTGCCCACCCTGATATAAATACTTTTTTTCCATTAACTTTATAATCATCTATATTAAAATTCATAACTTATCTCCTCCTGCACTTGTCAAAAAAGTTCATTATCTTGTAAATCCTTCTATTTTTTATATCTTGAATATCCCTTTCCAGATTACTTATTTTTTCATTATTATATTTTTCTTGTTTTATCATAGATGAATACAAACAATTCTTTGATATATCATCTAATATATTATATTCTAATTCAATATTGACATTAGTACATCCTGATGTTGTAATCATGATTTTTGGATCACATGATAATATTATTTCTTTATCACCTGCATTTATGGTGTTTTCTATATTAAAATTTAGATCTTCATTATTACCTGTGATTGAAACTTTATTAACACAAATAATTTCATTTTCTAGTGGATCAATTCTAATTTCTTTTACATCACTATCAATCTTCAATGTTTTTTTTATTTTTGTACTCTTTTTTGAATATGGAATTATTGTGCTATCATTTTCAGAATAGCCATAGCCTCTATCGTAATATACTTTCATGTATCTTGTTATTTGATGTTGTTCAATTATATTATTTTGACATAATGACAACAATGAACTTTCAAAATTAGCATTTTTATTATTCTTAAAATTGTTGATCAATGAGATAATTTTTTCAAAGTGTTCATTTATACTTTGATCTACGTTTGATTTAACCCTATTTGTTTGACAGTAGAAATCATTTTGATAATAGTTAGTAGCCATATCAACATTTCTAATGTTAGCATTCTTTAAATTAATAATTTCTGATATTCCATCTATTTTAGTTAGGCCTAGGGGATTTAACATCATTACTGCATTTCCATATGCATATGATGTTATAATTCCATGCATACTAGTTCCAATAAATCCTTTTGATCTAGCTATAATGCTTAACATTTCAATAGGTGATAATTTTGATTTTATCAAGTATTGATTTTTGTCTGCACTATCATAAATTTTATTCATAAATTTTTCGTCATCATGAACATATCCAATTGGCATAAATACTATTTTTTTATTTGTAGATGAAATGTGATTTATTAATTTTTTTAGTTTGTTTATATATTTTTTATCATTTATTTTTGCTTTATTATGTTGAAAGATTATATAATCATCCCAATTTGGAATTATTTTTTCTTTTTGTAGATGAATATTTAATTTATTCAATTTTTCTTTTGGCAACAGATTATTTATATATAAAATTGTATCTGGAACTACATTTATTGATTTTAATCCACAACTATTTAAAATTTTTTTTGATGTAAAATCTCTTACTGCTACATAGTCAACATTTTCAATAAGGAACTTAACAATTACTTGATATTTTTCATTGAAATAAAATGGTACTCCTGGTGCATTAAAAATAATTGGTATTCCGTATTTTTTTGCTATAATTATAGGATATTCCCATACTAGTAGTGAATTTGTAATGCTTTGCTCATAAGTATTTGCAATGGAAGTATCCATTCTAATTAGGTCCCCTCCTCCAATAATGATTGCAGAATATTTTTCTTTATTTAGCATATTTTCTAATTCACTTATTGGATATACTATGATTTCCTCTTCAAATGGTTTTTTTCCGCCATATGGAGAAAAAATATCTACATCTATTTGATTCTTTTTTAATACTTTACTTAAGACTGTAGGAAATAATAAGTCTCCAAAGTTTTCTACATCAAAAGTTCCGATTTGTGCTACTTTTTTTTTCATTACTTACCTCTCATCTTTTTTCCTTATATATTCATTTTATCATATTACTATATTTGTTTTCAAGAAATAAAAATTGCATTGTAAAATGCAATTTTCTAATAATAAAAAATACTTTTATCTACCACTCCTTTTATCCCAGGAAGTGTAGCTTTACTAGTGAATTGCCATCCTTGGTAATTTCCTGGACAGTCTGTAGCACTATAATTTGCAATCCATGTAATATATTGTTGTAAATATGAACTATTTAGTACATCATTTGCATAATTTGTGTATGTATATATTTTAGCAGTTGGTAGAACAGACATATAGCCACTCACAACTTGTTCATATTGTTGTGTATTCATATAACTTGTAACATTATTAGATTCCAAATCAAGATATATTCCTAATGATATATTCATTTTATATTTTTCTATTATATTTTTTGTATAATTTGCATAAATTACACCTTCATTGAAATTCTCTGCATAACTATATATGTATATACCATATGGAATACCTAATCTTTTTAAGTTATCTATATTAGTACTCAACATTGAATCCTCATTTTCACAACCTGCTGAAATTCTTAGTATAACACCATCTATTTCTCCAGAATTCCATAATTCGTCCCAGTTTATATCTTCTTGATGTGACGATACATCTATTATGATTTTTATATTGCTATGTTGTAATATTCCATCATTTGAGAATTCATATCTTGTATTGCCGATTTTTTGAATATTCTTTAGCATTTTTCCGTCTTTTACACTAAAATAATATGTGTTTGTTCCTATATACTGAAAACCAAATAATTGTCTTCCATCACTTATACTAAAATAATATGTATTTGTTCCTATATATTGAAAACCAAATAATTGTCTTCCATCATTTATACTAAAATAATATGTATTCGTTCCTATATACTGAAAACCTTTTAACATTCGCCCATCTTTTATGCTAAAATAGTAAGTATTTTCTCCTATATTTTGAAATCCTGTTAATAGTTTTCCATCTTTTATATTAAAATAATATGTATTTGTTCCTATATATTGAAGACCTGTTAGCATATGTCCATCTATTATACTAAAATAGTAGGTATCACCATTTACGTTTTTAAATCCTGTTTCTTTTATACCACTTTCATTTAAGTAATATTTTTTGCCTCCTGATTCAATAATACTAGTCTGCATGATTCCTTCATTATTAAAGTAATAAATGCTACTATCTATTTGTTTCCATCCAATTGCCATTTTTCCTTCATTATCAAAATAATATCTATGTTTATTTATATCTAAAAATCCATAGCTCATTTTTCCATTGTCATCAAAGTAATATGTGTCATCTTGCACTTTCAAAAAACCACTCTTTTTATTTTGATATTTATCAAAACAATATGTATCATTGTCATTCTTAGTTATATAATATTCTAACTCTCCGTCAACATTGAAGTAGTATAAAACAGCATCTATTTGTTTCCATCCTGTTTCTATGATTCCCTGTTTATTTGAGTAATACGTATTTTCATTTATTTTGTTCTTGCCATATAGTAGTTCTCCAGTTTCTGATAATGCATATTTATGTTCACCTATTAGAGTGGGACCAGTTATCATTCGTCCATCTATTATACTAAAATAGTATGCTTTATTATCTAATTGTTTCCATCCTGTTTCTATGATTCCCTGTTTATTTGAATAATATGTGTTTTCATTTATTTTGTTCTTGCCATATAGTAGTTCTCCAGTTTCTGATAATGCAT
>OLWB01003699.1_pt1 | contig 10648 bp, 10 predicted proteins | sample 1673331 | NCBI WGS metagenome assembly OLWB01 (sample SAMEA3178943, study PRJEB25190) | human gut metagenome | biome: human gut; feature: human-associated habitat; material: faeces | place: Austria | collected 2013 | reverse complement strand
TCTGCTCCGACCTAAATGCTTGATGCCTTAAGTACACGTTCAGTGTAGTACGGCGGCAGAGAAATGTACAGGTGGAAAATGCCGCGGGAAAAATCCTCGCAGCATAGTCATTGAAATACGAGGGTGCAATGACCCGAATCTCAAACGGGAGCATGATGCTCCTTAAATTACAAACTTAACAACGTGTGCGATCCGAACCGTGTTCGGAAACCCCATTAGAGTAGTGCACAAACAACTGGATAATTCTTATATAACACAATATATTGTACTTGTCAATATGTTGAGTGTCTAAATACAGAGTCAAAAGAAAACGCGGTTAAAAACGCAATACCCATTATCTCCGTATTAAATGCGTATTATGGGCAGAAAGCGAAGAAGGACGGCGGAATCTACTCCAAACCATCCTTCTCCAGATTTAGCCCGTTGAGAGCTTCTTAAATATGTACGAGTTCTCCAGATTTAAATACTGCGCTAACCCTCAGCATATCTTCAATGTTTTCGTCAGGATTTCCGTCAAATGCCACCAAATTGGCGCGCTTTCCAACGGCAATCGTGCCGACCTGATCATCGATGCACAGTATCTCCGCGTTATTTTTGGTGGCTTGTACAAGAACCTCCAACGGAGTGAATCCCATTTTATGGACACGCACTCTGAACTCAAAAATGCCGTTTCCATGACTACCTTCGTATACGCCGGCATCCGTACCCCATCCTATTTTGAGTCCTGCTTCGTGTGCGGCGATCATGCCTTCCCGCTGCACAGCCTCCATCCGCCGCGATTTTTCAACATAGTGCTTGGGCATGTTCTCACTGCGCTCCAGAAAGGCGTACAGTGTTGACATGGTTGGCATCATGAAAGTGGCGTCCGTATTCTGGTACATTCTGATGCACTCATCGTCCAGCACGGTAGAGTGCTCCACTGTGCGGACACCCGACCGGATACACATTTTGATCCCCTCCGATCCGTGGCAATGTACCGCAACAGGCAGGTTTACATAGGCGGCCGCATCACACGCAGCCTTGAGTTCCTTTTCGTAGATAAGCGGCTGGCCGGGCACCGCCCCGGGATTCATGACGGCGCCTGTTCCCATGATCTTGATCCACTGCGCACCAAGCTGGTACTGTCGACGCACGGCCTTCGTATATTCGGCCTGAGAATCCGCTTCACAGTACATATCGCCGAAGAAATCATTACCGGCTTCCGTCGGTGAAATGATGCAGCCCGAGGCGAGTATATCCGGCCCGACCACAAACCCATCGGCGACAGCCTGCGCCACGCTGATCACAATGTTGTTTCGATCTCCGAGATCCCGAACGGTGGTATATCCCATACGCAGATTGTCCTGCGCCAGCTTCAGGCAACGCATGGCGCGATATGCGTCAGGCTGGACATTTTCCTCAAACGTGTTCATGCCGCACAGATCCAGATGCAGATGCCCCTCAATCAGTCCTGGAGTGACTGTCTTTCCGGTCATGTCCAGCGTATTTTCGCCATGTGCCGTGCGCGGAGGCAGTATTTCCTGTATGATTCCTGCGTCCAGCACAATGTCTGCTGCGGTGCCGTTGTAATTCTCCGTCAGTTCCGGGATAATTCTTGCATTTCTTAATACGATCATAATGTCAAACCTTCCTCTTTCGTGTCATGTCTTCCTTCCACAGGGATTTTACCACTGCGCAGCCGCAGCAGGGCAGAATAAACAGAAACGGAAACGCCATGATGATAGACACTCTCTGCACTGAAGTCAGTCCGCCCGAGGCTAACAGCCCAACCGCCAGCAGGGAGATGATGACGCCCCATACGATCTTGCGCAGATTCGACGGCTCCTGCTGTCCATCGGAGCTGAAGATTCCAAGGACGAGCGTTCCGGAATCCGAAGACGTGATGAAAAAGAAGAACAAAAGCAGCATGGCCAGCACCGACAGCGGAAAATGCAGCGGGTATTGCTCCAGCACGGTAAACAGTGCGATTTCCGGTGTGTTTACAGCTTCTGCCAGCATCTCGTGAGAGAGTATGCCATCCATACCGAGGTGTATGCCGAGGCTTCCGAAGACCGCGAACCATATACAAGATGCGGCGGTCGGTACGATCAACACGCCCAAAACGAATTCACGGATCGTCCGCCCCTCAGATATCCGTGCGATAAACGCGCCGACAAAGGGCGCCCAGGATATCCACCACGCCCAGTAGAAAATGCGCCAGTTGACGACCCACTCATTGCCGCCATAGGCAGACAGGTGCAGACTCTCCCGAATCAGTCCAGACAGGTAATCGCCCATGCCGCTGACGAGGTTGTTCAGTATCTCAAGCTGAGGACCGACAATGAATGCCGCCGTACAGAAAACAAGCGTCAACGCCAGATTGATGTTGGAAAGAGTCTTGACGCCCTTGTCTACGCCGCTGACCGCCGACGCAATAAAAGCTGCGGCGGAAATGACGATAATGACGATCTGGGTATTCAAATCGACACAGACCGCCGGAAACAGGCGGTTCATCCCACCGTTGATCTGCAAAGCGCTGAGCCCCAACGTCGTAGAGATGCCGGTCGCCGTGATGACAACTGTCAGCACGTCCACCACTTTCCCGACAACGCCCTGCGCACGCTTCCTGCCAATGACCGGGATCAGCGTACTGCTTACCAGCAGCTTCTCACCCTTCCGGAAGGAAAAGTACGCCATGGACAACCCCAATATCCCGTAGATTGCCCACGGATGCAGTCCCCAGTGCATAAAGGATTCCTGCATTGCAAAGCGAGCGGCTACCTCCGTTCCCGCCTCCGCGCCGAGCGGATCTTCAAAATGCGTCAGCGGCTCCGCAACGCCCCAGAACACCAGTCCCACGCCCATTCCTGCGCAGAATAGCATGGCGAACCACGAGACGGTGCTGTACCTGGGCGTGGCGTCATCCGCGCCCAGGCGCTTTTGCCCATAACGGCTGAAGGCGAGGATGAAACAGAAGACGACAAACGCAAAGATCACCAGCAGATACAGCCATCCGAATTTTTCACTCAGAAATGTATACAGCGTGTCCGTGACCCGGACAAAGCTGCCCCGAAAGGCAGTGGACCATACGATCAGCACAAAGGTGACCGCCATCGCCGCTGCGTACACGCCGTGTTTCTTTCTGTCAGCTCCGCGTGTTTCAAACTTCATTCGTCACAACTCCATTACCACGTATTGCCGCCCCGTGCAGGCGTACCGGGTTCATTCCGCCGCCTGCTTCTGCTTCAGCTTCTTCACATAGTTGTCCCAGATGATAAGGCCGATGATGCCGAGGCCCATCATGACGGATATCCATATAAACAGAGGTTTGTAGCCGTTGTTGCCCATGGCGTCCAGCACCTTGCCGCTCACAAGAGGGCAGATCACCTCCGGCAGATACCCGAGCGTACAAACTACGCCGATTGCCGTGCCTGCCGATTTTTCGGGAACGCCGCCCTCGACCATCATGGAGAAGACCAAGCTGTAGCCACCGTACATGCCCAGGTAGATCAGCCCGCAAATGACAACGAAGGGCACCATGGTCATATGTCCGGAAACGGTCAGGATGACAGTACAGACCAGCATGAGGGAGAAGGTGATATACATGACCTTTGAACGACCGAGCCGGTCTGCGATAATGCCGCTGCTGAAGCTGGCAACGGGGCGGATGTACTGGGAAAGCATGGTGATCATTGCTCCGACAGTAGCCGTTACGCCCAGCACAGAGGTGGCGTAGGGCGTAAAGTAGTAGAACATGATGTTCATCGTATACGTGCAGCAAAGGATCAGCGAAAGAATCCACACGGCGGGGAGCTTCAGCACCTGAATAGCCTCCCGGAAGTTGAACTTTTCCGCCTTTTCCTGCGAAGCCTCATCCTTCATGGCAAAGAAAAGAACTATGCCAAGAAGGATTACAACGGCGGAATAGAAGATGATCACGCCGTTCAAGCCGGCAAGGTCGCTGGCCTTTTTGCTGAAATAGTTGAAGATCAGCAGCGTGACCGCCAGCAGCACTGCGTTTACGATACCGCGTCCGCCCTCCATAAAGCCGGTGGCCTTGCTCTGCTCGTTGGGATCGGCAAGTTGCCTGAGCGCCTTGAGCAGAGACGGCCAGAACGCAAACAGCGAGGAGAAGCCCCAGAGCATATAGATGCCGAGAAGCATTCCGTAGCCCGGATTCATCAGGTGCAGCAGACCACCGATTCCTGTCAGAACCAGAGAAATGCTCATCAGCTTGCGCGGAGATATGATATCCGCCACAATACCACCGAACAGATACGAGACCATCCCGAAAATGCCGAACATCGTGCCGAACATTCCCATCTGGGTATTTGTCAGGTGGTATGTCTCCAGATAGGCGTCATAGTAATATGACCGGAAGTAGGGAAGGCCGTAGATTGCGGCGCCGGAAATCGTGATCAAAACCAGCCGCCACATGTTTTGCTTCAGTCTTGACTTTTTCAGCTCACTCATCTCTTGTTTCTCATAATCTCTTATTCTGCCAAAGCCTGCAGGCCGGAGCACATCTGCCATGTAGACTTTGACCGAATTTATCTTATCAAAACGGCGTAAATCTGTAAAAATATCACCGCTTTTTTGCTGCGAAAAAAGCGGCTTTTTCTTTTTTCGTTTTTGGCAAAAATTGCGGCGTTCTCCTTCTTTGGGCAGGAGTGGTTCAAAGAAAATTCTCTGAAATCAGTAGCTTTTTGCAAAATACGAAAAAGTGAGGCCTTCACAACAGCGGAATGCCGCGTAAGGGGAAAAATACTTTTTCCGGTGCATGACCCCGTATCCGTATGAGCGCAAATGCTTGCGTTTTCTGGGAAAATGAGCTATAATAAGTTTGAATAAAGCCGATAGGTGAGCGTATGAGTAGAGAAAGCTACTATGTTGAATTAGGAAAGCGGCTCCGTTCCGCCCGGATCGAGTGTGGGCTGAATATGGCTGCTGCTGCGGCTCTTGTAGGGAAGACCATTCCGACGATTTCCAAATACGAAACAGGGGACATTCCTGTCCCCTGCGATATATTCATGCAGCTTTGCGGACTGTACGGCATCGGATTTTCCCCTACGGCTGCCATCCACAGCGGTGCCGTGGATAGCAGCACCACGGTTTCAGGGCAGGAGAACATGCTTTGGGTCTACTGGTGCCGTGGCCGTGAGCATGAGCTGAAGACGAGCCTGCTGAAATGGGACAATGCTTCGGGTGCCGCAAGCCTGTATCTGTACTATCATCCCGCAGAACCGTCTGCCGGTTCAGATTTTGTATACACCGGAAGCATGAGCGCGAATAGCTACAGCATGGATTTCTGCCTCCAAAACTGCGCCGCTCCTTTTGACTTTTCGCTGATGAGCTTCCAGGCAATGGCTTGCTGTGGGAATGGTCATCGGTATATGAAGGGCATTATCAGCGGCATTACCTTTTCCTATCAAAATGTTGCCCTAAAAGCTGTCGCATCGCCGACTCCCATCGGCGACGAGGACTTTCTGACAGATATATTGAAGCTGAACGCGGACGACTGTTCTCTCGCCCGCTCCGCCAATGCCTTTATTGTAAATTGAGTTATGAACAGATCCGTTTTTTATCTGCGCATAGGCAGCATTCTCCGCGCGAGACGCAGCGCAGAGCAGCTGACGTTGGATGCGATCTCCTCGAAGATTCACAAGGGCATCACGACCATCTCAAAATATGAGACCGGTGCGGCGGCGATCCCCCTTGATGTGCTGGCCGATTACTGCGGCGTGCTGCATATCGATATGGGAATGATTCTCAAGCATGTCGGAAAGCTCTGTGGCCTTACACCGGACTGCGATCTGGAGCATCTTTGGCTGTACTGGTACGACGGCGCAAGACGCAAGCTGTGTGCCGGAGTGATAGAGTACTCCCGGCAGACTTCTTCGGCGATCCTTTTCCGCAATATCCACGACCAGAACAATTTGTACGACTGCCAATCCCTGTATTATGGGCGCACATATGGTACTGACCACAGTTTCACATGTGCTCTGCGCAATACGGCGCAGCCCCATGAGCTGTTTACGGTCAATATACCGACCCTATCGGCAGAGCCAAACTACAGGATCGGGTTAGCTGTGACGCACAATAGCGACTACAAGAATATCGCGTTCAAATGTCTTTGCAGTAAAACAAAGCTGCGCGGAACTTCACAATTGATAGAGAAGGTATTGATCACAAAAGAGGAATACCGTCTCATCCGGGACACGAATACATTTGAAGTATAGCCTTTCTGCGGTGTCAAGGAGGGCTGCACCTGTTTTACGAATACGCAGGTTGTAATTGCGGACTTTCATACTTCGGTACATTCCGCACGGCCACAAAATTTAGCCTTATTTTTAGCCTTATAACATCAGAATACAATAATACAGCCCGGCAGCATCTAACAGCATGATTTCCTGCAAGCCCTGTATTTCCAACACTTCCCGGCATCAGTCAACACGATGTAAAATCGCCCCACGGCGATTCAAATCCGGGTGTCACCTCCAGATGAAAACCTCGTAACCATGCCGGTTACGAGGTTTTTCTTGTGCTCTAAATTTCAGTTTTTTTCATTTCCCCCTTTAGCGGTGAAATACCTCTGCGATACCGGATCGCCGCCGGTCTGTGTCTCCCCTGCCGATCAAGGCAGACACGCTTGACAGCACGGGGCTGCTGTGCTACAACGACGCTAACTAATATTAGTTAGTAGGACATGTTTGAAACTCAATCATCTGTCACCGGAGCGTGTGGCCTGACCGGGAGGTCTGGCAAATCTATTCACACGCCATTCCTCCCGGCGAGCCGAAAGCACGTTCAGGAGGAACCAACATGAACCGCGAAAACAAACGGAAAACCTTTGAAAAGGGCTATTACAAGACACACGCCTGCCGCGACGCCTTCACCTGCAAGGTCTGTGGGCGGCTCTGCACGCCGGAGAGCGCCGGCAGCGACCACCGCAACCACTGCCCCAACTGCCTGAGCAGCCTGCATGTGGACATTGAGCCGGGCGACCGCGCCAGCGACTGCGGCGGCATCATGGAGCCGGTGGCCGTATGGGTGCGCAGGGGCGGCGAGTGGGCCATCATCCACCGCTGCAAGCGCTGCGGCGCGCTCAGCTCCAACCGCGTGGCAGCGGATGACAACCCCATGAAGCTCATGTCCATCGCCATGAAGCCCCTGTGTGAGCCGCCGTTCCCGCTGGAGCGCATCGAGGAGATGACCGCCCTGATGGGCGGCGACGGAAGTCTCAAGGCGTAGCCCTGGACGGTATCCCAAGGAAATGCTCCCCCTATGAGAGATCAACTCTCGCAGGGGGAGCGTTTTGCTTATTGTCTGCGGGCGGTGCGATAGTCGTCGCCGGGACGCCAGTAGGGGCAGTCCCCGGCCTGGGAGGAGAGGAACCGCGCCATCTCGTCCTCGTCCAGATCCATTTCGCACACGAAGTCGTCGTATTCCTCGTCGTAGCTGTACCACACGCAGCTTTCACATTTGTCCATCACACGTCCTCCACCAGCCGGTGCTTGTCAAAGCGGCAGCGGCTGTAATAGATCAGGGTGGCGGCGCTGCACAGGAACCATCCCGCCGGATAGCTCAGCGCAATGGGGATGATCTCGTTGGCCACATAGTTGGCCACCACGAACAGGTATATCTGCCGGAACACCACGAAGGAGCCCAGCATGATCCACATGGGCACCTGGCTGTTGCCCGCGCCCCGCAGGGCGGCAGAGTAGACCTGATTGATGCAGAAAAAGAAGTAGAAGGGCGACAGCAGCCGCAGCAGCAGCGCGCCGTAGGACACCACCTCCGGCTTCTGGTTGAAGAAGGCCGTCAGCTCCGGCGCCAGCAGCAGCACCGGCACCAGCAGCACCGCCGTCACCGCGAAGGACAGATACAGCGCCGTGCGCACGCCCTTCTTGGCACGGGGCGTGTCGCCCACGCCCAGATTCTGCCCCACAAAGGTGGTACCGGCCATGGAGATGGACTGTACCGGCAGGATCACCAGCTGATCCACCTTGGTATACGCCGTCCAGCCGGACATACAGTCGGCGCCGAAATAGTTGATATACCCCTGCACGAACACGTTGGAGAAGGCCGTCACCGCCATTTGCAGGGCGGCGGGGATGCCCACGGCCACGATCTGCTTCAGCACCGACCACGTCATGCGCAGCGCCCGCAGCTCCAGACGGATGCAGCCCTCGGCGCGCAGCAGCACCCACACCGTCAGCAGGGCGGACACCGCCTGGGCGATGATGGTGGCGTAGGCCACGCCCTCCACGCCCATGCCGAACTTCAGCACGAACAGCAGGTCAAGTCCGGTATTCAGCACGGCGGACACCAGCAGGAAGTAGAAGGGACGCCGGGAGTCGCCCACCGCCCGGAGAATGCCGGAGCCCATGTTGTAGATCAGCAGTCCCATGACGCCGGCAAAGTAGATGGTCAGGTAGGTGGTCTGCTCCGGCGCCACCTCCGCCGGGGTCTTCATCAGGCGCAGCATCAGGGGCGTCATGAGAATGCCGGCTGCGGTGAACACGATGCCCAACAGGAACGTCAGCACCATGGAGGTGTGCACCGCCTGCCGCACCTTTTCCTCCCGCTGGGCGCCGTAATACTGGCTGATGACCACGCCCGCGCCGCTGGACAGCCCCAGAAAGAAGCCGATCAGCATGTTGATGATGGGCGTGACGGTGCCCACGGCGGAGAATGCCTCGTTGCTGACGAAGTTGCCCACCACCCATGTGTCCACCATGTTGTACAGCTGCTGGAACAGGTTGCCCACCATCAGGGGCAGGGCAAAGTTGATGAGATGCTTCGTGATGCTGCCCTTTGTCATGTCCACGTCATAGCGGGCAGGGCGGTGGTGGGTATGGAACGGCAGATGCAGATGTCCGGAATGGCGCATGGCGGCGTGTACTCCTTGTGTAAAGACTCACTTTATAGAAATTTTACCATACCGCCGGCCACTGCGCAACAGGCATTATTCCGGGAACTCCTCCCGCTCCGCCGGACGCATGACGGACACCTCATAGGCGGTGCGGTCGCTGGTAACGCCGTCTTCCGTCTTGGAGTAGATGCGGCTCTGGACGCGGCCCTCCACCGTCAGCCGCTGTCCGGTGTGCAGCAGCGCCGTCTGCTGCGCCACAGCGCCCCACGCGATGCAGGGCAGATAATCCGCCCGTCCGTAGCGGCGGTTCACCGCCAGGATCATGTCGCAGATCTCCCGCCCCAGCGGGGTGCGGCGGAGGATGGGCTGCTTGCACAGGATGCCGCTGAGGAATATCCGGTTCAGGGGCTGGCCCTCGTCGGGGGTCAGGGTCTGGGCGAACACGGAGATCACCAGACGGCTGCCCAGCCCGCTTTTGTTGTTGAACGAGCGCAGCTGGCCGGTGATATGTACCGTGTCGCCGGGGGTCAGGGGCGTCAGCAGCAGGAGGGACTTGGGCACGATGACCGGCAGCTTGTCCGCCTGTCCGGAAAGACGCAGCACCGACAGGGTAAAGCGGTAGAATGCGCAGCCGTGGTTCACATGGGAGAGGGCGGGCACGTCGTCCACCGTACCCCGCAGCTCCACGCGGTTATAGTTCAGCTCCATAGGCACACCTCGTTTGTTGAGATGCTTCACTGTATGTGCGCCGGGGAGAGAATATACCTCTTTTCAAACGGCGGCGGATGTGGCATAATACATAGCAAAGGAGTGATGACCATGCGCTATAAGGGAAAGGTATACCGTCCGCCCAGCGAGGCGTACAGCCTGATCGTGCAGGTGACATACGGGTGCAGCCACAACAGGTGCGCCTTCTGCGACATGTATGACGACAAGCATTTCGCCATGCGCCCCATGGACGAGATACGGGAGGACTTTGAGCTGGCGCGGCGGGTATACCGCCGGGTGGAGCGCGTGTTCCTGGCGGACGGCGACGCGCTGATGCGTAAGACCGCCGACCTGGTGGAGATACTTGGGCTGGTGTACGGCCTGTTCCCGGAGTGTGAACGGGTAACGTGCTACGCCTCCCCCACCAGCTTGCAGATCAAATCCGAGGACGACCTGCGCCTGCTGCGGAGCAAGGGGCTGCAGATGGTGTACATGGGGCTGGAATCCGGCTGCGACGCGGTGCTGGAGAAAATGCAGAAGGGGCACACGGCGGCGGACATCGTGGCCGCCGGACAGAAGGCGCGGCGGTGCGGGCTGGCGCTGTCGGTAACGGCTATCTCTGGGCTGGGCAGCGTGGAGCACTGGCGGGAGCACGCCGTGGACACAGCCAGAGCCGTCAGCGAGATGAAGCCGGACTATCTGGGGCTTCTGACGTTGATGGTGGAGCCGGGCACGCCGCTGGAGAAGTGGGTGCGGGAGGGCAGCTTTACGCTGCTTAGCCCGCTGGAGGTACTGAAGGAGACGGAGCTGTTTTTGCAGCATGTGGACAGCGAGGGCACGGTGTTCCGCGCCAACCACGCCAGCAACTACCTGACGCTGAAGGGCACCCTCAACGGCGACCGGGACGCCCTGCTGGGGCAGATCGCCGCGGCGCTGGAGGGGCGGCGCGACCTGAAGCCGGAGTTTCTCCGGGCACTGTAAGAAAAGAAGCACCATCCTGTCGGATGGTGGCAGCGTGTCGATAAACTCCACCCCTGTCATTCCGAGGAGTACCCCAAGGGCACTTGCTTCGCGGCGCGAAGCGAC
>OLWB01003680.1_pt1 | contig 10689 bp, 10 predicted proteins | sample 1673331 | NCBI WGS metagenome assembly OLWB01 (sample SAMEA3178943, study PRJEB25190) | human gut metagenome | biome: human gut; feature: human-associated habitat; material: faeces | place: Austria | collected 2013 | reverse complement strand
AATCGAACCCGGAGATAGCTGGTTCTCCTCGAAATAGCTTTAGGGCTAGCCTCATACAAGTCTGCCGGAGGTAGAGCACTGAATTTCCGCGGGGGCGTCAAAGCCTACCAAAGAATATCAAACTCCGAATGCCGGACAGATGGTGTATGGGAGTCAGACTGTACGAGATAAGTTGGACAGTCAAAAGGGAAAGAGCCCAGACCGCCGGCTAAGGTCCCAAAGTGGGTGTTAAGTGGAAAAGGATGTGGGATCTCTAAGACAACCAGGATGTTGGCTCAGAAGCAGCCATTCATTAAAAGAGTGCGTAACAGCTCACTGGTCGAGAGGTCCTGCGCCGAAAATGTCCGGGGCTGAAACACCACACCGAAGCCGCGGAACCCGTAAGGGTTGGTAGAGGAGCATTCTTAGGGGAGCGAAGCATTACCGTAAGGGGATGTGGACTGCTAAGAAGAGAGAATGCCGGAATGAGTAGCGAGAGCAAGGTGAGAATCCTTGCGGCCGAATATCCAAGGTTTCCAGAGTAAAGCTGATCTGCTCTGGGTAAGTCGGGGCCTAAGGAGAGGCAGAGATGCGTATCCGATGGACAGCAGGTTTAAGATTCCTGCACCCCTTGTTATCAGAACTGCGGGGACACGGGAAGGGAAGCAGAGCCGGGAATGGAAAGCCCGGTGCAAGCGAAGTAGTCGCAGGGTTGGAAAATCCGCCCTGCATAAGACGAAGGCGTGATGCGGAGCGAAATGAAGTAGTGAAGCTGCGGCCCCTTCCTGTCGAGAAAAGCCGCTATCGTGTAGCAAGGGCCCGTACCGTAAACCGACACAGGTGGATGAGGAGAGGATCCTAAGGCCGGCGGGAGAAGTGTTGTTAAGGAACTCGGCAAAATGACTCCGTAACTTCGGGAGAAGGAGTGCTGCGCAAGCAGCCGCAGAGAAATGGCCCAAGCAACTGTTTAGCAAAAACACAGGTCTATGCGAAACCGAAAGGTGAGGTATATGGGCTGACGCCTGCCCGGTGCTGGAAGGTTAAGGGGAGAGGTTAGCGCAAGCGAAGCTTTGAACTTAAGCCCCAGTAAACGGCGGCCGTAACTATAACGGTCCTAAGGTAGCGAAATTCCTTGTCGGGTAAGTTCCGACCCGCACGAAAGGCGTAATGATTTGGGCACTGTCTCAACAACACACCCGGTGAAATTGAAATACCAGTGAAGATGCTGGTTACCCGCGCCAGGACGGAAAGACCCCATGGAGCTTTACTCCAGCCTGATACTGGGATTCGGTATTGCATGTACAGGATAGGTGGGAGGCTAAGAACTCATGGCGCCAGCCGTGAGGGAGCCGGTGTTGGGATACCACCCCTGCAGTACTGGGTTTCTAACCTGCGCCCGTGACCCGGGCGGGGGACAATGTCAGGCGGGGAGTTTGACTGGGGCGGTCGCCTCCGAAAGGGTATCGGAGGCGCTCAAAGGTTCCCTCAGAATGGTTGGAAACCATTCGAAGAGTGCAAAGGCAGAAGGGAGCTTGACTGCGACACCGACGGGTGGAGCAGGTACGAAAGTAGGACTTAGTGATCCGGTGGTATAAAGTGGGATTGCCATCGCTCAACGGATAAAAGCTACCCTGGGGATAACAGGCTTATCACTCCCAAGAGTTCACATCGACGGAGTGGTTTGGCACCTCGATGTCGGCTCATCGCATCCTGGAGCTGTAGCAGGTTCCAAGGGTTGGGCTGTTCGCCCATTAAAGCGGTACGCGAGCTGGGTTCAGAACGTCGTGAGACAGTTCGGTCCCTATCCGGCGCGGGCGTAGGATATTTGAGAGGAGCTGTCCTTAGTACGAGAGGACCGGGATGGACGGACCGCTGGTGTATCTGTTGTACTGCCAAGTGCATCGCAGAGTAGCCAAGTCTGGAAGGGATAAACGCTGAAGGCATCTAAGCGTGAAGCCCCCCTAAAGATAAGATTTCCCATACCGAAAGGTAGTAAGACCCCTTGAAGACGACGAGGTAGATAGGGCAGAGGTGGAAGTGTGGTAACGCATGGAGCTGACTGTTACTAATCGGTCGAGGCTTTAACCAAAGAAGGCTAGAGTGTAAAAGATGTGAATAGTTCTTGTATGTTGTTTTGAAGGTATATCCTTTATATATAGATTTAATAATGAAATTCGAACATTCTTATAGATAAGGATGTTTTTTTTCGTTTGTAGGAGTAAATTACTAGTATCTATATAAATTTCATGATATGATAAATAAGAAGAAAGTGAGAAAAATATCATGAGAACAATTTTAAAAAAAGGATTCATATTGATGATATCCTTATTTATTGCTGGGAATTTAATAACAGTTGCTCAGAATAATGTATCAGCAAAAGAGAAAACAGCAGATTCAAATAATGTGACTAGAAAAGATAATCAAGAATATAATTTCCCAGAAGATATCATTGAACCAGGACCTGAATTACCAATGTATCTCTATCCGCCAAGCATTGAAAAAATTACAAATATAATGAATGGAATTAAGATTCAGTGGAAGAAAGTTGAAAATGCAGATGGTTATCGAATACAGAGGAAAACGGGTAAGGACAAATGGAAAGATTTAAAGATATTAAAGAAAAATAAATACACAGATAATGCGGTAAGAAATGGACAAAACTATAGATATAGGGTTTATGCATATGCTGTGAATTCCGTAGATTTTATTGAGAATACAGGAATCAAGAGTATTACAAAAAATTTTTTATATCTGCAAGTGCCATCAATTAAATATAGCAAGAAATCTAGAAAAACAAGATGTAAAATTTCATGGAAACAAAATAAGAAGGCAGATGGATATAATCTTCAAATATCAACATCAAAACAATTTAAGAAACCTGTTATAAAGAAGATTAAAGGGAAAAGAAAGTCTACCACGAATATCAATATTCATAAGAACAAATCATACTATGTAAAAGTTAGAGCATATAAGATGGATGCCGGGAAAACATATTATAGTGCTTGGAGTTATATAAAGATGATAAAATAGTAAAAAAGAAAAGCACTTCGTTTTTTAAGTGCTTTTCTTTTTCTTGTTAAGATCAATAAAATCTAGTACGCAATAAGTTCGTAACCATCTTCTGTAACAAGAACTTGAACTTCCCATTGTGCAGAAGGCTGTCCATCTTCTGTATAAATTTGCCATTCGTCAACTTCGTCAACATAAAATTCATCAGTTCCCATATTTACCATAGGTTCGATTGTAAACATCATTCCAGGAGCCATAACCATACCTGTTCCTGGCTCTGAGACATAGCTTACAAAAGGATCTTCGTGGAACTGCAATCCAACACCATGACCTCCAATTTCTCTTACAACAGTATATCCATTTTCAAGAGCATGTTCATGAATAGCATGTCCCATATCACCAAGCAAAGCCCAAGGTTTTACATGTTTAAGTCCAATTTCAATACATTCTTTTGTAACATCGACTAACTTTTTCTTTTCTTCTGAAACTTCACCAATACAAAACATTCTGGAAGAATCTGAAAAATAGCCGTGATAAATAGTAGATACATCAACATTGATAATATCACCTTCCTGTAAAACAACATCTTCAGATGGAATTCCATGGCATACCTGATCATTGACTGAAGTACAAACACTTTTTGGAAAACCTTCATAACCTAAGGTTGCAGGAATGCCGCCATGATCTTTAGTGTATTCATAAACTAGTTTGTCTATTTCCAATGTGCTCATGCCTGCATGGATCTCGCGTTCTACAAGGTCTAGCACTCCGGTATTGATAATACCGCTACGGCGTATTCCTTCAATCTGTTCTGGTGTCTTAATCAGTTCACGTGAAGGCACCAAATGACCTCTATCTTGATAATAGAGAACCTTTTTATCTAACTCTGTGAGTTCCATACCTTTGGGAACTCTCCAGTTTATTTTATTTCTTTTCATATCAAAGGATTAATTGACTTACAAAGTTAGAGGAAATATTTGTAAAAATGGCTCATCCGGCAATAAATATCTTCATAAAAAGAGAATTTACATGAAATTTGACAGAAACAAATGTTAAATAATCATGTCTTTTACATGAATTTTATGTAGGAGAGTCTATTTTATTTTAATAAAAGGTTATATTTACCGCAAAAAACTAAGCATTCTATTATTAACTTCTTTAATTGAACATCAAAATGGATAAACATCAAATTGGAGTAAACGCAGGAAAAGTTTGGAAACTGCTGAATGACAATAAACGGTGGAGTTATTGTGATTTAAAAAGAGCTTCAGAATTGTCTGACAGAGATTTGAATGCAGCTATAGGTTGGCTGGCCAGAGAGAATAAAATAGACTTTGAATGTTCTAACGGAGACGATTGCCTGTTTCTGAGCGTCAATGTTTATATTGGCTGAATACGAGAAACAGATAATTATGTGGGGCCAAAACTTTCATAATTATCTGTTTTCTTTTTTTAATCAACTTTTCTAATCACTTTGGCCGGATTACCTACAGCAACGGAATTGTCGGGAATGTCTTTAGTTACGACACTTCCGGCTCCGATAATACAGCGATGACCTATTTTTACTCCGGGACAAAGAATAGCTCCTCCTCCTATCCAGCAATCTTCTCCGATAGTTACGGGATATGCATACTCTTTGGGTTCGCGTCGGGTTATGTAATCTACCGGATGATGTGGAGTATAGATCTGTACATTGGGCCCTATCAATGTATGTGCTCCTATGGTGATATATCCACCATCTAAAAATGTACAGTTGGCATTCACAAAGACATGCTCTCCTAAGCGGATGCCGTGTCCATGATCACAGTAAAATGGTGGACAGATGACAGAAGTGGAAGGGATACCCGGCACTAATTCTTCCAGCACTTCCCTGAAACCATCATCGTATGTACTCATCATCCGTAATTGGGCCACTAGTTTTTTGGCGTGTATGAAACTGGCCTGTATTTCCGGTTTCTCCATATCGGCCAGCTGACTGTTACGCATTTTGTCTATCTCGTTCATAATTAAAGGGCTTTAAGATTTCGCCTCAAATGTAGGATTTGTTTTCCGTTCTGCCAAATATACACCACACAAGATAAGAAAACAGCCGGTAAGGGCTATCCAAGTTATCTTTTCATTAATAATGACCGCTGAAGTAAGAAGAGTTACCAAAGGGACGATATAAATATAGTTTGTACTTTTTACGGCTCCCAATTCCTTGACACAAGCATTCCAGGCTATGAAGCAGAGCATGGAGGCGACAAATCCCAAAAAGAGGAGATTTCCAAACACGATGGGTTGCATCATCAAGACATTGTCCCAATTTAACGGACGGAATAAAAACATGGGCAGAATGGTCAGCACTCCGTAGAAGAATACTTTACGGGTAATGAATACGATAGAATAATGATTATCCAATTGTTTGAGAATAAGGCAATAAAATGCCCACATCAATGCAGCGGTCAGTGAAAGAATATCTCCCAAAGGATTAATTTTCAGAATGAAACTGCCGTTGAAAACAACCAGCCCCACTCCTATCAAAGCCATGATCGATCCGTAAACAAGATGGCGGGTGAAAGGTTCTTTTCTTCTGAACAAATAAGAAAGCAGTGTGGTCAGAACAGGTGATGTGCATACTATCAGAGACACGTTGGAGGCTAATGTGATGCCGAGAGCCGTATTTTCAGTAATGAAATAAATAGTTCCTCCACATAATCCGGCCAATAAAAGTAACAATTCATCTTTTACTCTGTTGGCAAATAGTTTTTTATAAGAAATACACCACATGCAAAGATAGGCCAGAGTGAAACGATAAAAGAAGATGTCGGAAGGACTTAATCCATGTTGGATTAGAATCTTAGTAGAAACAAAAGTAGTTCCCCAGATAGCTACTGTGATTATTGCCATTAAGTGATAGACGAACCTTGATTTGATAACATTCATAATTTATATGTGTTTTATTATGTTGCAAAGATAGGTTTTGTTTTCGAGAAACTTATTAAAATATATGGCATAGTTGAGCTGATACAAAGTTCGTTTGTTTTCTCACTTACCTTGGGCGCGGCCCTCAAGGTAAGTGAGATATTTCTATTTCCGGGGAATCCAGGAATCTACCAGCTCCTGATGTTCTTTTACCCATTTTTCCGCTCCTTCTTTTTCATTATATTCATTTTGTGATACATCATCCAGCAGGCTGCTGATTTCTTCGGTGCTCAGATGTATGTTTTCTATCAGTTTTGCCACAAACGGGTGTTGCTCACCAAATCCTTTGCGGGCAATGGCCGTAATTGTTTCCGCTTTACCAAAAATACCTTTCGGGTCCTCCAGAAATTTTAATTTAAAGCGGGTGAACATCCAATGGGGAGTCCATCCCGTCACCACAATCCATTGATGCTCGTCAACGGCTCTTTTTAGTACTGCGGTCATGGCCGGTCCGCTAGACTCCAGCAATTTGTAATCCAGATTGTATTTTTCTATGGCCATATCTGTAGCATGCATAATCCCTGCACCGGCATCAATGCCGATAATCTCGCCTCCGAATTTTTCTTTGTTGGCATTTAATTGCTCAATGGAATGAATGTCCACATAATCGGGGACTACCAGACCGATACGGGCATCCGGATAGATCTTGCCTAAGATTTCCAGATTCTTTCCGTATTGTTTCATATAATCGGCCTGTGTAGCCGGTAACCAAGCATCCATCAGCAAATCTACTTTGCCACGGGCCATTGTTGCATAGATAGGAGCCGGATCGGCATTCTTTAAAACGACATGATAACCTTGTTGTTCAAGAATCACTTCCGTCAAATAGGTCAGGGCGATGCCGTCGTCCCAGTTTATGTATCCAATGCTTATTGTCTTATCATCTTTTTTCCCGCTGCAAGAGGTAAGCAGCAGGAGGAAAGACAAAAAATATAGTATTTTCTTCATGCTTATTTCCCTTTCTTTTGTTTTCCAAGTCCTTGTGTTATTCTATCCAGAATGATGGCCAGGATGACTACTGCGATACCGCCTTCGAAACCTAAACCTATTTTCATCTGCGTGATACCTTTCAATACGATTTCCCCTAACCCTCCGGCTGCAATCATAGCGGCAATGACCACCATGGAGAGCGACATCAGGATTGTCTGGTTTATACCGGTCATGATGGTGGGCAATGCCAGCGGTAATTGTACCTTGAATAATAATTGCATAGGTGTCGCACCAAAAGAGCGCGAAGCTTCTATAACATTCTTCGGTACTTGCTTGATACCCAGGCTGGTCAGACGCACTACGGGAGGCATGGCAAAAATAATGGTGGCAAAAGCTCCCGGAACGGTTCCCAGCCCGAAAAAGAGTACGGCAGGAATCAGATAGACGAAAGCAGGCATCGTTTGCATCAGGTCGAGGATAGGATGCAGAATTTTATCACATCGTTTGCTGTTTGCGCTCCATATTCCCAAGGGAAGTCCCATGATAAGAGCGATGATGGTAGACGAAAGCACCAATGCTAAAGTCTGCATGGTTTCGTTCCAAAATCCCATTCCCCAAATCAGCAATAATCCTAAAATGGTAAAAATGCTGACTCCTTTTCCCGATTTATACCAAGCCAGGATGGCCAGCAATGCTATTGTTACATAAAAAGGTATCCACATCAATATGTTTTGGAACCCATCTATGAACCCGCCTATTCCAACATTGATGGCGTCGAAAAGAGGGGCAAAGTTTTCTGTGAGCCAGTTGATGGCTGTTTCTATATATTTTCCTATGTTTATCATAATTCGATAGCGTTTTGAATAAGTTCATTAATTTCTTCTTTATCTTTTCCGGTCATCTCTACTACGATGGACGATAGAGGAACCAAGCCTTTCAGTTCGCGTTCTTCATTTACCACATAAATGGGAGAATTGGTTTTCGTGATTAAGGGAAGCAGATCCTCAATCTTTGTGTCCTCCGTAACGGAATGTACTTCACTTTGTACGGCTTCCTGGATTGATTTTATACCTTTACGCCGAAGAATGGCGGCACTTTCCAATGTAATCTCTCCTATCAGCTTGTCATTTTCATCTATCACAGGAAGCACGGTAATATCTCTTTCTTTCATCTTTCTGATCAGAACCTCGGGACCTTCTTTACGCAGACGGGCTACGGCGGGACGGGTTATCATAATACTTCCTGCCGTTATGATTTTGCTCCGGTCCACATTTTCTACAAATCTTGCCACATAGTCATTGGCCGGTTCAGTTAAAATTTCTTCTGAAGTTCCGACTTGCACCACTTCTCCATCTCTCATAATGGCAATGCGGTCACCCAGTTTAATTGCTTCGCTCAAATCATGCGTGATAAAGACGATGGTCTTTTTCATTTTGGATTGCAGTGCCAGCATTTCATCTTGCATTTGTACGCGGATCAATGGGTCCAGAGCGGAAAAGGCTTCATCCATCAGTAATATTTCCGGATCATTTGCCAAAGCGCGTGCCAATCCCACACGTTGCTGCATTCCGCCGGAAAGTTGTCCGACCATCTGATTCTGATATCCTTTCAGCCCGACTATTTCCATACTCTTCATGGCTTTTTTCTCACGTTCCTGTTTGGGAACTCCTTGGAGTTCGAGCCCGAATGCAATATTGCTTAAAACACTGCGATGAGGTAACAAACCAAAATTTTGGAACACCATAGCTATTTCCCGGCGACGCATTTCCAGCAATTCCTTATCAGATGCGGCAGTAATGTCTGTTCCATTAATCAGTACTTGTCCTTTTGTGGGTTTGATTAACCGGTTTATGCAGCGCAATAAAGTTGATTTGCCACTGCCCGACAGTCCCATGATTACGAAGAACTCTCCTTCTTTGATTGTCAGATTGGCGTTTTTAACTGCTACAGTACAATTAGTCGCCTTTAAAATTTCATTTTTGCTTTTTCTTTCTTTCAACATCCGGAACGCTTTCTGCTTTTCCGGACCGAAAACAAGATACAAGTCTTTTATTTCTATTTTGTTCATAGTCTATAATAGTTTAAATTAATTAAGAATAGGGAGGAATTGACGGAAGTAAATTGAGATGTCATCCGGTATATTTAACGAAACAAAATATAAAAAGGTTCATCATAAGATGAGTTTTATTGATCAGTAAATATGTTTTTTTACAGCTTGTTATTGTTTACTCCCTACGGGAGTGGTTCAGAAAGTCCGAGATTAAAAAAAGCTAATCAGAAAGCGTTTTCTATAAAACAGAAATTAAGTATTATCCTTTTGTCGAGCGTTCATTTTATTCTATCTTTGTCACGCAAAACAGAATAAATATATGGATAGTATTTTAATTATTGATGATGAACCGCAAATACGCAAACTTCTTTCGCGTATGATGGAATTGGAAGGTTACGAAGTATTCCAGGCAGCCGATTGCCAGTCTACATTGAAACAACTTAAGTTACATAATCCCCAAGTGGTGTTGTGTGATGTGTTTTTGCCGGACGGCAATGGAGTGGATATGGTTACAACCATCAAAAAACTCTATCCAGAATTGGAGGTGATACTTTTGACCGCCCACGGTAACATTCCGGATGGTGTGCAGGCAATCAAGAATGGAGCCTTTGATTATATCACCAAAGGGGATGATAATAATAAAATTATTCCGTTAATCAGCCGGGCTATGGCTCAGGCTAAAAAGAATGTAGGGGAAAAAGTGAAAACAGAAGAAACCCAAAGTTTCTCTTTTGACGCTATAAAAGGGAAGTCGGAGGGTATGCAACAAGCCGTAGCATTGGCCCGAAAGGTTTCGGCAACGGATGTTACAGTCTTGCTGACCGGAGAAACAGGCACGGGGAAAGAGGTCTTTGCACAAGCCATCCATCGCAACAGTCTTCGCAAAGAGAATGCTTTTGTGGCTGTAAACTGTTCTGCTTTTAGCAAAGATCTGCTTGAAAGCGAGATATTCGGTCATAAAGCCGGTTCGTTTACCGGAGCGATGAAAGATAAGAAGGGGCTGTTCGAAGTGGCCGATAACGGAACCATCTTTTTGGATGAAATAGGTGAAATGGCTTTCGAGCTGCAAGCCAAATTGCTTCGTGTGCTCGAAGCGGGAGAGTACATCAAGATAGGCGACACGAAACCGACGAAAGTGAATGTCCGCGTTATCTCCGCCACCAATCGGGACCTGAAAAAAGAAATAGAACAAGGTAATTTCCGTGAAGATCTTTATTATCGTCTTTCTGTTTTTCAGATACACCTCCCTCCTCTTCGTGAGCGCAAAGAAGACATCGAACTTTTGGCGGAAAGCTTTATCCAACTCTTTTCAAAGAAACTGGGGAAACAGGTGGAAGGGATGGCTCCGGAGTTCTTGAAAGCTTTGAAAGCTGCCGACTGGAGAGGAAATATCCGTGAATTGCGAAACGTGATAGAACGCAGCATGATTGTCTGCGACAAACAGCTCACCTTACAAGATCTTCCCATTGAAATACAGAATGCCCGGCAGGAAGATTATTCCGGCAAGAATTATTCGGAGTTTGAACTGGCCGCTATGGAAAAACGTCATATCGCTAAAGTTCTGCAACATACTAAAGGAAACAAGACTGAGGCTTCACGTTTATTGAAAATAGGTTTGACTACTTTATATAGAAAGATAGAGGAGTACGGTATTTAGTTGTTGCAGGTCATTGATCAACCCTTTCCTGCCCTATGGTTAAGTCTTTTTATACGGATGTATTCTATCTCCATAGCCTTTGGAGTTATCTCCATAAGCT
>OLWB01003674.1_pt1 | contig 10710 bp, 8 predicted proteins | sample 1673331 | NCBI WGS metagenome assembly OLWB01 (sample SAMEA3178943, study PRJEB25190) | human gut metagenome | biome: human gut; feature: human-associated habitat; material: faeces | place: Austria | collected 2013 | reverse complement strand
ATATATATTCACCCATCCAGGCTATTCAAATACTAAATTCAAAAAAGAAAATTCACAAAATAAAAAAATTTGAATATACATAAACTAAATCTAAACGACAAGGAGTATATATGTTAACATCAATAAAAAATTTATATTATGATGCCAAAAATATACAACAAAAAGACCCCGCGGCAAGAAATATCTTCGAAGTAATATTACTATACCCAGGCTTTCACGCACTATTTTCCCACAGAATAGCTCATTTTTTCTATAACATCAAGCTATTCTTCATAGCAAGATTAATATCACAGCTAACACGATTTTTTACTGGAATAGAAATTCATCCAGGAGCTACAATAGGAAAAAGACTAATGATCGACCACGGAATGGGAATAGTAATAGGAGAAACTGCAGTAATTGGAAATGATTGCGTAATTTACCATCAAGTAACATTAGGAGGCACCGGAAAAGAAAAACTAAAAAGACATCCTACCATAGGTAACAATGTATTAATAGGTGCCGGTGCCAAACTGCTAGGTCCAATCAACATAGGAGACAATGTAAAAATAGGTGCAGGCTCTGTTGTATTAAAATCAGTAGAAAAAAATTCAACTGTTGTAGGTGTCCCAGAAGATAGGGTTATTAAAAGAACTTAACAAATCCTATAATGATTAACAATATTCCAGATAGTACAGACCAAGTATTGTCTGGAAAAATTTTTGTATTATTTAATTTGCTTCCAATAATATATCCAAACTTTAAAAACAAAAGTTGAAATGTACTTATAAGTAGAGGAAATAAACTACTACTAATTCCAGCAATTGTAGATCCAATTCCGATACAAAAACTGTCAAGTGAAAGAGCAATTGCAAGAAAAAATGCTTCTTTACAATCTATCTTTTTAGAATGATCAAAATCGGAATTTGTAGGATTTCGTATTATTTGAATTGTAATTCCCAAAAATTTTATAAAAAAGCAAAAAATTTTTTCATCATTAATATTTTCATTGAAACTTAAATTCTCGCTATTACAATTATCAACATTATTTTTCTTTAAAGCCTGAAAAGTCATGAAAAATCCCATAAAAATAATAATTAAACTACCAATAACATTAGTAATATTACTAGATAAAAAATTACTAATACAATTACCAAACCACATAGAAAAAGTTGTAATAATAATTGAAATACTAAACAAAATAATATTTGCAACATATGAAATTTTAGTCTTTTTTAAACCATATGTAATACCAATACCAAGCGAATCAACACTACTAGAAATCGCAAGAAAAAAAGAATTCAAAATCATATTAAAACACCTCACAATATAATATGTAAATCAACCGATAACGGATACAAAAAAAGTCGAAAAAAGACAATCGAAAAAATAAAAAAATTGGAATATTTTTCAAAAGACAAGAATATACTTAATAATATACATAAGGTTTATAGGTACAACCAAAAACCTAAATAATATTATTAAGGAGAAAAAAATTGAAAAAATTAAAAAGGGTATGTGCCATAATTTTATTTTTTACAATTTTTAACTTTAACCACATATATGCAAATGAATATAATTATGACAAAATAACTAATGTAAATATACATATTGATGGACAAGTATATATAGACACTCAAATAAATGGAGTAAGCATAGATTACAAAAAATCTTCAATAGAAATTTCAAACATATCTATCGAAATAGAAGAAAATGGAGATAAAAAAACATATATTAATTTTAAAGAAAGCAATAATTCAGATTCTACAGGAAAAGCATATTCTATTGATACAGAGCCATTTTCATCACAAGCAAAAATAATTATAAAAGGACAAGTATTATCAGATGAACTTAATGTAAATATGCCATTTGAAAAAGAATACAAAAATGAAGAGCTAAAAAGTTTTCTAACATCAAATGAATGCAATATAGAAATAACATCAAGAGACTTAAAAAACTTTATAACATATGATGTAATTTTTAAAACAGAAGAAGGCGGAACATTTCAAGATGAGCAAAATTACATAGAGCATACAAGTATATTAAAAAATGAAAAATTCCCAACATTACCACAAGTAATAGGTAAGGAAGGATATGAATTTTTAGGTTGGTATGACGAAGAAACAAATGAGCCAATAAAAACATTTCCACAAGAAGTGATAAAAGATTATATAATAATAGCAAAATGGCAACCACAAAATAGTCAAGATACAGTTCAAACATCAACTACTAAAGACGAAAACAAAAACAACGAAGTTGCAGAGCTAAATAAAAGTGCCGAAAACATGTATTCACACAATCCTCCTAAAACAGCAGTAGAAAACAACATACTAATATTAATAGTTTCATATATAATAAAATTAACTGTAGATGTTAGATTGTAAATAACATATAAATTATAAAGTAGAAGGTATTATATTCATAATATCTTCTACTTTATAATTATGCCAAAATTCAATTGCAAAAAAATATATCTAATGATAAAATGAATGCGTGAAAAAAGAAAAATTTAGAAGGTGTATGAAACTTTGAGTAGAGCAAAAAAAAGAGAAAGAGAAAAAAGATTAAATAAAATAGAAGAAACAAGAAGAGTAAAAAGATCTGAAAGAAACATTAGGCAAAAGGGAAGAAAAGGAAATCCAAAAGTAAAAATAATGTCAGATAGAAGAAAAGCTTTTATAAAAAAAGCAAATGCGTTATTTGTTCTTGTATATCTAGTATTTTGTATATATAGGATATCTGCGTATTTTTCATGGAAGAATATTGTACTTCAAATGATGAACAATGAGCCATCTACAATAGTTGATAGCTCTGGAAATATAATAGAAAAACTGGGAGTTGAAAGAAATAAAAATAATGTAAAATTGTCTCAGGTTCCAGATAATTTAAAAAATGCATACATAGATATTGAAGATGAAAGATTTTATAAACACAAAGGTGTAGATATAAAAAGAACAACAGCTGCAATTGGTTCATATGTAATTCATGCTGGAAAATCATCATTCGGAGGAAGTACAATAACTCAGCAGTTAGTAAAAAATTTAACAGGTAATGATGATAATTCAATATCAAGAAAAATAGAAGAATGGGTAAAAGCAGAAGAGCTAGAAAGCTTTTGCAGTAAAGATGAAATTTTAGAAACATATTTTAATATTATATATGTAGCACCAAATACATATGGTGTAGATATGGGAGCTAAATATTATTTTAATAAAAGTGTATCAGATCTTGATTTAGCAGAATGTGCATTTTTAGCAGGAATAAATAATTCACCAAATTCGTATAATCCATTTAATGAAAAAGATAATTCAGAAAAAATAAAGAAAAGAACAAAAGCTGTTTTAGCCAAAATGCACGAATTAAAACATATAAATGATTCAGATTACAATAATGCTGTTCAAGAAGTGGAAAATGGATTAAATTTTCAAAAAGGAGATATTCAATCAGAAAGCAATGGAATTTATTCATACCATGCAGACGCAGTAGTATCTGAAGTGATTTCAGACATATCAGAAAAGAAAAAAATGAGTACAAAATTTGCAACAAATTATGTATACATGTCAGGCTTAAAAATTTACAGTACAGAAGATAAAGAAATTCAACAAAAACTAGAAGAAGAATATAACAAAAGCAAATATGTACTAACATCAAATGATGGACAAACATCTCAATCTGCAATGGTAATAATAGACCATACAACAGGATATGTTGTAGGATGTGTTGGAGGTTTAGGTGAGAAAAAAAGTGCACGTGGTTTTAATAGAGCAACACAAGCATATAGACAGCCAGGATCTACAATAAAACCAATAGCAGTAATAGCACCAGGATTAGAAAATAAAGTTATAACAGCAGGAACTGTATATGCAGATGTTCCAACAAATTTTGGAACAGAGTCAAACCCTTATGAGCCAAAAAATGATTCAGGTAAATTCGAAGGTTCTATGACAATGAGAGAAGCAATTGCAAGATCACAAAACATACCTAACGTAAAAGCTATGGTAGAGATAGGCCCATTAAATTCAATTAATTTCTTAAGAGAAATTGGAGTAAGCAAACTTGTTACTGCAAGTGAAAATAAAAAACATAATGATGAAGCGGTTCAATTAGCTTTAGGAGGAATAACAAATGGTATAAGTCCATTAGAGATGGCAGCTGCTTATGCAATGATTGCAAATGATGGAGAATATATAGAACCAACATTTTATACAAAAGTAGAAGATAGAAATGGAAATGTGGTTTTAGAACCAGAACAAGAAAGAAAACAAGTTATGACAGAACAAAATGCATATATTTTACAATCTATATTAACAGCACCAGTTACAGAAAGTTATGGTACAGCAACATATTGTGCAATTTCTGGAATGGATGTTGCTGCAAAGACTGGAACGACTAATGATTCAAAAGATAGATGGCTTTGTGGATTTACACCATATTATACAGCAGCAGCATGGTATGGTTACGATGAAAATAAAGAAGTTAATTTTAGCGGAAGAAACCCAGCAGGTCAAATTTGGGATTCAATTATGACAAGTATAAACAAAGATTTAGAGAGTGCAAGATTTGAAGAACCAAGTGGTATAGTTACAAAGAGAATATGTAGGGACACTGGTTTGATTGCAAGTTCTAGATGTTCAGACACATACAATGAATTATTTGTAAGTGGTACAGAACCAACAGATACTTGTGATGGAGGTAGAACTACTGTTACTTTGTGTTCTGAATCAGGAAAGATTGCAACAGAATATTGTCCAAGTAAGTATACAAGAACATATACAACAATCCCAGAAAGAGAGAAAAATGCTAAGTGGAAATCTGATTACAGCGGTTATTATGGAAATGCTCCTACACAACAATGTACAATTCATACAAAACCTGTAGAAGAACCAAAACCATCAACAAATACAATTGATAATACTGTTAGTACACCACCATCAACAACAGGTAATGAAACTTCAGGAGGAGAAACAAACCATCCTAGTGGAGGAGATGGTACAAGTGGGGGAGAAACAAATCCTCCTAGTGGAGGAGATAGTACAACTGGAGGAACAGAACCACCAGCTACAACAACAGAATAGTGTATGATAAAACAGAAGAAAACATCCTAAAAGGAATACTTTTAAGATGTTTTCTTAATAATATAAAAAAATAAAGGAGGCTACTATGGATATACATTTTTATAATACATTAACACATTCCAAGGATAAATTTAAACCTATAGATGGAAAAGAGGTAAAGATATATTCTTGTGGTCCAACAGTTTATAAAGATGCAACAATTGGAAATATGAGAACTAATATATTTCAAGATAATTTAAGAAGAACATTAGAATATAATGGATTTAAAGTAAAACAAGTTATGAATATAACAGATGTTGGACATTTAGTTTCTGATGGTGATACAGGCGAAGATAAAATGATAAAATCAGCAAAAGAAGAAGGAAAAACACCTTTAGAAATTGCAGAACATTATACTAAATTATATTTTAAAGATTTAGATAGATTAAATATAGAACTTCCCGAAATAATATGTAAGGCAACAGAGCATATACAAGATATGTTAGATGCGGTAGAAAAATTAGTCAAAAAAGGATATGCATATGAAACATCAACAGCAATATATTTTGACATATCAAAATTAGATAAATATCCAATATTATCAAATCTAGATGTTGAAAAACAAAAAGCTGGTGCAAGAGTAGAAATAGATCCAGAAAAAAGAAATCCACAAGATTTTGCATTATGGATAAAGGCACCAGAAAATCATTTAATGAAATGGGATTCATTCTGGGGCAAATGTTATCCAGGATGGCATTTAGAGTGCTCTGCAATGGGTCATAAATATTTAGGCGAAGAATTTGACATACATACAGGAGGAGTAGACCATATACCAGTTCATCACGAAAATGAAATAGCACAAGGAAAAGGATTTTGTGGTAAAATTCCTGCACATTATTGGATGCATGTAGAATTCTTGCAAGTAAATGGCGGAAAAATGTCAAAAAGTTTAGGTAATTTATATACATTAGATGATTTAAAAGAAAGAGGATATGAGCCATATGTATATAGAATGTTTAACTTTTCATCACATTACAGAAAGAAAATAAATTTTACATTTGAAGCAATGGATTCAGCAAAAATAGCATTAGCTCGTTTAAGAGATGGATATTTAAAACATTTAGAAGGAACAGAAGATATAGATAATGAACAAATATCACAATATGAGCAAAAGTTTTTGCAAGCAATAAATGATGATTTAAATATGCCAGTAGCAATGAGTGTTGTATGGGATGTAATAAAAAATCCAGTAAAATCTAAAAAATTAGCAAATTTAATTTTAAAATTTGATGAAGTTTTAGGATTTAATTTGAAAGAATATAAAAAAGAAGAAATTGTATTACCACAAGAAATACAAGAATTAGTAAATAAAAGAAATGAAGCAAGAGCAAATAAAAATTGGGCAGAATCAGATAAATTAAGAGATGAATTAACATCAAAAGGATATTTAGTAAAAGATAGTAAAGAAGGTACTATTGTAAGTAAAAATTAAAAATAAAACAGGTAAATTAAGTAAAATTAATTTATCTGTTTTATTTTTGAAGATATAGTTTGAAAAAGATTAAGCTCGAGGTTTAAATTCAAGTTGTATATTTAGAATGAAAATTTTTATTTAAAATTTTATAACTATAAATTTTGAATATAACTCAGCTTGATTTTATGTATAATAATATCATTTAAAGGAAAAAATAAAATAGAGCATAAAACATATGCAGAGGTTTATAGGTAAATCCACAAAAACCTAAATAATATTATATAAGGAATGTGATTTTTATGGATAAGCAAAAAATTAATTGTACAGTAGAAACATGTAAATTTAATAATTTAAATAATCAAGAGTGTTTACTAAAACAAATTACAGTAACACCAACTGTAAATTGCAATACACAAACTCCAGATGAGTCTATGTGTAGCAATTATGAAAATGATAATTTATAAAATATTAGTAAATAAAAATTTATTGATAAATAGACGTAAATTGTGAATAATTTTACAATTTACGTCTATTTTCAGGTAATGATTGACATAAATAATATAAATTGGTATAATAAATAGGATATTTTTTATATTGAAGGAGGGATTTTTTTGAATAATTTCGAAAAAATTCAAACAGTAATACTTGCCAATAAAGCACGGAAAATTACTATTTCCGAAATATCGAGAATTACCGGTATTGAAAGAAATTCAGTAAAAAAATGCTTACAGAAGTATGATACGGACAAAACGCTACATGAATTTATTGTTGATGGAAGAAAAACAAAATTTAATTCAGAAGCAGTAAATCCGTTGACAGACAGCAATGTGCTGAAACGAAGAGGGTGTTTTGAGCTCATGAAATGGGAAGATCCATCATCTGGAATTGGACCTGTTTCAAGAGCAACATCAAGTAATTGGTTAGATGACAGTAGGACTGAAACAGCTAAAAAGTGCTCTAGCAATGAGTTTGAAGTAACTCGACCGAGTGATTTTAAAACGATTTATTATTCAAATGCAGAAAAGTACAGAAATATGTATTTGACTCAAGTTTGTTGGAATTGGATTGTTCTCAGTTTTTAAGTATTCTAGAGAAATTATTTGATAAAGGAATAGTTCCAAAATTTTGTATCTATGCAAATGATATAGTTGAATTAGATACAAACAAGGAGGAATTTGTACTTGCAAGAGAGCTGTTGAAATTTTTTGCTTTGGATCTTGATGGAAAATTTCATTTTTTAATAAATGAAGAAAAAAGAAATGAAGAACAGTTGGCAGAATTGTGTAAAAAGAATGACTACACACTAATTTCTGGTAAGGCGAAAAACATTGCTTGGTGTAAATTATATCAAGTCGATGTTGTAATTCCAGATTTATTTTTGGAAAAATTTCCGAATCCGTGTTGCGGTACTGGAATTGTAGGAGTAGATTCTTGCATGATGGCAATAAAAACAGTTGAAATGGATAATTTATTAAGAGATTATGAAAAAATTTTAATATCAGATATTCAACTTAATGAAATCAATGGTGGCTATTTGCTTAATCTAATAGCATATTATGGCGAAATTAGGTTTTCAAATAAAACTACGAAGGATCAAGATTACAACATTTGCTTGTTTTACAAGCAAAATACGGTTAGAGATGTATATACATTTGACTATGGCTGTTATTTATTTGGAAAATTGTGTCAAATAAATATTATACTCTATAAGTATACAAATGCATCAAAGTCATCCATATTAAAAGCAATTGCAGATATGGTGTCTCAAAACCAAGATGAATTGAAGATTGGAGATGAAATCGTATTAGATCAAATGACTCAAGAATCCGTATCGTTAAACCTTAATAATTTTCCCGATATTTCAGTTTTTTCAAAAAATGGAGTAAAGAGGAAAGACCAAAACAAAAAAGCATATTCGCAAGACTTTTTAGTAATACGGCAAAACAAGTACATTGTAATTGCTAAAATTACTAAATTAAAATGTGCCATAGTATATTATTGTGGCACAGAAAGTGATGTACCAGAGGAATATAAAGTTTTTCTGGCTTAACAAAAAATGGCATGGATGTATAAAAACATCTGTGTCATTTCTTTTATAACTAAAAGATAGTTTATTTTTTTGAATATACAAGTCATTAAAAAAAACTACATAATAGCTTGACTAATATTGAAATATGGTATAAAATATTGGCAATAAAGGTTTTTAGATATTCTGTTTTTTTAGAAATCTGAAGCTTTTAAATAAAATAAGGAGGTCAAGAAAACTATGACCAAAATGTTTGTTTTGCGGCCAAACGCACTTTTGTCATCTGAAAATAGCACTCAAATGTTTGGAAACGACAATGTTGTTGTAATTCCGAGAGCTGTTTTAGACGAAGTGCAGAGTCGTAAAAACCTCTCCTCCGAAAAGGCAAAAATTCGTAGAAGGGTTATGGAGTATATTCGCTCTTATAACTACAATGAACTTACGTCTAATGGAGTGAAACAAGCCAATGGCTCTACATTGATGATTTGTAAGAATTACAAAAATATTCAATTAGGGGATGTTGAAAACGAAACTACTGGATATCAAAGAAGAACTTTGCAGGTGTGCAAGGGACTTATTGAAGAAGGACACAATGTGGTTCTTGTAACCAATAATCTCCTTTTGCAAATGACGGCTGAAGAGCTTGGAATTCGTGCAGAAAGTTTTCGTGATGAGGTCTTTCCAAAGTTCAGAGACCAATATACTGGTAGAACAAGTATTGAAGTTGGTGAAAAGACTTTTAATGAATTCTGGGAACAAGGCTTTTTAAGTATTGCAGAAATTTCGGACACATCCGAACAGGATTGGTGCGAAAATGAGTTTGTACTCATTAAATGCTTGAAAAAATGTGAAGACGGCAAAATTGGCTATGATAAGGCATATGGAAAAGTAGAGGAAGATAAAATTGTCGAAATTCATATGTTTAATCGAACACCATATGGTGTAAAGCCGCTGAATGATGGGCAACGATTTCTGATGGAGGCTCTTTACAGCGATGCACCTTTGGTGGTTGTAAAAGGAAATGCTGGAACCGGTAAAACTTTTTGCACTTTGGCAGTAGCTTTAGATGAGCTTGAGAAGGGTAGAAAGTACAATAGAATTTTGGTAACTAGAAAGGCCGATTTTTCATCTATTGGTTATTTACCTGGAGAAATCGATGACAAGATGTCACCTTATCTTGCCGGAATCAAAGACAATTTGGCAATTTTGATTAATTCCGATAGTCAACGCAAAAGAGGATCTTGCTACGAGGATGGAAGATATTATTTTGAATCCGGAATGATTCAGATTCAAGCAATTGATTTACTTCGTGGTCGTTCTATTGTTGACACATTGTTTATTATCGATGAGACTCAGAATATTGAGCCTGATATGATTAAAACAATTGTCACACGTGCTGCACGTGGTTCGAAGTTCGTTTTTTTAGGTGATCCAACTCAAGTAGACAATCCTAACCTGAATGAGCGCTATAATGGACTCGTCTACCTCTCTGAAAAAATGAAGGGAGTAGAAGAGTGTATTCAGATAACTTTAATGGGAGAGGAGTCAGTAAGATCAGACTTGGCTAAAAAGGCAGCAGATATTCTGTAATTTATATCAAGATTTTAGTTTTCGGTTTTCTTTTTTATTTTTTAGCTAGCCCTACGAAATTTTTTCGTAGGGCTATTTTTTTATAAAAATAACAGTATTCTTGACAAATGAAAATATGTAAATTAAAATAAAACACGTATACGCAAAAGCATAAACATTGGATAAGGAGGTTTAAAGATGATTATCGATTTACCAACAAAATTTTATTATGAGAAAGATGGTTCAAAAGCATTTGTAGATAATGAAATACTTTATTGTGAAAACAATGTATCATTTGAAAGATTAATGTACCATACAACATATGAACTTCGAGGAAAAAGCACTTGCTATTACTGTGGATGTGAATTGAACGAAGAAAATCGGACATTAGATCATATGTATCCACGGGATTTTGGTGGAGTCTCAATCACAAACAATTTAGTACCGTGTTGCACTAATTGTAATCAAAAAAAGAATAATTTAACTCTTAGTGAGTATTTTGATTACATGAATGTGCAAGATGCTAAAAAGAGAAAACAATACAAAAGCGAATTATTACATAGGCATGAAGAGTATCGATATAAAAAAGGTTTTTATTTACCAGATAA
>OLWB01003673.1_pt1 | contig 10712 bp, 10 predicted proteins | sample 1673331 | NCBI WGS metagenome assembly OLWB01 (sample SAMEA3178943, study PRJEB25190) | human gut metagenome | biome: human gut; feature: human-associated habitat; material: faeces | place: Austria | collected 2013 | reverse complement strand
CCCGTTATCATGGCCTGGCCGTGGTAGCTGTCCTGGACGTAGTCCCAGCACAGCCAGGTGACGGGGTAGAGCCTGAGGCCCAGGTCCCAGGGTTTGCGCACCATTACGCCGCGGGCGCACTCGCAGCCCCAGACGGTGCCGGTTTGCCGCAGCAGGGCTTCGTCCTCGGGCGTTTTGCGCTTTTTCTGCGTAATCCCGGATAGGCATTTGGCCCCGTCAATGCCGCTGCCCGTCATTGCGGATACGGGGCAGGCGCGTTCGCAGCGGCCGCAGCCGCAGCACAGCTCGGCGGTGTAGCTGCGGTTCTCGCTTAAAGCCAGACTCGTCAGCAGCGAGCCGATAAAGACGAAGCTGCCGTAGGTAGGGTTGATCAACAGCGAATTGCGGCCGAGAACGCCCAGCCCGCACCGTGCGGCGGCGTCCTTTTCGTCGATGGGCGAGTGGTCGCAGAAGCCGGCGAAGCGTTCGTCGGGAAAGCTGCTCCGAAGCGCCGCAAGCAGCCGTTCGGAGAGCGCGGCGAAATAGGCGTGATAATCCTTTACGCGCGCGTACAGCGAGATGTTCAGCCCGTCCTTGGGAGAGGCGTCGCAGCGGTAGGGGATGAGGAACACGACGGCGCTTTGCAGCCCGTCGCAGCGCTGCATCAGCCGCTCGTTGAGCACGCGGAAATGGGCGCGCGGCAAAAAGCCGCATTCGGTGATGCCCTCGGCTTTCAGTGCGGCGCGGATGATTTGGGTGTTCTCCATCGGGCGGCAGCCTCCTTCCTTTTTGTTTCGGTCAAGCGGCGGTGCGTAAAGGTCGGCTTGTGCAGGGATTGCACCCCTCTGCTAAGCACCGGCGGGCGTCGGCCGGTTTGCTCCGGCGCGGCTTGACGCCGTGCGCGGGGGAGGGACATTGCGAGCTATCGCGTCCCCGCAGCCGTCGTGCGTGCTGCATACTGCGCCCTGCGTATGCGGGCGAAAAAAATCGCCGTCTAAGGCGAAAGCGATAGACGGCGTTTTTGCTAATCCGAAATATAAGGGATGAGCGCGATGTGTCTGGCACGCTTGACCGCCTCGGTGAGCTGTCTCTGGTGCTTGGCGCAGGTCCCCGTGACTCTCCGCGGCAGAATCTTGGCTCTGTCCGAGAGGTTCTTTCTCAGGCGGGGGACGTCCTTATAATCTATGTGCTCGATTTTTTCGGCACAGAAGGCGCAGACCTTTTTCCGCTTATGCGAGCGGAAGGGCTTCTGCGTTTCTCTGACTTCTCTGTCCATAATGAAACCATCCTTTCCAAGCGGGCGGCGCGTTCAGACGCCGGAACCGCTTATGTGTGTGCAGTAACTCAGAACGGCAGCTCGTCGTCTGCGGAAAGCTCCTCGAACGAATCGTCGGCCTTCGGCGTGCCGTAAGCGGGGATGCCGCCCTGCGGCGCGGGGGAATCCGACTTGCGCTCGACAAACGTCGCTTCGTCGGCGACGACCTCGGTCGTGTAGCGCTTATTGCCGTCCTTGTCGACCCAAGAACGGGTCTGGAGCGAGCCGCAGATGAGGATCGGCTTGCCCTTTGTGAAATAGCGCGCCACAAATTCCGCCGTCTGCCGCCAGCAGACGATGTTGATGAAGTCGGTCTGGGGCTGTTCGCCCTGCTTGGTGAAGCGCCGGTTGACGCCGATGGAAAAAGACGTCACGGGCAGCCCGCTGGTCGTCTGTTTCAGTTCGGGGTCGGCGGTCAGATGACCGATCAGTATAACCTTGTTGAAGCTGGCCATTTCAATTTCTCCCGTTTGTTATTGCTCGCATTTGATGACGAGCGAACGCAGTATCGAGTCGTTGATGTTGTACAGTCTGCTCAGTTCCGCAGGGAATTCGTGCGGCTCGCTGAACTTGACGAGCACATAATACCCCTCGTTCAGGTCCTGAATGGGATACGCGAGCTTGCGCACGCCCCACTCGTTGACGGATTCGATCTCGCCGTTGTCCGTGATGAGCTTCGTGAACTTCTCGACCACGGCCTTGACCGCCTCTTCACCGATGGTATTGTTGACGATGAAGACCGTCTCGTACATGGATTTCAGCTGTTCCATTTCTACACCTCCTTTTGGACTTCGATCTCGGCCTGTTTCAACCGAGATAAGGAGAAAACATTCAAGTTTTCATTACAAATTATTCTATCACAACCGAACGCGGTTGTCAATAGCTTTTTCGGGCTATATCGCTTTTCTTTGCGTAGAATTGTCTAATGATAGCCGGCAAAAGACTTGTTAAGGCGGCGATTGTATCGTTTTCGTGAGGTGAAACGCGTACAATGCCGTTTTTTGAATCAGCGGGATGACGGCCGCCGTCCGGCCCCTCTCAGTCCCGCATAAATGCATCCAGCTTGGGGGCAAGCGCAGCCTTGAAAATCGGAATCGCGTCACGGCGCACCCAGCTTGACCAGTAGGTATATCCGCCGAGCGTCATCGAGCGCGGCGTGGCCATATAGTTATAATATCCGCCGATCTGGTCGACCGAGATGGTCTTTGCTCCGCTGAAGCGCGAACGAAGCCAAAGGGTCATATCCACAAGGCTTTCGCCCGGAACGCCGACAAACAGATAACCGCCGAAGCGAAGCGCCGTCACGCAGACCGTCACCTCATGCGCGGCAAGCTGCTGTTCGGTAAAGCCATATTCCTCCCCGCGGATGAACTGAGGAATATGCCCGACCCGCCAGCGGTCGTCAATCAGCCGCTTCACCTGAGCGGGCGCATCGCCGCGCGCGATGGCTTCGTCAAGGCGCCGCTGCGCCTCGTCGATCTGCGGGTGGATATTCCTAATCTCATCATAGGTATAGGGAATATCCTCTTTCATCGGCAGCGTAATTTCAAAGCTCTCCGTCTTAAACGCCGCATCGACGTCCAGCTTGAACGCATTTTTGGCAAAAATCTCGCGCATACGGCCGCCGATCAGCGATGCCAGCCGCCGGCAGTCTGCGGCAGAAGCCTCATAGGTATCCATACCGTCGTAGCTTTTCTTGGCGGAGAGGTCGGCGCAGGGGCCGTTGATATACATCCCGACTCCGCCGAACGCCTTTTCCATATCCTCCGACAGATAGCCCGGCCAGTCGAAATCATAGTGATATTCATGCTCCCTATTCGGGTGAAAGCGCTGTTCAAAAAGAACGGCCGCATCGGGATGCGCGGCAAAGCGGCTGAGCGTCCCGAGCGTTTTTCCTTCTTTGTTTTTGAACAGGAACAAATACGCCATCTGGTCGTTGGGATTGTCAAAATAAATCGGCTTGTCGAAGACGGGCAGCTTGGGCTGATAGCCTCTCAAGAGCATGATGTCCGGGTTTTGGGTGTACGGCCGACCCTCTTCGTCAAAGGACATTCCCGTCCAAACCGTTACGCCGCCGAGTCCCTCCACATATTGCTCACGGTTAAAGGTAAATTCCGTCCCCATATCGCATTCCGCGACATAGCAGCCGCACGCCTCCGCGCGGTCGATCAGCTCGAGAATTGTCTCGACCGAGCGTTCGATCAGCGCATCCATCGCCTTGCCGGCCATCTGTTCATACGCCGGTGCGGCATGAATCTGAAGCTCATGGTACCACACGGATTTTTCCGGAATCCCTGTCCGGCGGGCGACTTCGCGCCGCCAGCGCGCCGCCTCGCGGGGAGGGGAGCCGCTCAGGTCAAACGCGGCGATCAGCACCCGTTCCGTTCCCGATTCCAGATAGAGAAAGCGGCCGTAAAGATCCGTCCCATAGGGCCAAATCGGCTCAAAGGTCCCCTTTGTGGACATTTTGGCAAAGCTGCATTTCATAACCGAGCCCTCCGTTTGCGAACGGGCGAATCTTTCTGCATATTCTGCCAAAGGTGCATTACAACCCTATTCAGATCATATCGCTTTTCTTCAGCAGCTTGCGGATGCGGTGCGTCGCGTCCAGCAGCGAGGAAATGGAGTCGTCGTGGTTGAGGGTGTTGACAATCTTCGCCACATATTTGGACAAATCGACCACGCACAGCCACGGACGTTCCCGAATTTCCTGCGGAATATAGGAGAGGTTGGTCGTGTAAATCTTGGTCAGACGGCCCTCCTCGTACAGCTTGTCGAACTTGGCCACGCCCTCCGTGAAGAAGGCGAAGGTGCAGGCGACGAACGTCTCGCCCACGTTCTGCTTGGAAATTTCGCCGATGATGTCGATGATCGATTCGCCCGAGGCAATCATATCGTCGACGATGAGAACCTTCTTGTTCTCGAGCGGCCCGCCGATGTACTCGTGCTGCACGATGGGGTTCTTGCCGTTGACGACGACGGTGTGGTCGCGGCGCTTGTAGAACATGCCCACGTCCACGCCCAGCGTGTTGGCGTAGTAAATCGCGCGGTCCATCGCGCCCGTGTCGGGGCTGATGACGGTCATATTGTCCTTTTTGATGTTGGCGCCCTCGTTGGCGATAAAGCATTTGAGCATCGAATAGGTCGGGAAGATGTTTTCGAACGAGGTGCCCGGGATGGCGTTGTGAATGGTCGGATCATGCACGTCAAAGGTCAGAATCGCGTGGACGCCGAGGTTCTCCAGCTCCTTGAGCGCCATCGCGCAGTCGAGCGATTCGCGCCCCTTGCGCTTGTGCTGGCGGGAAGCGTAGAGCAGCGGCATAATGACCGTCACGCGGTCGGCCTTGCCGCCGATGGCGCTGAGCACGCGCTTGATGTCCTGAAAATGCTCGTCCGGCCCCATGCAGTGGCTGCGGCCGAACATCGTGTATTCGCAGCTGTAATTGCCGACGTCGCAGAGGATATAAATGTCCTTCCCCCGCACGGAATCAAGCAGCTTGATTTTGCCCTCGCCGTTGGAAAAGCGGACCTCCTCGATCGGAACGAGGTAGCTTTTGTCGTCGTCCTCCTCCGCGCGCAGCTGCAGGATGCGTTCATCCACGAGCCCTCCGAGCTCTTTACAGCTGCTGAGGACGATCAGTCCGAGTTCGCCGTGGTTCGATGCTCTCATAGTATCCTCCGTTATGCAATGAATTTGTACTCCTTATTTATTTTAATCGGCGCGGCGTGGAATGTAAATGGTATATTTACACAAATTGTATTCGTTTTTTAAGTGATTTTGACGAAAAACGGCAAAAGGAAAAAGCGCCGCCCGCCGCCGCGCAAAAGCTCTTGACAATTTCATCTGTATATGGTATTCTAATTAAGAACATAAGTTCTCGCCGCTTGTCGGCGGAGAACGATCGGACGTGAAATTTGGAAAGGGTGTGCGTAGATTGGCACTCAGCGGTGAAAAACTGAAGGCGCTCGAAACGGCGCTGGCACAGATCGAAAAGCAGTGCGGCAAGGGCTCGATTATGCGCCTTGGCGAAAATCAGAAGATGGAGGTCAAGGGCGTGTCGACCGGGTCGCTGTCGCTGGATATGGCGCTGGGCATCGGCGGCGTGCCGAGAGGGCGCATCATCGAAATATACGGGCCGGAATCGTCGGGCAAAACGACGGTCGCGCTGCACATCATCGGCGAGGTGCAGAAGGCGGGCGGCGAGGCGGCGTTCATCGACGCCGAGCATGCGCTCGACCCCGTCTACGCCAAGGCGCTGGGCGTAGACATCGATTCGCTGCTCGTGTCCCAGCCGGACAGCGGCGAGCAGGCGCTGGAAATCACCGAGGCGCTCGTCCGCTCGGGCGCCATCGAGTGCGTGGTCGTCGATTCGGTCGCCGCACTCGTCCCCAAGAGCGAGATCGACGGCGATATGGGTGCCTCCCACGTCGGCCTGCATGCGCGGCTGATGTCGCAGGCGCTTCGGAAGCTGTCGGGCGCGATTTCCAAATCGAACTGCGTGGTCGTTTTCATCAATCAGCTTCGCGAAAAGGTCGGCATCGTGTACGGCAACCCCGAGGTGACGACGGGCGGGCGGGCGCTCAAGTTCTACGCTTCCGTCCGCATCGATATCCGCAAAAGCGAGACCATCAAGTCGGGCGCCGACGTCGTCGGCAACCATGTCAAGTGCAAGGTGGTCAAGAACAAGGTCGCGCCGCCCTTCAAGACGGCCGAGTTCGACATCATCTATGGGCGCGGCATCTCCAAGGAGAGCGAAATCATCGAAATCGGCGTGAAGCTGGGCATCGTGGAAAAGAGCGGGTCGTGGTTTTCCTACAACGGCTCGAAGCTCGGGCAGGGCAAGGATACCGTCCGCGAGCTGCTCGTTTCCAATCCTTCCCTCGCTGCGGAGATCGAGGCGCGCATCCGTGAAAAGCTCAGCGAAGTGAAGCTCGAGTCCGAGCCGGACGCCGACCCCGACGTCAACGCCGAGACCGAATCGGAGCTGGACGGTGAATGATCGCCCCTACCGCGTGACCGGCGCGTTTCTGGACGAGTCGGCGCACGAGGGCGAGCTGCTCGTCGACGGCGCGCGCTACCGCGTCACCGAGGCCGATTACCGGTCGCTCGGATTCGCGGAGGGCGACTTTCTCGACGAATCGGCGCTGGAGGCGGTCTGTACGGCCGCCGAGCGGCTGCGCTGCATCCGCAAGGCGATGGACTGCCTGTCCTACGGCGACATGTCGGGGAAAAAGCTGCTCGGCAAGCTGACGGGCCGCTTCGACAGGGAATTGGCTTCCTCGGTCGTCGAGCTGCTGCGCGCGCGCGGCTATCTGGACGACGCGGCGCTGAGCGTGCGGCTGGCCGAATCGTTTTATGATAATAAGCTGTGGGGACCGCTGCGCATACGCAGTGAGCTTTCCGCCCGTGGCTTCTCGCCGGAGGACGTCGCCGCGGCGCTTGAGCCGCTGGAGGCGCGCGACCATACGGAAAATATACGCACGTTGGCCGAAAGGAAGTTCGGCCGTCTGTCCTTTGACGATTACGCGCAGAAGAGCAAAGCGTTCGCTTATCTCTACCGCTGCGGCTACGAGTCGGCGGACATTACCGATACAATAAGCAAAATGGAACAGGAAGAACGCGAATGGCTGTGAAAGTTGGATTTGTTTCGCTCGGCTGCCCGAAAAACCTAATCAATACGGAGGTCATGCTCGCAAAGCTCGCCGCAGAGGGCTTCGAGATCGTCGCCGAGGACGTCGACGCGGACGTGATCGTCATCAATACCTGCGCGTTTATCGAAAGCGCCAAGCAGGAGGCGATTGACAACATCCTCGACGTCGCCTGGCTGAAGGAAAACCACACCCTCCGCGGCATCGTGGTCACGGGTTGCCTGCCCGAACGCTATCGCGAGCAGCTTTTGGAGGAGATGCCCGAGGTCGACTGCATACTCGGCACCGGCTCCTACGGCGACATCTGCGAGGCGGTGCGCAGCGCGTATGCGAAAAAGCCGCTCGCGCGCTTCGGCGACGTCAACGCCGCGCCGCTCGGCGGGGAGCGCGTCGTCACCACGCAGGAGCATTTCGCGTATCTGCAAATTGCGGAGGGCTGCGACAACCGCTGCTCCTATTGCGTGATCCCGTCCATCCGCGGCCGCTTCCGCTCGCGGCCGATGGGCGAAATCGTGGAGGAGGCGCGGGAGCTTGCGGCGCTCGGCGTGCGGGAGCTGTGCCTCGTCGCGCAGGACACCACGCGCTACGGCGAGGACCTGTACGGCACATACGCGCTCGACGCGCTGCTGCGCGAGCTGTCGGCCGTCGACGGGATTCGCTGGCTGCGGCTGCTCTACTGCTATCCCGGCCGCATCACCGACGGACTTGTCGAAGAAATCGCAAGCAACCCCAAGGTAGTCAAATACATCGATATGCCCATCCAGCATATTTCCGACCGCGTGCTGCGCGCGATGAACCGGCGCGACACCGCGGCGGACATCCGCTCAGCCGTCGAGCGCCTGCGCAGCGCCGTGCCGGACATCGTGCTGCGGACGACGGTCATCACCGGCTTCCCCGGCGAGACGGAGGACGAATTCGAGGAGCTGCGCGCTTTCCTCCGGGAGACGCGCTTCGAGCGGCTGGGCGTGTTCGCCTATTCGCGCGAGGAGGGCACGCCGGCTTACGACCTGCCCGACCAGATTCCCGAAAAGCTCAAGCGAAAGCGCTACGACGCGCTGATGCGCGAGCAGCGCAAAATCCACACCGCCTATAACCGCGCGCAGGTCGGGAAAACCCTTGCCGTCGTCTGCGAGGGCTATGACACGGTCAGCGAATCCTATTACGGACGCTCGTATGCCGACGCGCCGGACATCGACGGCCGGGTCTTCTTCTCGGCGCCGCGCCGCGTGCGGGAGGGCGAGCTGGTCCGCGTGGAGGTTTCCGAGGTGCTCGATTACGATTTGGTCGGCAAATTCATCGGCGAAGGAGAACCGCAATGAAGCTGAATATCGCAAACAAACTGACGCTGGCCAGAATCGTGCTGGTCCCGTTCTTTGCGTTTTTCATCATCTATCCCGTGTTTACATACGAGCATACCACCTGGTCGCGGATCATCGCCGCCGCCATCTTCATCCTTGCCGCCATCACCGATTTTCTGGACGGCAAGATCGCCCGTAAAAAGCAGATCATAACCCACTTCGGCAAGTTTATGGACCCGCTGGCCGACAAATTTATGATTTTCGGCGCCCTCATCGCCATCTGCGCGTCGGATTTCATCATCGCCGACGACCTCACCGTTCCGCACTGGCTGCTGTACAACGTCTTTCTGTGGTCGACGCTGGCGGTCGTGTTCCGCGAGCTGGCCGTCACCTCTATGCGGCTGGTCGTCTCGCGCGAGTCGGGCGTCGTGGTCGCGGCCAATATGCTGGGCAAGATCAAGACCGTCTCGCAGTTCGTCTGCATCATCGTCGTGCTGCTCGAGCCGATTGTGTTCCCAACCGGCGGCTTTCTCTCCCTGTTCTCGATGGTGATTATGGTCGTCTTCACCATATGGTCGGGCGTCCATTATATCCGGCAGTACTGGAACTTCCTCGACCCCTCTGTTTGAACGAATCTATTTGTAAAGGATAAACGTACATGCGGCTTTTTAATACGCTGACAAGACAAAAGGAAGAACTGACCGTCCGCGACGGCAGGGTGCGGATGTACGCCTGCGGCCCTACGGTCTACAACTATATCCACATCGGCAACGCGCGCTGCTTCGTGCTTTTTGACCTGCTGCGCCGCTATCTCGAATACCGCGGCAACGAGGTCGTGTTCGTGCAGAACTTCACCGACGTGGACGATAAGATGATCGCCAAGGCCAAGGCCGAGGGCTGCACCGTGCCCGAAATCGCCGCGCGCTATATCGACGCGTATTTCACCGACGCGCAGGGGCTGGGCGTCCGTCCGGCGACCGTGCATCCGCGCGCGACCGAAAACATCCCCGAGATCATCGAGATCGTGCAGACGCTCATCGACAAGGGGCACGCTTACGAATCCAACGGCAACGTGTACTTTGCGGCAGGCTCTTTCCCGCATTACGGCTGCCTTTCGCATTATAACCTTGACGAGCTGGAGGCCGGCGCCCGCATCGACGTCAACGACGAGAAGCGCCATCCCTTCGATTTCGCGCTCTGGAAGGCGAAGAAGGAGGAGGGGGAGATTAGCTGGCCCTCCCCGTGGGGAGAGGGCAGGCCCGGCTGGCATATCGAATGCTCCGCTATGGTGCGCAAGTATCTCGGCACGGACATCGACATCCACTGCGGCGGGCAGGACCTCACCTTCCCGCACCACGAAAACGAGATCGCCCAGAGCGAGTGCGCCACCGGCGCGCCGCTGGCCCGCTTCTGGCTGCACAACGGCTATATCAACGTGGACAATCAAAAGATGTCAAAGTCATTAAACAACTTTTTCACCGTGCGCGATGTGGCTCAGACATATGGTTATGATGCGATCCGCTTCTTCTTGCTCTCCAGCCACTATCGCTCTCCCATCAACTACTCTGCCGAGGTGTTGCAACAGGCAAAGCAAGCGTTGCAGCGCATCCGCACCTGTGAGGATAACCTTTCATTTTACCTGCAAAATGTCTCAGATGAATCGCAAAACGAAGCACAAACAGCCGAGCAATGTGCCAAACTGGATGCGGAACGTCAAGCATTCATCGATGCCATGGACGATGATTTCAATACGGCCGACGGCATTGCGCATATTTTTGAAATGGTGCGGCAAATCAATCAGATGATTGCACATGCCTGCGACAAACAGGCAGCGCAGTATGCCCAAGAGCGATTGAAAGAATTGGTCGATTTAATGGGTCTGGGCAAACAGGAATTGGCGGAAAGCAGCGAAGATCAAAGTTTTGTGCAAGAAATCGAGGCTGCCATCGCGCAACGTGCCGAGGCGAAAAAAGCGAAAGATTATGCGCGTGCGGACGCCATTCGCGCTTCCTTACTGGAAAAGGGTGTCACGCTGGAAGATACTGCACAGGGAACCAAATATACCATTCACCGCAACAAAGAATCTTGAGCAAGTCATTCGCCATTGTTATGTAATTCCCTTAATTGAAACGTGTTTAACACGAAAAACTGTATCAAGCAGAACGTGGTCTCCACACATGCGCGGTCGGGAAAAATAGAGAAACAACATGAATTGCGAAATAATCCACGTTACAAACGGGATGATACGATCCTAAAAAATGGTGTAGAATATTCATTTGGAAATACACAACAAACGCAGCAGAACGTTTCGATACGATCTGCTGCGTGTTTTGATTTCCTGATGGATATTCCTATCAAAAATAGTTAAGAATCTTCACGTCCCAAAAGCTTTGAAATGGTGACCATTTCATACCCTGCCGCTTGCAATTGAGGCAAGAGCACGCGCAATGCTTCCGGTGTGACATAATCTG
>OLWB01003672.1_pt1 | contig 10713 bp, 4 predicted proteins | sample 1673331 | NCBI WGS metagenome assembly OLWB01 (sample SAMEA3178943, study PRJEB25190) | human gut metagenome | biome: human gut; feature: human-associated habitat; material: faeces | place: Austria | collected 2013 | reverse complement strand
CCAGAGTTGATAGAGGTCAAACCACGCAACTGGATCGTGGTCGTACCATTGGCACTACCATTATTTTGCAAGATCAAACCGCTGATCTTACCTTGCAAAGAGCTGGTGATATCGGCACCACCCACACCCTTCATCATATCGCCGGCAGACAATGAGGTAACGGAGCTGGTCACTTGCTTCTTCTCCATCGTACCGTAACCTACGACCACGACCTCTTCAAGAGCCTGGGAATCTTCCGACAACGTAACATTTATAACACTTTGACTGCCAACCGGGACTTCCTTGGTCGTGTAACCGATATAAGAGATTTCCAAAACAGCGTTTGCGGGCACATCTTGCAACGTAACCGAGCCGTTCATGTCGGTTACGTTACCGATAGTAGTTCCCTTGACCAACACGTTCGCGCCGATCAACTCACCCATTGAATCTGAAACCTTAACCGTAACAGTCTTACCATTTTGCATGACCGATTCAACATTCGGTCCGTAGTTGTGCGAGGGTTCCACAGCCGCCAATCCTTGAAAGGAGGCCATACATAGGAATCCCGTGGTAAGCATCATAACACTTGGTTTGAACAAGCTTAAACACAATTGCTTGCTCTTCTTACTACATTTTTCCATCTTTATTATTAAATGGTTATAATTAATTGAGATTAACAATATTCAAACACCAAAAACCTACTTTCTGCTATCTCTGAGCGCAGTCCCTAATAAAAATGACTAGCTAAAACGTTGGTTTAGACTAGTCATTTTGATGGATGGGATAGTGCATTTGACACAATTTTAATATTGGATGTAATGTATTGATTATAAGTCTTATTACTAATAGAATCGAAAAATGATTTAAATGAATGTTGCTTAATTTAAATTAATGGTTAACTTCGCGGACGACTAGTCTAAACGAACGTTTAAACCAGTCATTTTTACATTTATTATACTATTGAGTATGATAAAAACCATACCTTTACTCCCCCAAAGAAAGAATGCAGAAACCATGAAACTACAAATCATCGATACCGGCTACTTCTACGCCGACGGAGGCGCCATGTTCGGGGCCATTCCTAAAAGCGCTTGGAGCCGTCGCTATCCGAGCGACGAGACAAATGGTTGCGTGCTAGCCATGCGTAGCCTTGTCATAAAAACAGATGACGGACGCATCGTCCTAGTAGATAACGGAGCGGGAAATAAACACTTAAAACAACTAAGTTATTACCGCTTCTTCAACTTGGTAGACCTCGGCACGGAACTACGAAACCGGGGAATTCAACCGGAGGAAATCACGGATGTTGTCCTCACCCATCTCCATTTCGATCATTGCGGTTATACCACGCAAAAGGATGAATCTACCGGACATTTATTTCTCTCATTCCCAAATGCGAACCACTGGGTTAGCCGCAAGCAATGGGAGAATTTCCTTCATCCGAACGCCTTGGAGAAAGATTCCTATTTTATCGAGAATATGCAAGCCGTCGCGGATGCTAATTCCTTACGGCTGCTAGATGCCGACACTTCGATTTGCCCCACGATAGAGCTACGCTTGTATGATGGGCACACTCCGGGGCAAATTGTTCCCTATATCCATACGGAAGATCGGACTTTTGTCTTTGCCGGAGATGTTATCCCCCTTGTAGCCAGCGTATCCCCGGAATGGATCTCCGCTTACGACACGTATCCGGTCACGTCATACAACGAGAAACTGCGCATGCTTGCCGAAGCCGCCGAAAAAAGGCAAGCGCTCATCTACTGCCATGACGCTTACATCCGCTGCACAACCGTAAAACGTGTGAATACATATTATAAGAAGGACAAGGAAATACCTCTCAAGAAGACGTTTCTTTTCCCTTAGTCCCTGGCCCTTTTCCCTTTAGAGCTTAGGTGTTTCTTCCATATTCCTTAGACATTTCTTATAGAAGTATTCATCATCCAACAGCCGTTGCATGATCGTCCACCAACTGTTGGATGATCATGCACCAGTTGATAAATAGTCTCTATATATAGACAAAGTCCCTAAGGTTATCGCATCAAAAGTGTAAAAGCATTAGATAAAACGGCTAATTCTTTTTATCTTTGGGCGGTGATACTGAATCAATTATTGTTTTACGTTCTAAACTCTAAACACATGAACAGCCTAAGCAAACTAGCGCTCGTCCTGACATTTTGCACGGGAATGATCGCTTGCTCCGGTGGTAAGGCCGTAAAAGGAGATTACGGAGTAGTGCCTTTGCTACAAGAAGTAACATTGACGAACGGAAATCCTTTCGTCCTAAGTCCATCCACGAAGATATTTTATCCGGAGGGCAATGATAAGATGAAGAAGAACGCCGAGTTCCTCGCTTCTTATATCAAGGAAATCACGGGCTATGAATTAGCAACCGCTACCGGCCAGCCCGGTAAGGGGATCAGCCTCGTTATCGACCAAAGCATCCAGAATCCGGAAGGATATCAACTGACCGTTAGCGATAACGGGATACGGATCGCCGGAAGCACGGATGCCGGCGTATTTTATGGTATCCAGACATTACGTAAATCGATCCCGGCCACGGCCCAAGGGATGAACGTAGAATTACCGGCAGCTACCATCAACGACTATCCCCGTTTTGCCTATAGAGGCATGATGCTGGATGTCAGCCGCCATTTCTTCCCGGTGGATTCGGTAAAAACGTATCTCGATATCCTTGCCTTGCACAACCAAAATACGTTCCACTGGCATCTGTCCGATGACCAAGGTTGGCGTATCGAGATCAAGAAATATCCGGAATTGACACAGATCGGATCTAAACGTAAGGAAACCGTGATCGGCCATAACTCCGGAACATATGACGGAAAAGAATACGGGGGCTTCTATACACAAGACCAGATTCGCGATGTCATCAACTATGCCGCTGAACGCCATATCACGATCATCCCGGAAATCGATATGCCGGGACATCAATTGGCAGCCTTGGCTACTTACCCGGAACTGGGATGCACCGGGGGCCCTTATGACGTATGGGGTCAATGGGGAGTAGCCGACGACGTGATCTGCGCCGGAAACGAGAAATCCATGCAATTCCTAGAAGACGTATTGAGCGAGGTCATCGATCTTTTCCCGTCCGAATATATCCATGTAGGTGGTGATGAGTGCCCGAAGGTACGTTGGGAGAAATGCCCAAAATGCCAAGCTCGCATCAAGGCGGAAGGTATCAAGGGAGATAAGAAGCATTCCGCCGAGGAGTATTTGCAAAGCTACGTGATCTCCCGCATGGAGAAATTCGTGGAGAGCAAAGGACGCCATATCATCGGCTGGGACGAGATCCTAGAAGGAGGCTTGGCCCCGAATGCCACGGTAATGAGCTGGAGAGGCATGGATGGAGGTATCGAGGCCGCCAAGCAAAAGCATAACGTGGTCATGACACCGAATACATATGTATATCTGGATTACTATCAATCAGCGGATACGGATCTTGAGCCCGAAGCTATCGGTGGTTACTTGCCGTTAGAGAAAGTATATTCTTTTGAGCCGACAGCCGGTATCTCTCCTGAAGACCAGAAGTACGTGATCGGGGCGCAAGCCAACCTCTGGACGGAATATATCCCGACCTTCTCACAGGTAGAATACATGATCATGCCCCGTATCGATGCCGTAGCCGATATCCAGTGGAGCGATCCGTCCAAGAAAGATTATCAGACGTTCCTGCCCCGTGTGGCCCGCATGACACAACTTTACGATCGCTTGGGATATAATTACGGAAAGCATATCTTCGATATTAACGCCTCCCTGACCACCAATACGGAGAACGGAACACTCGACATAGCCTTGACGAAGTTGGGTGAAGGAGATATCTATTATACGGTAGACGGTAGCGATCCTACGATCGCCAGCATCAAGTATGAAGGCCCGGTACAGATCAACCAAGATTGCGAATTCAAGGCGATCGTTGTCCGTCCGAACGGTACGAGCCGCATCTTCTCAGAAGATATCTTCTTCAATAAAGCGACGATGAAGCCCATCACCTTGAAAGAGCAACCCAGCAAAGGATACGTTTTCAACGGGGCACAGGTATTGGTAGACGGCTTACGTGGAGGTAGTAATTACAAGACCGGCCATTGGCTGGGTTTCCAAGGAAAAGACCTTGACGCCACGATCGATCTAAAGGAACCAACCGAAATCCAAAAGGTATCTTTCAACACAAACGTGGTGAAAGGCGATTGGATCATGGGAGCCTCCGCCGTAACCGTAAAGGTATCCGACGATGGCAAGAATTTCAAGGAAGTAGCTTCCAAGAAAATCCCGGAGCTAACCCAAAACGACAAGGACGGATTATATCCCCAAGAGATATCCTTCGCCCCGGTAAAGGCCCGCTATGTCGAGGTTATCATCAACAGCAGCAAACTACCAAAATGGCACGGTGGCGCCGGAAGTCCCGCATTCTTGTTCGTAGATGAGATAGAAATCTTATAAGATAATGATACAGCGAGATGGCTGAGAGATACCTGCCATCTCGCTTTCTTATCTTATACTAAATAACAAATATCATGATAAACAAAAACATCTTAATTCTTTCAGCCCTATGCTCCTGTTGCTCACTATGGGCGGATGAGGTTGTCGTGCGACATTATAATTACGCCGGCCCTTACGAGGTGAAGAAACCCTTCTTGGCAGATAGCCTGGATGTAAACAGTAAGAGATTCTCAGACAAGGAACTATTGAACACGACCGTTCCTTTCTGCAACCTTTCCCAAAGCGGACAAACCCTTGACGCGGCGTCTTCCGGAGAGCTGACCTTGCCAACCTCGGCCTCTTCCTACGCGCTACATTTGGTTTCCTTCTACCTGAATAGTGACCGCTATACAAAAGGCACCTTAAGGATCAATGGCCCTGAGATTTCAGAAGTCTACGTGGATGGACAACTCACAAAACTAACCCAAGGAGAAGCCTCGTTGACCTTGGAGCCGCGACGCTATGAAATCGTAATTAAATATTTATCTGAGAGCCACAAAGAGAATGCCTTAAAAGCCTCATTCAACCCGGAAAAAGACGCGGTGGTAACCGCGACCGTCAATCCGGAGAAACGTTATACATTAAGTGATGTATTTGATGGTAAACGCATCCAATCCGCCAGCCTGTCCCCGAATGGAAAATTCATTATCGTCTCCTATCAAGAAACCTATCCCGGCGGAAAGCAGTCCTCATTTACCCAGATACTAGACAAGGCTACCGGTTCCGTATTAGTTGAGAACGGACAGAGCTTACGCTGGATGCCTAAAAGCAATCTGGCCTATTACACCCGGAAAGGGATGAAAGGCACGGAATTGGTGACCTTAGACCCTACCAGTAAAAAGGAGAACATCCTTTCCAGCCAATTGCCTGAAGGTTCTTTCAGCTTCGGGCCTACCGAAGACTATCTATTATTCTCCATACGGGAGAAAGGACCGCAAGAACGAAAAGAGATCCAAGAGATACTGGTGCCGGATGATCGCCAACCGGGATGGAGAAACCGTATGTTTATCCATAAATATGACCTGCGAACCGGATTGTTCCAACGGCTCACCTATGGACATACTTCTACTTACATCAACGATGTATCTCAAGACGGCCACTATCTGCTATTCAGTCGCAGGGAACCGAATTTAACGGAGCGCCCTTTCTCACGTACATATATATATAAGATGGATCTACGAACCATGCATGTGGATACCCTTATAAAAGGTGAGAAATTCGTAAGCCGTGCCGTTTTCTCCCCGGATGCCACCCAATTACTCGTTGACGCGTCTGGAGAGGCTTTCGATGGTATCGGATTAAAGATCAAAGAAGGACAGACATCGAATACGAGTGACGGGCAATTATTCCTATACAATATAGCAGATAAAAGTATAAAGCCGCTTACGAAAGATTTTGACCCCTCTGTCGATTCCTACGAGTGGAACGCCCTCGATAAACAAATCTATATCACGGCGAAAGATAAGGACCGTGTTCGCATGTATAGTCTAAACCCGTCCAACGGAAAGATTAAGCAACTTCAAGCCAAGGAAGATGTCATCTCCGATTACTCCATCGCCAATCAAGCTTTCGAAATGGTTTATTTCGGATTAAGCGCTTCCAATTCCCAAAGGCTTTATACCTATAACCTGAAAAACGACGCCTCTTCCTGCTTGATCGATCTCTCCAAAGAGATCTTGAGAGACGTCACTTTAGGAGAAGTGCAAGATTGGAATTTCGTTTCCGCCCAAGGGGATACGATTTACGGCCGCTTCTATCTCCCTCCTCATTTTGACGCAACTAAGAAATATCCGATGATCGTGAATTATTACGGAGGAACAACTCCTACGGCCCGGGTGATGGAAAGCCGTTATCCTTCGCATGTATACGCCGGCTTAGGGTACATCGTCTACATCATACAGCCCAGTGGAGCGACTGGATTCGGCCAAGAGTTCTCCGCACGCCATGTCAACGCATGGGGTAAACTTACCGCTGACGAGATCATCGAAGGCACGAAAAAGTTCTGTGAGGAGCATCCTTTTGTCAACACGAAGAAAATCGGTTGCATGGGGGCTTCATACGGAGGTTTCATGACTCAATACCTACAAACAAAAACAGATATATTCGCGGCGGCCATGTCTCATGCGGGAATCAGCGACATCACCAGCTATTGGGGAGAAGGTTACTGGGGATATTCATACAGCTCGTTGGCTAGCGCTAACAGTTATCCATGGAATGCCCGGGATATGTACACTTTACAAAGTCCGCTGTTTAACGCAGACAAGATCAATACCCCGATCTTGTTCTTACATGGAACCGCAGACACGAATGTTCCGATTGGAGAGAGCATCCAGATGTTTACCGCATTAAAATTATTGGGTAAGCCTACAGCGTTTGTCCAGGTAGAAGGAGAGAACCACCATATACTGGATTATGAGAAACGTATCTTGTGGAATAACACAATTTACGCATGGTTCGCTAAGTGGTTGAAAGATCAACCGGAGTGGTGGGACGCATTATATCCTCCGAAAAGCCTATAAAAATCAAAATAGGTCACTCTATTCACATATATCTAAAGAGTATCTTTATTAGATACTCTTTTTTTATTTAAATACATTAGATAGTATTTATGAAACACCTTAGTCTCCGAAGAACTAAATCACTTTTCCGTTCAATATTTATTAATTATTATAAATATCTTAATAAATTATAGAACATGCAACCTATGTAAACATCTGTTATGTCTAATTGTACTATTTACAGCAAGCATTTTATTTTAATGGCTGTACGGCAAATATAAAGATATATTTGCAATAAACAAACATATTGACAATAAAAATAAACTTACACGGAACTTTGTCAATACGGATTATTTTAAGTTATATGTTAATTTAATACATTCTAGTATTAATATATAGTATTAATATGCAAATTATTTTTAACTCAATCCCGCATCAATGCTAGGAAGTAACACCAAAGTACCTTACCCTCATGAAGTTCTTCGGAAACTAAGTCAATCGACTAAGTGGCAACAATTGATTACAACGATCTATTTATTAACAAATTAAACAAAAAGTATGTGTCTATGAAAAGGTTAACTTATCTATTACTATGCTTGTTCGCAAGTATAGCGTTCGCAACGGCTCAGACCACGAAGGTGACCGGTACGGTTATCTCGGCGGAAGACGATGGACCTATCATTGGAGCCTCTATCGTAGTAGCTGGTACTACTACCGGTACTGTAACGGATTACAACGGAGCGTTCACCTTGGATGTTCCTTCTAACGCGAAAAAGCTAATCGTTTCCTACATCGGTATGAAATCTGTGGAAGTGGCAGTAAAACCAATCATTAAAGTCACGATGGAGTCCGACTCTCAGAACTTGGATGAAGTCGTGGTTGTCGGTTACGGAACTCAGGATGTGACGAGTGCCATATCTAAAGTAGGAGGTGAAGACTTAAGCAACTTGGCAACAGCGTCTTTCGACTCTCAATTAGCTGGACGTGCCGCTGGTGTACAGGTTACGACTCCTAGTGGCGTATTGGGAAGCGGTCCTCAATTCAAGATCCGTGGTATGAGTACGATCAGTTCTAACTCTCAGCCGTTATTCATCGTAGATGGCATGCCGATCGCCACCGGTGATAACGCCGATGGAAAAACCGGCTTAGGAATGGCTTACGCTTCTTACAATGCGATGTCTGATATTAACCCGAATGACATCGAATCCATTGAAATATTGAAAGACGGTGCGGCTACAGCTATCTATGGCTCCCGTGCGGCAAATGGAGTTGTATTGATCACAACTAAAAAAGGCTCCAAGGGACGTACTCAAGTAACTTACGATGGCTATGTAAGCGCAGCCAGCGCAGCTAAATTGCATGATCTTCTGGGAGCGAAAGATTTCGTGACTATCGCTAACGAGAAATACGAGAACTGGGGAATGAAAGGACAGGCTGTTTACGATCCGAACGGACCGGACACAAACTGGAATGATTATATTTTCCGTACAGGTTTCCAGCACAATCATAGCTTATCCGCCAGTGGTGGTACGGATAAAAGCCAATATTATGTATCATTAGGTTTCACGGAACAAGAAGGTATCATTCGCGCCAATGACTTAAACCGTTTGAGCTTAAAGGCAGATTTGACACAACAAGCGACAAAATGGTTACGCATCGGATTAAATGGCCAGATGACCCGTACCCGGGTTAATGGTGTCATGAATGACGAGAATTCATTGGGTGGCGTAGGTTTCGCCGGCACTCGTATGCTTCCAAACGTATCTGTATTCAATCCGGATGATCCTACTGGTTACAATATCGACGCTGAAAACCGTAAGACATTAGGTCGCGGAAGCAACCTTTCCTATATTGATAATGGTATCCAGAATATCGTCTGGGCATTAGACAATAACGTAAACCGTACGACCAATACCCGTGTATTAGGTGGTGGATGGGCTGAAATCACATTCATGGACGGATTGACTTTAAAGACACAAGCTGGCTTAGACATCTCGAATGTTAAAGATTTCATGGTATGGAACCCGGAATCAGGAGACGGATACGGCTATGGCGGCTTATTGGAAGAAATCAATACCACATACACGAACTGGAACTGGCAAAACGTAATCAACTTTAACCGTACATTCAATGATGTACATAATCTGACGGCGACAGCGGTACAAGAGTACACCCATCAAGAATATGAATATACGGACGCAACCGTGCAACAAATATCCGATGCTTTCTTCACCGACCATATCATTTCCAACACATTTGGTGAGAGATTCGTATCTGGAGGTAAAACGTTTATGGGATTAGCCTCCTATATGTTCCGTGCGAATTACAACTATGATAGTAAATATTATATCGGAGCCTCCGTCCGCACAGACGGCTTATCCAGCCTTCCGAAAGACACCCGCTGGGGTACATTCTGGGGAGGATCAGCCGCTTGGCGTATCTCTCGCGAAAAATTCTGGAGCGAATCAACTATTAATGATTGGTTTAACGACTTACGTATCCGTGCCAGCTACGCTACAATCGGAAACTCTGACCTAGGGAATTATTTCCCTTATCTGGGAACTTACGGGGCGAAGAAAGCAGGATCGAATACAGCTATCGCTTGGAACCGTATGGGTAACAGCCAGCTTAAATGGGAAACAACCGAGACTTTCGATATCGGATTGGATGGCTCTTTCTTTAATAACCGCCTGACATTCGAGCTAGCTTATTGGCAAAAGAACTCCAAAGACTTGGTGTTGGAAGTTCCTACAGCACCTACCGCTGGTATTCCTTACAACTCATATTTTGATAATATCGGTAAGATCAAGAACTCCGGTATGGAATTGACAGTTAACGCTACAATCATCGCTACCAAAGATTGGAACTGGCAAACTAATTTCAACTTCTCCACAGCTAAGAACACGGTGAAGAGCTTATACGGCGGAACAGACATCGTAGACAATTACACAATCATTCGTGAAGGAGAGTCATATAGATCTTTATATGGATATGATTATTACGGCGTAAACGCCGCAAACGGTAATCCGATCTGGAGTAAGGCGGACGGTTCATTAGTGCAATTCGACACATTCGGCTCTTACGACTATGCGGAATATGATCCTTCCAACCCTTCGGATGTCTCCAAGGCTTCTTCCTTGGACGCTAGCGACCGTAAGGTATTAGGTTCATCTATGCCTACTTGGTACGGAGGTTGGAATAATACAGTTTCTTACAAGAATTTCGATTTAAATGTATTCTTCCGCTTCTCCGGAGGTAATAAGATCATGAACGCTTCTCGTCAAAGCGCATTGTTCAATATGGATTTCTCCAACAATGGAACAGAAATCTTAGGCCGCTGGATTTCTCCAGAGCAACCGGGTGACGGCATGACTCCAAAAATCGGTTATGGAGACGCCTCTTCCTTATTCAATGATGGATATACGGATTCACACTTCGTTGAGAGCGGCAATTACCTAAAACTATCGACGTTAGCTTTAGGCTATACACTACCGAAGGCGGTCGTATCCAAACTGAACATGACAAAGATTCGTTTCTATGTTCAAGGACAGAACTTACTCACTATCACAGGTTATTCCGGATTGGATCCTGAGACAAACTCTCGTTTAGGTGTAGATTGGAACGGTATGCCACAGCAACGTTCATTCACTTTTGGAGCGAACATTACATTCTAATTTCACAAACTAAGAAAAGTTACAATTATGTTATACAAAAAATTATATAAAAACATTTCAGT
>OLWB01003668.1_pt1 | contig 10717 bp, 6 predicted proteins | sample 1673331 | NCBI WGS metagenome assembly OLWB01 (sample SAMEA3178943, study PRJEB25190) | human gut metagenome | biome: human gut; feature: human-associated habitat; material: faeces | place: Austria | collected 2013 | reverse complement strand
CGTTGTCCTGCGACTTGGAGGTCAGTTTCTTGAGGTTGCTCACCGTATTGAGGTTGTCCTCCAGCACGCGGGTGATGTTGGTCTCGATCTCCGCGGCGTTGGCGCCGGGGTACATCGTGATGACCGAAATCTGCGGAATCTCGATCTCAGGATACTGGTCCACGGCCAGATTCATCAGCGAGAAGAGTCCGAAGACCATCACGCCGACGAACAGCAGCACCGTGGAGACCGGTTTGCGGACCGCACTTTCGTAAATTTTCATATGCGTCGGGGCGTTTAATTCTGTTTGACTTCGACCTTGGCGCCGTCGAAAAGCTTCGACAAAGCCGTCACGGCAACCCGCTCGCCCGGAGCGACGCCCGAAAGGATGTCCACGCGGTCGCCGACCAGACGGCCCACCTCGACCCGGCGGCGTTCGGCGACGCTGTCACCCTTGATGACATAGAGGAACCGCTCGGCGGTGCCCACCTGTTTCTGGACCGCCACGTCGGGCACCATGACGCCCTCTTTCTCGCCCATGTTGAATCCCGTGCGGGCGAACATGCCCGGACGCAGCGTACGCTTGGCGTTGGGCACCTTCACCTCGACCTTGAACGTGCGGGTCGCGGGATCGAGCGCCGGATAGATCAGCGACACGGTGCCGGGGAAGGTCTCGCCGGGAAAGATGTCGACCTTCAGATCGACGGGCATGCCGACCTTCACGTTGCGGAAATACTGCTCCGAAATGTTGGCGACGACCTTCAGCGGGTCGATCTGCATGATATGCAGGATAGGCTGCGCGGCGAACAGGTCGCCCGACTCGTAGTTGCGGGCCGTGACGACGCCCGTAATGGGCGAATGAACCTCGATATTCTTCCTGAGGTTGGCGACCACTTCGCGCTGCACGTCGAGCTGGGCCTTGGCCTGCTCGATCTGCTGGGCCGAGATTCCCCCTGCCTCGTAGACCGGAAGCAGGCGGTTGTAGTCGTCCTCGACGGTCTTCAGCTGCACGAGCTGCTGGGTGTACTGCGTGGGGTCGAGCGTCACGATCAGCTGACCCTGACGCACGGGATCGCCCACCTCGACCAGAATCCGGTCGATATGCACGCCCGACGCCGCGGGCGTGATGTCGTTCTGCTTGTAAGGTTCGATTTCGGAGGTGAACTCCTCGGCAAGCTGCACCGGAGCGGCGACGGCCGTCTCGGTTTTGGTCAGCACACGGGTCTCCTGCTGGACGTCGGCGGTTTTTTTGCCCGTGCAGCCGGCAAGGGCTGCGGCGGCGATCAACATAACTGTTAAATTCTTCATAGGTTTTATCTGTTTTTCGATTTTATGCTAATTCTCCTTGCCGACGATGCGGTCATACTCGGCCTTGGCGGTCAGGTAGTCGAAGATCGCCTGCGAAAAGTTCAACTCGGCCTGCGTCTGCGCCAGCTGCGCGCTGTTCAGTTCGAGGATCGTACCCGCGCCCGCACGGTAGCGGGTGTCGGAGATGCTGTAAGCCTTGCGGGCCTGCGCGACAGTCAGCTCCTGCGCGTACATCGTCTCGCGCGCGGTGAGCAGGTCGTTCAGGGCCGCGCGGACCTCGACGTCGATCTGCTGCCGGGCATAGTCCCGCTGGAGACCGATCTGCGAAATCTGGTTCTTGATCTCGCGCGACCTGTTCATCTTCGTAAGGCCCGAAAAAATAGGGATCGAAACCTGCAGGCCGGCCGACATCGGGTGCTGCCACCAGAATTTGGAACCGTCGAGCACGTCGCCCGGCTGTCCTCCCTCCGCGCCGCCGAAATTGAGCTTCGTCATGTCGATATCGTTACCGGTATAGGTCGCCGTAAAGAATGCGGTGACCGTGGGCATGCGTCCGGCATTCGCCACTTTGAGCTGACGTTTGAGCAAATCCTCCTGCAGTTCGAGCGTACGCAGGTCGGAGTTATCCTGCACGTCGGTCGTCAGGCCGTCGGTTCCCGCCAGCACCGCATCGCGCATGGCGTCCAGCTCTCCGACGACTTCGATTTCGACGTTCTCAGGGATCGAAAGGTACATTTTGAGCATCAGCTTGGCCAAGCGGATCGAATTCTCGGTCTGCAGGATCGAAGGCTTCAGGTTGCTCAGCTGCACCTGCGCCGTAAGCAGGTCGTATTCCGACGCAAGTCCGTTGTCGTACTGCAATCTGGTGTCGTCCACGGTGCGCTGCACGGTGGCCTGAGATTCGCGGAGCACTTCGAGCGACTGCTCGGCCAGCAGAATGTTATAGAAGGCCTTTTTGACTTCGGCGACCAGCGTAATCCGCGACGAGCGCGCCGACTCCACGGCGGCAGCCCGCTGGACGTCGTTCATCTTCAGCGTGCGGAACACCGCCGGGGCGAAGAGCGTCCACGTGGCGTCGCCCTGCGCCGCCAGCGTATTGTCGGCTCCGAACGAAAGCCCCTTGGTCATGCTCTGCTTGACGATCGAGCGGGTATAGGTGCCGCCGACCGAAATCTGGGGTATCCAGCTACCCCACGTCTGCCGCTTCACATAGTCGAAGCGCTGCACCTCCATTTCGGCGACCTTGACGGTCGGGTTCTCGCTCAGCGCCAGATCGAGGGCCTCACCGAGCGTGAGACGCATTTGTGCCGCAGCGCCGAAAACGCCCGCCGCCGTAAGGCACATGGTTAAAATCAGTTTTTTCATAAAATATCCCAAATTCAATTTTTATTTGTCGTACTTGGTCAGTTCGTATCTTTTCAGGTTGTCGTCGATCATCCGCAGCCCCTTGGCCGTTGAAATACCGCGGAAGAAATTGCTGATTATCTGCACGAAGGCTTCGCGCTCGGTCATTCCGGCGGGCAGCATCAGCTCCTTGCGGGCCACCAGCGCGGAGGCCGTGTAGTAAAGCACCGAGATCGCCAGATCGATATTGATGTTATCGACGAACAGGCCGTCGACGATACCCTGATCGAGCATGCCGCGCAGGCTGCGCCGGTTCTTTTCCATGCCTTCGCGCGTCAGTTTGTCATGGACGGCGGGATAGAATTTCTTGAGGTTGTCCATCATGCGGCTGGACACCTCGGCCTTGTCCATCACCTGCGCCAGCACCATGAACATGGCTTCGAGGACGTTGCGGGCGTTGGCGGTAAGTTCGGTCCAACGCTGCCGGTCACGCTGGAAGTAGCGCTCCATCGCCAGATAGAGCAGCCCTTCCTTGTCGCCGAACAGTTCGTACAGCGTACGCTTCGATACGCCGAGATGCTGTGCGATATCGTCCATGCGCACGGATTTGATGCCCTGCGTGGCGAACATCTGCATCGCCTGGTCGATAATGCGTTCTTTCTGGGGAGGGGTCATGTCTTCAGTCGTTTTATTCGAGACAAATATAACAAGAAAACTCACGGAACCAAAAAAGTTTTCTGTTTTTTGCAGTTTTTCCAGCCGATTATGTCCCGAACAAGCAGAAACGGAGACAAACAGAACAATCCGGACCGGGAAGAAGGGCCGGAAAGGAGACGTATCGAATAATAAAACAGGAAAGGAAAGAGATTGCAAGAGGTGGCTTCGGCAAGGCAACAAGAGAGCGGCGGGGTTACAAGCCGACGAACCGAGCAGCTAACGGACCGAAAAGGCAACAGACCAAAAAGCCAACGGGCCGAAAAGGCAACGGGCCGAAAAGGCAACGGGCCGAGAGACTAACGAACTGAGAGGGCAACGGGGCGAGAAACCGGCGCTTCGGCGTTACGGATTCCGGATCAGGCAGACGTTTCGGGCAGGTCGAACGGCACTTCGAAAATCATGCGGCAGCCCGACGCATACTCCGGATCGACGAACAAACGTCCGCCCAGTTTAGCGGCGATAAGCCGGCAGATGGGCAGGCCGAGTCCCGTCCCCTGCGAAAAGGGATCGATTTTCACGAAACGTCTGAAGACCTCTTCGTGCCGACCGGCGGGAATGCCCGGTCCGGTATCGGTCACGGCAAACCGCAGCAGACGCTCCGCGGGCAGGCATTCGTACGTCAGCACGATACGCCCGGAGCGCGTGAATTTGGCAGCGTTGCGGAGCAGATGCAGCAGCACCTGCTCGATACGCTTGAGGTTGGTGCGCACCACGGGATCGGAGACCGGAAGTTCGTCCAGCAGGCTCACGCCGGGATGCAGTTCCGGCAGGGTGCTCTCCACGCAGTCGTTGCAGAGGTTGTTCAGCGCCGTGACGTCGCAGCGAGGCAGGTCGCCCGTCTGGTCGAGGTAGGCGACTTCGAGCACGTCGTCGAAAAGCCGCAGCAGGGTCGCACTGTTGGCTTCGATGATGGAGGCATATTCGCCCGTGGCGGGCTCATTGCAGAATTCCGAGGCCAGCACCTGCGAAAATCCGACGATCGAATTGAGGGGCGTGCGGACCTCGTGCGACATATGCTGGATAAACTCGGTCTTCATGCGGCTGGCCTGCTCGGCCTGCTCCTTGGCTTTGAGCAGCTCTTCGCCGCTGATCCGGAGATGCTCGTTCTGGGCCAGCACCGTCGCTTCGGAAGCCTTGAGACGCCGGTTGAGTTTCACCATGCGCGCATACCCTACGCCGCCCATCACCAGCACTCCTCCCAGCAGGCAGATAATCAGATAGGTATTGCGCAGGCGTTTGCACTGGAGGTCGTACTGCAGTTCCTTGGTTTCGTTGTGCAGGCGGCTGATTTCGAGGATTCCCGAAAAATCGTCCGTCGCAGTGCGGATTTCACGGTTACGCACCGAATCCGACAAACGGATATACTCCCGGTAATTGACCGCAGCCTGTTCCATCCGGCGCAGGTGCCAGTAGATGTCGCCGAGTTCCTTGGTCAGCACATAGTTGTTGTATCCGGAACTGCGGACCACCGTGTCGCGCTGCGTCTCCAGAATCGTTTTCAAAGCCCTCCCGTACTGCCCCGAAGCCTTGAAATAGGTCATTTGCAGATAGCGCAGTCCGGGCGTATGGAACCGCAGCGAGGGATCGCGGCGGAACAGCTCCTCCGAAGCCTCAAGCCGTTTTTCAGCCTCCGCGAAATTTCCGCACCGGATGTAATAAAGGCCGAAGCCCTTATTGACGGTGAACTCCTGATAGGTGGTCCGCTTGGGCAGCGCCGCGGCTTTCTGCAACGCGACGAACGCCGAATCGGGCATGTCCAGCTCCAGCGCGCACTGCGCCAGCGAAGCGTATTGCGTCGGCAGGTTGATGTCGTCGATGCCGTTGTGTTCGAGCACCTCGATCTGGCGGCGGAAGTTGTCGTAAGCCATCCGCTACGCGCCCTGCGTCAGGTAGAGGTTGCCGAGCATCCGGTAGCAGGAGGCGACGCCTTCGGGGTAATCGTCGTCCTCGGCTTCGGCGAGCATCTTGCGGGTCTCGTAAATCGCCGTGTTGGACTGGTTCTGCTTGATATAATAGGTAATCAGGCGGCTCGACCAGACGAAATAATAGAAATAGCGCAGGTCTTCCTTGGGATGCCTGCGGCAGAATTCCTGCACGCGCCGCACGCCTTCGAGGATTTCCGCCCGGTCGTTCTTGTAGTAGAAATGGTCGAGACGGACGCAAAGCGCGATAGCCTGCATCCTTACGTTGCGCGCGGCTTCGGCCCGCCGAAAGAGCGTGTCGCACATTGCAGGGGCTTCGGCATCGGCGCGGTGCGCCTTGCAGAGTTTGTAATACGCCGTCAAAGCGCTGTCCGCCGGTTGTGAAGGAGTCTGCAAAGCCCGTTCGCCCGCCCGCATCGGGAAGGCATGGGAGAAAGCCATGAGGATGCAGACCGCAAAAGCGGCGAGAGATGACGGAATCCGCATGTATAAAGTGACGTTAAGCGCTACAAAGATAGCATTTTCAACCGGAGAATCAACAGAAAAAGTCCATTTTATCGAATTTGCAAAAAAACCGCCGCGTAAAATTACGCGGCGGCAAACTCGGCGGAACAGCGTTCCGACCATCGGGCGTTCCGTTCGGAGCCGTAAAACAGAGCCGTCCTTTCCGACGTCCCGTCCGGTCCCGCGAAACGCTCCCGTCCTATTATCGGGTGACCCGTTCGAGCCAGCGTACCATCGACAGCATGACGAGCATCGACAATCCGCAGGCGGCCACGAAAACGAACCACGTAGCCCACATCGGGGTGTGCAGATAAAGCCATCCGCCCACGAACAACAGTGCGTTGCCCACGGCCGTGGCAGCCAGCCAGAAGCCCTGCATCAGACCCTGCATGTGCGGCGGCGCGACCTTCGACACGAAAGCCAGTCCGAGCGGCGAGATGAACAGCTCGGCGACCGTCAGGATGAAGTAGAGTCCCACCATCACCCACGGCGTAACCAGAATCGACTGCATCTCGTCGGCCTTCATGCCTGCGAGGGCGGCCTTGCCGGGCAGCGCCAGCGAGAAGAACATCAGGAAGAGGTAGGCCGTGGCGGCGATACCCATACCGATGGCGATCTTCATCGGGGTCGAAACCTCGATGTTGCGTTTGCGCAGCCAACCGAAGAACCACATGATCAGCGGCGTGAGGGTCACCACGAAGAACGGGTTGACGCTCTGGAAGATTTCGGCGCCCTTGATGACCGTGAAGCCCAAGTCTATGTTGATGACGTCCAGATTCACGTAGTCACGGGCGAAGTAGGTCAGCGAATAGCCGTTCTGATGGAACGAAACCCAGAAGAAGATCACCACGCCGAACACGGCGAAAAGCGCATAGATGCGCTGGCGGATCTCCTGCGCCGACATCGTGATCTCGGCGGCGGAAGCCTTCCCGCCCTTGGCCGCAGCCTTCTGCGAGGGATCGGGGAAGCGTTTCTTGTTCGACATGTAGATCATCAGCGAAACGAGCATCATCACGATAGCGGCGATGAAGGCGTAGTGGAAACCGCGGTTGAAAACGTCGAGGTAGCTGTTGCAGAAAGCGTGCAGGTCACCGACGGGCGACCCGTCGAGGTAAGCCGAATTGGCATACGAGGTGAGATTGGCAAGCCCCTCGCCGGCCATGTCCTGACCTTTGAGGTATTCGTGGCAGAGTTCGGGCAGCTTGGCGTTGTAGTCGAAATTATTGACCTTGAGCCACCAGTTGCGCACGCCGATGGCGACGAACGGCGCGAAGAAGCCGCCGATGTTGATGAACATGTAGAAGATCTGGAAACCCGACTCGCGCTTGGCGCTGAACTCCTTGTTGTCGTACATCTGCCCCACCAACGCTTGGAGATTGCCCTTGAAAAGGCCGTTGCCGAAGGCGATGACCAGCAGTCCGAGGCAGGTCAGCGTCAGATAGAGCGGCAGGCTGGGAACCGGCGTGGGCGTGGGAATGGCGATCAGCAGGTAACCCAGCGACATCACCACCAGCCCCCACATGATGGTGCCCTTGTAGTTCTTGGTCTTGTCGGCGATGATACCGCCGACAAGCGCCAGCAGGTAGATCGAAGCGTAGAATCCCGAATAGATGTAACCCGCCGTGGCCTCGTCGAGACCGAACTTGGCGGAGATGAACAGGGTCAGGATCGCCATCATGATGTAGAAACCGAATCGCTCGCCCATATTGGCCAAAGCCGCGGCGATCAGTCCTTGGGGTTGTCCTTTCATAAGTTAATTTTTGGTGTTAGTAATAAATGATTCGTTTTTTGTTTGCTGACAAAGATAGAAAAATTTTCCATATATTTGTATAAACACAAAACCGGTTATGGAAAAAACGACCCGCAGGCTTCCGATCGTCGAACGCGACGAGTGGCTGCTCCCCGCAGAGCAGGAGCTCAATAACCGTTACGAGCGGTATATGGACAAAATGAATGCAATCGTGCAGGCGGCGGGGTCGCTCGTCGATTACGCCAACGGCTACCGCTATTTCGGCTGGCAGCGCGACGAGACGCTCGACGGCTGGTGGCTGCGCGAATGGCTGCCCGGAGCGCACGACGTCTACGTCTTCGGCGATTTCAACAACTGGCAGCGGACCGAAATCCGCATGCAGCGCGACCGCCACGGCGTATGGAGCGCCTTCTTCCCCACGGCGATGTACCGCGACAGGCTGGTGCACGGCTCGCTCTACAAGCTCCACGTCCACGGCGACAACGGCTGGCTGGACCGCATTCCGGCCTACGCCGCGCGCGTCGTACAGGACGAGGCGACGAAGAACTACACCGCGCAGTTCTGGGCGCCCGCGGAGCCGTTCGACTGGCGGGGCGACGCCTTCGACGCCTCGAAGATCGGCAGCCTGCTGATCTACGAAGCCCATGTGGGCATGGCCCAGGAGCGCGAAGGCGTGGGAACCTACCGCGTCGTCAAGATCGACGTAGCGGGAGACGAGTTGCTGGCCGAGCGCCGCTGCAAGACGTTCGAGGAGGCGATCGACCTGTGTCTGGACGCGATCAAGAAGCAGATCGACAAGTATAAGGAAAAGCGCCGGTAGGCGGTGTACGGAAAGGGAGTGCCGTTCTCCTCGCCGGGGAACGGCATTTTTCGTGCGGATTCCTTTCGGGCGGTATCCGGTAATCGCGGGCGTCCACGTTCTCTCCATCGACACGTAGCTCACATCGTCGAAAGACATTTTGCTGTATTTGACTTTTCGGCGGACGATAGCAAGCCGATCGCGCGGGGCGTCATGCGAAGTCCGGAGCTCTTTTTCTGCCGTTCGACCCGATTTGCGCCGCTATCCGTAATCGGGACCCCGAAATCTTTTCGGGCTTTAAACGCCGCGCCGGACGGCGGACCCTTTCCGTGCCTTCGGGAGGGCAGGAAAACGGGATGGAGAATGTACGTCCGGTTTCCGAAGTGAACTGGCGACGGACAGGTTGGTCTCCTACGATATTTTCGCTATTTTTATGGCAGCGCGAAAAAACGTTCCCGGTTTCCGGGCGGGACGAAAGGTTTCGATTGCCGCGAGGCGGTCCGCTCCGTTCGGATGCCGGGAACGTTACGAATCTTTTCGCGCGAACCGATGACCGAATGGACCCGAACCGAATATGACGACTTTCCGACATGCATTGATTCTCGTCCCGGCGGCGCTGCTGCTGACCGGGGCCAAGCCCGCCGACTCGCTGCGGGCGACTTTCGCCGATCCCGGCGCCGAATACCGTCCGGTGCCTTTCTGGCATCTGAACGGACGGTTGAGCTCCGACGAGATCGTCCGGCAAATCGAAGACGCGAAAAATCTGGCCGGCTTCGGCGGCGTGACCGTGCTGCCCGTTTCGCCCGGAGCACAGCATCCGACCGGCAAGCCCTGCCCGGGCATGGAGCCGGCTTATTTGAGCCGGGAGTATTTCGACCGGTACGAGGAGATGCTCCGGATCTCGGAGAGGCTCGGACAGAAGCTGATCGTGTACGACGACATCGATTTCCCGAGCGGTACGGCCGGCGGCCGACTGTTGCGGGAATATCCCCGGTATACGCGCAAACTGCTCGAAATGCAGGAGTTCGAAGTATGCGGTCCGGCCCGTTTCGAGCATCCGTTGGCCGTCTCCGATACGTTGCGTTGCATGGCCGTTTCGGCCATGGAGACCGCCTCGCGCCGGATCGTCGATCTGGGTGCCGCCGTCCGCCGGGATACGCTGGCGTGGGACGTACCGGACGGAGTGTGGAAAATCATGTTCTTCAATTGCCGGTATGCGGTCCATCCGCTGGTCGATTACATGGAGCCGGAGGCCGTCGAGTGCTGCATTTCGATGACTTACGACCAGTATGCGAAGCGTTTCGGACGCTATTTCGGCGGCGTGGTCGACAAAGTGTTTTTCGACGATGTGGGCTACGTGTCGATGGAGAGGACGTGGACGCCCGCGATTACCGGGCTGTTCGAGAGCCGGTACGGCCGCCCGGCCGCGCTCTACTATCCGGCGCTGTTCTACGACATCGGGCCGGAAACGGCCGCCGCCCGCGTGGCGTTCTACGATCTGAGGGCGGAGCTGATGGCCGAGGGCTATCCCCGTCAGGTCGCGCAGTGGTGCGCCTCGCACGGCCTGAGCAGCATCGGGCATCCGCCGGGCAACTATTGCACGAATCCGACCGATATGCACGGCGATATCTTGAAATTCTACCGGCATACGCAAATTCCGCTGACGGACTATATCTTCTATTACGGGCACGGCCGCGACGGCTTCAAGCAGGTCGGTTCGGCGGCCGACCTGTACGACCGGCCGCTGGTCGGGGCGGAGCTGTGCGGAGCTTTCGACGCTGCGATGGACTCGCTGATGCTCTACCGCGTGACGCTCGATCTGTTCGCGCGCGGCGTCAACTATCTGGTGCCGCACGGAATGTGGTACGACCCCGCGCCGGAGCATGTGCGGATACCGCCTCTGATTTCGCCCTACAATCCGACGCTGGCTCCGGCGCTGAAGCGGTACAGCGATTTCGCCGCGCGTTCGTGCGCGATGCTGCAGGGCGGGCGGCGCGTGGCCGATGTCGCGGTACTTTACCCGATTGCGGCGGCTCAGGCCGGATTCCGTTTCGGCGGCGGGGACGAATGGGGCGAGAGCGCGCCTCCGGAGCTGGACTACCAGAGGGTAGGCGCCTTGCTGACCACCGTGTTGCACCGGGACTATACGCTGGTGCATCCCGAAATGCTGACCGACGGTCGCGTGCGGCCTGAGGGCCGGACGATGCTGCTCGACAACCGGGTGTATCGCCAGCGGTACGACGTGCTGATCCTGCCCGGCGGGAAGGTTTTCTCCGCCGAGGCGCTCGGCCGGGTCCGCGAATTCTACGAGCGTGGCGGCCGGGTGATCGCCACGAGCTGTCTGCCCGAGCGTTCGGCCGAGTTCGGCATGGACGACGCGCTTCGCAGCGAGGT
>OLWB01003653.1_pt1 | contig 10754 bp, 6 predicted proteins | sample 1673331 | NCBI WGS metagenome assembly OLWB01 (sample SAMEA3178943, study PRJEB25190) | human gut metagenome | biome: human gut; feature: human-associated habitat; material: faeces | place: Austria | collected 2013 | reverse complement strand
AAGTGACCGTCTGAAAACGGACCGGCTTAACGCCCTTGTAAAATATGTGGTCGAGATTCCAGCGTGCCGACGGCGTTCCGCCGCCGAAATTGTTATAACTGTAAGCGCTGTCGCGGTCGGGAGCCTTCTCCCGGCCCGACTGCATCCACGCATAGTAAGGCGCCAGCGCCGACCGGCGTGTATCGTCGGCAGCGTAGGAGCAGTTCATGTCGCCCACGATAAAGACGGGCAGGCTCCCGGCGATCTCCTTCATTTTATTCACATTGAGCTGCGCACACTTCAAGCGCGCCTCATTGTCCGCAGCCGAGGTATTCGATTCGGGGAAGTGCGTCGAAAGGAAGACGAACTCCCGCCCCGAAGCATTGTCTTTCAAATGCACCCACACGGAGGAGCGGCGAGCCGAATTGGTCGCATCCCACGGTGCGGAGGGCGTCTCGGGAGTCTCGCTCAGGTAGAAATACCCCCAATCGACACGCGTGAAGAGATCGGTACGGTAAAGCACCGTCGAATTTCCGCCGGAACCCGTTCCGGTGTTCGGCACTTCGAGCAGTTCGTATTTCGTGAGCATCGTTTTCAGGTAATTGCGCTGCTCGGTGCGCGACTCCTGCATGCCGATCACTCCGGGATTCACATCCTTGATCATATCGACACAAGGCTTCCGGCGCTGCGACCAAGACTTTTCGCCCTGATCCGTCGTATTGCTGTAACGGATGTTGAAAGACATCACTTTCAGGGAAAACACTTCGGAAGAGGGTCCTTCGGGAGCCGGAGTCGGCTCCTCGCCTTCCGATTTGCCCGAGGAACATCCCAGGGCGAAAAATGCCGCAGCATAAAACAGATATTGCAATTTTTTCATTTTCGTTCGTATTTAACAATTCGTATTCGTTCGACCGTCCATTCACAACTGACTGTAATGGAAGCGTATCTCCTGCGGCGCCTTGTGCTCGCGCACGGCCGTCGCAGCCACCCGTCCGGCCGACTGGCCCAGTATGACGGAATTGGAATTGACCCGGTAGCTGGAATGGGCGATGAAATCGCCGCTGATGCAACGGCCCACCATCATCAGCCCCTTGACATCCCGGGCGATCAGGGCCCGCAGCGGAATGTCGTAGGGCTTCGACTTGATGCCGCGCGTATAGGAGCCTCCCTTGCCCTCGCTTTCGAGATGCACCGAATGGACATCGACTCCGTAACACACCTCGCAGACAGCGTCTTCGTGGCGGCGTCCTTCGACCAGATCCTGCTCCGTAACCGTGTAAAGCCCGTGAATGCGCCGGCCTTCGCGGCATCCGATCTGCGACGCCGTGGCCACGAGCTTCAGCCCCTCCCAGCGGCCGCCCAGCGAGCGGAGCGAATCGACGATCCTGTGCACTTCGCGGCGGCCTTCGATGCTCGCCCTCGTCAGGTCGTCGCGGCTGATGCTCTTAGCGCCGTACTGGTGCGTCGCCATCAGCGCATAGAGATCGTCGTGGAGCAGGAACAGACACGGCATCTTGTAGCTCGCCTCGAAACCGCCCCGGCGGATTTCGGCAATCAGATTCCGTTTGGACGCCCTCCGGGTCTTCCGGCCGTTCCACAGCACGCAGTCCTCGATCTCCTCGAAACGGGCTCCCGTCACCAGCCCCAGCATCGACATCGGCTGCACATGCCCGTCGGCATCGCCCCAGTCGAATCCGCAGCCGCTCAACGCAGCAACGTCGCCGTCGCCCGTCGCGTCGATGAAGATCTCCCCGGCGATCGCCTCGCGGCCCGACTTGGATTCGGTGACGACATGCGTGATGCGCCCCCGGTCCACGACGGCCGCCACGACCGACGTATAAAGCAGCACTTCGATCTTATGCTCGGCGCACAGTTCGTCGAGCAGCAGTTTCATCCGCTCGACATCGAACGTAAAAAGTTCGTCGGTCCAGACCTTCGTATTGCGCCACTTGCGTTCGGTGAGCGTCTGCTTCAGTTCCTGCATCAGACCCGTCTTGTTCTCGTGGTCGAGCATGACGCCCAGCAGCCCGGCCGTCCAGGTGCCGCCCAGAAACCCGGCATGCTCGACGAGCACGACCCGGGCCCCCGAACGGGCCGCCTCGACGGCGGCGCCGATACCGGCAGGACCTCCGCCGCAAACCACGACATCGGCCGTACGGCTTACCGGCACGCGGCGTTTCTTCTCCGCAACGTTCCCGTCCGGAGTCACGGAGTCCTCCACCGTTTCCGCGGCGGAAAGCACCTTTCCCGCAGAGAGCAGCAAAGTCGCGGCTCCCGCCTTTTTCAGAAAATCCCGTCTGTCCATAGCCTGCCGGTTATTTGGTTACGACAATGTCATCCAGGAACCATTGTCCCGTGTTGCTGAACGCCAGTCTGGTCGAAGCCGTCGCTCCGGCCACGCGCACCGTGAAGGTACGCCACGTGAAACAGTCGTCGCGCTTCGTGAACTCTCCGGTCATATCGGGCTGCGCCTCGACCGTACCGTCGCCCTCGGCCACCTGCACCGTGATCTCCTTCTTATCAATGGCATCCGTGGAGCTGCACCGGACCACGGCTTTGAACGAAACGACGATGTCGGTCGGCGTCGAGCCGAGCGATGCGAGCGCCGGCGTGGTCAGCACGCCCTTGGCCGCCAGGCGGACATATCCGATGGAGGCGGTCACGGTTCCCGAAACGCTCCAGCCCTCCGGAGCGTCATAGGCCGCCCCGGTCACATAGGCCAGGTGGCCGATGTCCGACATGTAATCCAGTCCCGAAAGGCATTCGTCGAATCCCTGAGCCAGTACGACCTGCTCGCCTACGGGCATCGTCGTCGTGTGGTAGGCTTTCTTTTCGAACTGGGATATGCAGCATCCGAACGTGAAACGGACGATGTGCGACGGGTCGATCGCAGTGCCCTTGACAGGCGTGTCGCCGGCCTTGGCCACACGCACGTAGAGCGTGCTTCCCTTGGCCAGAGGAGCGGAAGTCGGAATGGTGAAGACCGCCTGCCGGTGGTTGTAGGCATCCGCGTTGATGTTGGGCAGCAGCGCGAACGACACCGATTTGTCCTCATTGACGGAACTTTCCGTCGGGCAGGCGCTCTTGCCGTTCCAGGCATAGAACGCGTCGATATCGTGCCAGGTCGCATTGTCGCCGCTCCACTCCACTTTCCAATCGCGGGGGACGGCGCAGAGCGAAGAGGAGTTGGTCAGCATGCCGAAGCCGAACGAAAGCGTCCCCGACAATTCGCTGGTCACGGGAACCGCCACGGTCCACGCGGCATTTTCCGCATCCCAGCCCGAAGCCCTCAGCACACCGGTGTAATAACGGTCCGCGGTCAGGCCGGCCGCCGTCATATCGCCGGCTCCGGTCAGCGTGATGCTCGCCCCGTCATTGAACAGGAAAGCGTTCTTCGCCTCGTTGACCTTGCCGCTGACACAGTTGTCGATGTCGCCCTTGACGAATTCGATCAGGTGTACGAAAGGCTGGAATCCGGTCAGATAGGAGGCGGCTCCCTGCACGACGGGCAGCTGCACGCTCTTCGACTCGTCCCGCAGCTGCACGCACACCTGCCCCGACCGCGAAACGCTGTTGCTGGGATTCTTGGCGAACGAAAGGGTCACGCTCCCGTTGCCGATACCTTGCGCGGGCTCGACCGAGATCCAGGGAGCCGTATCGCCATCGGTCCCCGTGGCAATCACCGACCAGTAGCCGTCGCTCTCGACATCGAACGTGCGGATGTCGCCGTCCCCGGCGATGTCGTCCAGCACCACCTGCGAGGGAACCGAGACATTCGCCTTGCCCCCGGTCACATTGTTTTCATTTTCACATCCGGGCAGCAGCACAGCGGCGACCATCGCTGCTGCCGGAAAGATACCTATAAAATAACGTTTCATGAGAATCTGTTTTTTAATTAATAAGTTGCGCGGAGCGGCCGTCAGCCGGAGCGCCGTTGCAGCCGAAGGCTCCGTTCCGTTTCAAACTTTCGGATCACAATACATAACCGACACCGAAAGACAACGAAACACGCCTGTTTCGACCGCGGACACCCATCCGACAGGGAGCCGATCCCCGTTGTGAACCGCGATGCCCGTTACCGAAGAATCCGGCCGGAACCGGAAATCGTCGAGCGAGGCACACTGAAATACAAAAGATGAAATCTGCAAAAAACGCGGCTATTTCTTTGTTTTTACAAAATATCCACGTATATTCGCATTGTCTACCACACGGTTTTCAGCCTTCCAACTCTGTTCCGTGTGGGCAGGTAGGCATCACAAATATACTACTAATTTAATTATTATGAAAAAACTTCCGACATTTTTTTCTAATGCGGGGGGGGGAATTTAGGTAATTTCATTTTAGCATCTCTTTTATTTCTCATCGAAACCCTCTTTTTCTCCACTTCCGCCTTCTCCCAGGGAAGAACAATTCAAGGGACCGTGCAAACAGAGCAAGGTAAACCCATCTACGGAGCCACCGTCATCGTTCAGAACACCACGCTCGGCACCACGACCGACGCAGACGGAAAATTCTCCATCAAACTCGACGCAGGCACCCAGCCCGTCCTGCAAATCTCATTTATCGGTTACGAAACCCAGACAGTCCCCGCCGCCGGCAAAACGCAGGTGGAGGTAATCCTGCGCGAAGCCGTCAACGAGATGGACGACGTGGTGGTGGTCGGCTACGGCACGATGCGCAAAAAGGATCTTACGGGCGCCATCGCCAGCGTTGACGGCACGGCACTCACCGCCCGCAAAACCAGCCAGATTTCGAACGCCCTTCAAGGGGCTTTGCCCGGAGTCACCGTGACGAGGACCAATTCAGCCCCCGGCGCCAATGCCACCATCCGCATCCGCGGCATCACCTCGATGAAGGACAGCTCGCCGCTGGTCATCATCGACGGCGCTCCCGGAGCGATCGGCGATGTCAATCCGGCCGATGTGGAGAATATCTCCGTGCTGAAAGACGCCGCCTCGGCCGCCATCTACGGAGCCCGCGCCGCCGCCGGCGTGATCCTCATCACCACCAAACGCGCCAAGAGCGGCGAACCGACCTCGGTGGACTACACCTATTCGATCTCGCTCGACTATCCGACCCGCATGCCCGAATACGAAGACGCCGTGGGCTACATGAAGGCCCAGAACGAACAGATGTACAACGACACGCCGTCGGGCGGTCTGTACAGCGTCTACACGCAGGAGGAGATCGCCGACTACCGGAAATTCCACGCGCAGAATCCCGATCTCTATCCGGACACCGACTGGCTCGGCATGATCCTCAAAAAGAACGCCCTGCGCCAGTCGCACGCCCTGAGCATCACCTCCGCCGGCAAGACCACGCGCACGAAAATCAGCCTGGGCTACGACGATGTGGACGGTCTTTTCCGGAAGAACCTTTCGTGGAAACGCTTCACCGTGCGGGCCAACAACGACATCCGGCTGGCCAAATGGCTCAACGTGTCGCTCGACCTGAACATGCGCAAAACCAAGTCGGTGAATCCCTATTACAGCCCGTCGAGTACGATGCGCTACATGCCGCCGACGTTCGCCGCCGAGTGGAGCGACGGCCGTACCGCCTCGGGAAAAGAGGGCATCAACCCCTACGGCAAGATGATGGAGGGCGGTACGAAACGCAACGAGACGTGGCTCGGAGGCGGCAAGTTCCAGGTCGAGATCACGCCCGTCAAAGGGCTGAAAATCACGGGTGCGTTCGTACCCAAATACGTGTTCGAAAAGGACAAGGATTTCAACATCGCCGTGCCCTACACGCCCTGGAACGATCCCACGGTCACGCCCTCGTACCTCTCCGGCGCCACGACCACAGACCTCAAGGAGAGCCGCACGGACACCTATACGCACACCACCCAGCTCTTCGCCAACTACGACATCGACCTGGGACGCAACGGCGACCATCACCTGAGCGTCATGGCCGGCGTTGAGGACTATTACAAACACTACGAGGACATCTACGCCTCCCGCGACCAGTTCAAGATCAGCTACTACCCCTATCTGTCGATGGGCTCCACCGAGCTGATGGGGGCCGGCGTGAACAACTCGCCCTACGAAAACGCCTACGTCTCGGTGTTCGGCCGCGTGAACTACAACTACAAATCGAAATATTACGCCCAGGCGAACTTCCGCTACGACGGCTCGGGACGCTTCAAGAAAGGCAACCGCTGGGGATTCTTCCCCTCGGTGTCGGCCGGCTGGGTCCTCACGCAGGAGAAATTCATGGAGGGGGGGCGCGCAACGTACTCTCGTTCCTCAAGCTGCGCGCATCTTACGGACAGCTGGGCAACGACCGCATCGGCAACTATCCCTACCAATCGACCCTTTCGTCGAACGACCCGGTGGGTTTCGTCGGTTCCTCAAGTCTGGTACAGGCCCTGCAAGGGTTCTCGGCCTATCAGATGGTTCTCGACGACATCACCTGGGAGACCACCGAAACCTATGACTTGGGCATCGACGTCAATTTCCTCAACGACCGTCTGCGGATCACGGCCGACTACTATAAAAAGACCACGCGCGACATGCTTATCCTGGTGGACATCCCCTCCTATCTGGGCTACACGGCCCCCTATAAGAACTCGGGCGACATGAACACCAAAGGCTGGGAGATCACCCTCGGCTGGCGCGACAACATCGGCGATTTCAGCTACGGACTCACGTTCAACCTTTCGGACGACGTTTCGAAGATGGGCTACATCGGCAACAAGGAGGTCATCTCGAACGGCAAGATCATCCGCGAGGGCGAGGAATACCAATCGTGGTACGGCTACGTCAGCGAGGGCCTCTATCAGACCCCCGAGGAGGTTGCGAATTCGGCGACCATGGGTTCCTACGTCTCCCCGGGCGACATCCGCTACCGGAACTTCGGCGACGGCGACCCGAACAATCCGCTCATCTCGACGGACTACGACCGCCGGGTGTTAGGCTCCTCGCTCCCGCACTTCAACTACGGCGGTTCGGTCGATCTGGCCTGGCGCGGCATCGACTTCAACCTGACGTTCCAGGGCGTCGGCCAGCGCAACTCCTATCTGACGGACGAGATGGTGCAGCCGCTCCGCGGTCAGTGGTATAACTTCGCCACCTACATCGGGGGGGGGGAATTCGTGGAGCCGTAAAAACACCATCGAACAGAACAAGCGTGCCAAATACCCGCGTTATTCGTGGGCCAGCGCGAACAACAACTATGCGATCTCCGACTACTGGCTTTTCGACGGCTCCTACTTCCGCGTGAAAAACATCTCGCTGGGCTACACCCTGCCCCAGAAGTGGATGAGCAAAATCCACGTCAAGAGCCTGCGCTTCGCCGTGACGCTCACCGACTTCTTCACCCACAGCCACTTCCCCGAGGGCTGGGACCCCGAGGTCGGCACCACCGGCTATCCCATCACCAAATCGGTACTCTTCTCCGCACAGCTCAAATTCTAACGTCGCATCAAAGAGAGAAAAGCATATGAAAACCATTAAAATCGCATTATTCGCCCTGGCCGGCAGCCTGGCAGTTTCGTGCAGCGACCTGGACCTTTCGCCCAGGGACAAGGCGGCCAGCGGCTCGTGGTTCCAGACGGCCGAGCAGTTCGAACTGAACCTCAACGCCCTGCTCCACCACACCTACTGGCCCATGGAACGCAACGAATGGACCTCCGGCAACCAGACCGAGCTGGACATGCTGACCGACGACGGGCAGAACCGCAACTCCCCGGGCCGTTTCCTGATCGACGGCGTGAACTCCGATTATCCGCTCTCGGTCCGCATGTGGGACATCACCTACACGGGCATCAACCGCTGCAACAAGATCATCACCGAGCTCCGCAAGCACGAAGGCCAGATCGAACAGGCCCGCTACGACCGCATCATGGCCAACGCCCGCTTCTACCGCGCCTGCTTCTACGCCCGCATCATGATCCACTTCGGCGATCCCGTCGTGGTTCCGGAAGATATGGACATGGACTCCGAGCAGGGCCGCGAGAGTGCCTACGAACTGACCCGCAGCGACATGTGGACCGTTCTTCCCGACATTCTCAAAGAGTTCGACGACGTAGCGCCGATCCTGCCCGTATCCTACGGAGGCGAGATCGAGCGCGCCACGCGCGGCGCGGCCTACGGCATGAAGGCCCGCTTCGCCCTCCACTTCGCGTCGATCCGCAAATGGGACTCGACCGAACGGGGCGGTTTCGGCGACGACGATCCGGCCGAGGCCGAGAAGCTCTTCAAGGAGGCCCGCGACGCCGCCTGGAACTGCATGCAGCTGAATGCCTACACCCTCCATTCGGATTTCGGACAGCTGTTCCGCAACGCCACGAAACACTCGCCCGAGGGCATCTTCAACATTCCCCGCTCGAAAGCGCTGTCGAACGACTCGAAATACCAGTATCTCGGCGGTCAGGCCTGCACGGCCAAACTGCCCCGTCTGTCGGGAGCCCCGACCTGCACGACCTGCCTGCCTTCGTGGTACCTCCTCTGTGCGTTCCTCGACGATCAGGGCAAGCCCATCGACGAATCGACGGTCTACGACCCCCACAAACCGTTCGAGCACCGCGACCCGCGCTGCACCTATACCATCGTGGAGCACGGCACGCAGCATCTGGGCGTGATCTTCGACCCGCATTTCGACCGGGACAAGGTGTACAGCTCGCGCGAAGGGGCGGAAGTGGTCAACAACGACTCGCGCTCCTACAAGATTCAGGGCACCTCGAACCAATACGCCTCCTACAACGGTCTGGTGCTGAAAAAGCACGTCGATGAGGACTGGCTGGCTCCGTTCGAGCCCGAGAACGACAAGCTCATCCTGCGCTACGCCGATGTCCTGCTGATGTACGCCGAGGCGAAGATCGAGCTGAACGAGATCGACGACACGGTGCTCGACGCCATGAACCAGGTCCGCGCCCGCGCCTACAAGGCGTCCGTCACGGCCACCTCCGACTATCCGGCCATCACCGAACGGTCGCAGGACAAGCTCCGCACGATCCTGCGCACCGAGCGCCGCATGGAGTTCGCCTTCGAGAACCTGCGCCTGTACGACATCTGGCGCTGGCGCATCGCCGAGAAGGTGCTCAACCGCCCCTGGATCGGACTGCCGAAGAAAGACCAAAAGCTCCAGCGCGCCTATATCGACAACAACATGTGGTTCCACGGGGCCGTGCCTCAGGTGGACGAGGACGGATGCGTCGATTTCATGGCCCCCGTGGCCAAAGGCGCCGCCGACTTCTTCAACAGCAACGCCTACGCACAGATTCTCGCCGAGTGCAAGTTCGTGGCTCCGAAGAGCTATCTGTGGCCTCTCCCGACCACCACGATGCAGGTCATGAAGAACATCAAGGAAAACAACCCGGGTTACTAACTCACAAAGCCGGACCCGCCGGGCGCCCTTCGCGGGGCGTCCGGCGCCGGTGCGGCGACAACGCGAAGAGACACATGAACAAAATGGTGAAATTGCTGCTCGCATGTACGGGCATCCTGCTGTTCCCGGCCGCCGGGGCAGCTCCGAAAGAGCACACGCTCCGAAACGACAAACTGCAAGTCTCGATCGACGACCGGGGCCGCCTGACCAGCATCAGGAACCTCGAAACCGGCCGGGATTACGCCGGCGGCGACTATCTCTGGCGCCTCTACTACGACACGCAGAAGGCCAAGGAGATCGAGGTGCTGCCCGCGGACCCGGATGTGCGCAATTACAGCTTCACGGAGGTGGACGGCAGGCTGTACTTCCGGGAAAACTCCGTCATGCGCGCGGTGAAGCTGGACGGGGCGAATACGCGCCGTGTGCGGGAGCTGATCGGGCTGCGCAGCCAGACGCGCAGGCTCATGCAGGTACAGCTTGACGGGTGCGGAGACGCGGCGGTACAGCTGGAGCAGGACAGGCTGAACCGGCTGTACGACAATTTTGTGCGGCGGTATGGCCGCATCAACAGCCGTGGGAACGCGGGCGTATTCCGGGACGACAGCGGATATTTTCTTCTGTGCGCGCTGGAGGTGTTCGATGACGAGGGGAACTTCAAGTGCAAATCGGACATGTTCACAAAGCGCACCATCCAGGCGCGCAGGCCTGCGACCGAGGTGGGGACAGCCAGCGAAGCGCTGGCTGTTTCCATTTCCGAACGCGCGTGCGTGGATCTTCCATATATGGCGCAGCTCCTGCGCACGGAGGACCAGGACGGGATCGTCCGTGCATTGCAGGGCGCTATTTTTCGAGACCCGTCGCGCGTGCGGGAGGGTATCCCGGAAAGCGGCTGGGTGACGGCGGACGAATACCTGTCCGGGAATGTGCGCCGCAAGCTGCGTCAGGCGCAGCGGGCGGCACAGCAGGACCCTTCTTTTGCAGTCAATGTGGAAGCTCTTACCGCCGCCCAGCCCAAAGACCTGGATGCGTCGGAGATCGAGGTGCGTCTGGGCGCTACCTGGATCGACAAGGAATATATCCAGCAGTTTATGTATGAGACCTTTAATACCCCGTTTTATCTCCAGCGCAGTATCGGGGTCAACTATTCGTCCTTTACCGCTGAATGGCAGATCAAGGGGAAATCTTCTGTATCCTACAACGATGTGGCAGCTTATACCACCTATGGGACCAGTCGTGCCAATGCCTACAAGATTTTAGAGGACAGCCTGAACCTGCGGGATGTCCGCATCTATGACACCATAGAGGACGCAGACGGAAAAGAGCGCCGCGTGCTGAACGCCAAGGAGACCACCCTGGCGGCTCAAAAACAGCAGGCGATCCGGGAAGCCTTTAGGGACTGGATCTGGAGAGACCCGGAGCGCCGCCAGACTTTGGTGCGCCAGTACAAC
>OLWB01003648.1_pt1 | contig 10763 bp, 7 predicted proteins | sample 1673331 | NCBI WGS metagenome assembly OLWB01 (sample SAMEA3178943, study PRJEB25190) | human gut metagenome | biome: human gut; feature: human-associated habitat; material: faeces | place: Austria | collected 2013 | reverse complement strand
GCAAGGAGAATATCCATTGCCCCCTGCACTTTTTTCAGTTTATTCCACTGAGTTATCCCATGTCTTAATACATAAATCAGCATTAACTTCTCAACTCGATTCCAAGGTCTGTCAGACCATTCAGGATTTTCTTCATTGCAGCTGTAATCTCGCTCTCTTCCAGAGTCTTGTCATGGTGACGGAATACCAGAGAATAAGCCATGGATTTATATCCTCCTTTAATCTGGTTTCCTTCATAAATGTCAAATAACTGATAACTCTCCAGAATCTTTCCGCCTCTCTGGGCAATGACCGCTTCTATCTGGCCTACAAGTATTTCTCTGGGGACTACCATGCTGATATCCCTTGTAACCGCAGGATATTTGGCAATTCCTGTATATTTGTGGTTGAAACCAGCAAATTCCAGAACATCCAGAATGTCGATCACTGCGATATATGCTTTCTCTCCGATGGAGTAATTGTCTGCAACAGATGGGTGAACCTCACCTAAGTATCCGACAACTTTACCCTCGTAGATCATGTTTGCCTGTCTTCCAGGATGAAGGAATGGCTTCTCGCTGTTTGGATCGTAGGTAACCTTTTTCTTCATTCCGATCTTCTCGAAGAACTCCTCGCATACACCCTTCATATCGAAGAAATCGCCGTTTCCATACATACCAAGTGTAAAGTGCATACGCTCATCCGGAAGTTCTGTAAGAGGAAGTGCTTTCGGACGATATACATTACCAAGTTCATAGAGACGTACATCTTTATTTCTTCTGTTATAGTTCGTAGCCAGAGAACTGAGCATACCGTTTAAAGTAGTTGTTCTCATGACACTGTAGTCTTCTCCCAGAGGATTGCTGATCACGATTCCCTGACGGAGCTTACTGTCAGCCGGAAGTCTTAATTTGTCAAATACCTTCGGACTTTCGAAGGAATAAGACATTCCCTGGCTGAATCCACAGAACTCAGCAATATCACTTGCCACCTGCTCAATACGAAGCTTGAACGGAAGCTTACCTGTTGTAGCCTCTCCAGACGGAAGTGTTGTCGGGATATTGTCATATCCGAAAAATCTTGCAACTTCCTCTGCAAGGTCAGCTAATCTGAACAGATCGTGACGGAATGTCGGTGCGATCACTTCTTTTGTCTCTGCATCGTAATCAAGATCGATTTTCTTGAAATATCCAAGCATATCTTCCTCAGAAATATTTGTTCCGAGCATGCGGTTGATCTTCTCTGCATCAAATGGAACACGTACAGGCTCTTTCTTCTTGCTGTATACGTCAATTGCTCCTCCGACAACTTCACCTGCTCCAAGCTCTTCTACAAGCTGGCAGGCACGGTTCAGTGCATCCATTGCATTGTTCGGATCAAGTCCCTTCTCAAACTTGCCGGAAGCATCTGTACGAAGTCCGACACGCTTACTGGACTTACGGATGTTCACACCGTCAAAACAAGCTGCCTCAAAAAGCATTGTCTTCGCGTTATCTGTGATCATGGAATTCTCTCCTCCCATGATTCCGGCGATTCCAACAGCTTTTTCTCCGTCACAGATCATCAGAACATCTTTGTCCATTGTTCTTTCCTGTCCATCCAGTGTAACGAACTTCTCTCCATCCTGTGCATTCTTAACTACGATCTGATGTCCTGCAAGTGTATCAAGATCATAAGCATGCATTGGCTGTCCGTACTCTTCCATTACATAGTTTGTAATATCAACCAGGTTGTTGATCGGACGGATTCCAACAGATGACAGTCTGCGCTGTAACCACTTTGGTGATGGTCCGATCTTAATATTCTTAACCGCTCTTGCGCAGTATCTGGAACACAGATCTGTATTCTCTACAGTCACCTTTACATAGTCATTGACATCCTCATCATTTCCTGTCTCTGTTACAACCGGTGGTTTAAACTCTTTATTAAATGTAGCAGCTGCTTCACGTGCGATACCTACTACACTGTAGCAGTCTACACGGTTTGATGTGATCTCATATTCAAAAACAACATCATGAAGACCAAGAAGTTCTATCGCATCTGCTCCAACCTCTGTGTCCTCCGGGAAAATGTAAATACCATTCTCCGGCTGTTCCGGATACATCTCCTTTGTAGAACCAAGTTCTTCGATAGAACACATCATTCCGTAACTTGGAACTCCACGGAGTTTTCCTTTCTTGATCTTAATTCCACCGGCAACTCTCTGTCCCGGCTCATGTCCGCCTGCAACGCGTCCACCGTCTAATACAACAGGAACTTTCGCTCCCTCGAACACATTTTTTGCACCTGTTACGATCTGTATAACCTCTGTACCGATATTCACCTGGCAAACTACCAGCTTGTCCGCATCCGGGTGTTTCTCAATTTTCTCAATCTGACCCACAACGATCTTGTCAAGGTCTGCATCCAGCTCCTCGAATCCTTCAACCTTTGTTCCTGTCAGAGTCATTGCATCTGTATATTCCTGCGCTGTCACGTCAAGATCCGGGACATACGCTTTGATCCATGATAATGAAGTATCCATTTTATATCTCCTTTTTTAGTTTAATTTCATCAAAGGGGCGGCTCTAAAATCCAACGGCTCTGCGCCGTTGCCGCGCCGCATTCGCGCCGCTTGAAGATTTTATCGCGCTCGTTAGAACTGTTTCAGGAATCTGATGTCGTTCTCGTATAATAAACGCATATCGTCGATCTCATATTTCAGAAGAGCGATACGCTCCAGTCCTACACCGAATGCAAATCCGTTGTACTCTTCCGGATCAATTCCGCACATCTCGAGAACATGTGGATGAACCATACCACATCCAAGAATCTCGATCCAGCCTGATCCTTTACAGAAACGACATCCCTTGCCGCCACACTTAAAGCAGCTTACATCAACCTCAGCACTTGGCTCTGTAAATGGGAAATGATGTGGACGGAATTTTACTTTTGTATCTGGTCCGAAGAATTCTTTTGCAAACTGCTCTAAGGTTCCTTTTAAGTCTGCAAATGTGATTCCTTTATCTACAACTAATCCTTCTACCTGATGGAACGATGGAGAATGTGTTGCATCAACTTCGTCAGAACGGAATACTCGTCCAGGTGCGATCATACGGATTGGCAGCTTGCCCTGTTCCATTACGCGGGCCTGTACCGGTGATGTCTGTGTTCTCAGCACAATATCATCATTGATATAGAAAGTATCCTGCTCATCCTTTGCCGGATGATCTGCCGGAATGTTCAGCTTCTCAAAGTTATACAGATCATACTCAACTTCCGGTCCTTCTACAACTTCATATCCCATGCCTACGAAGATACGCTCTACTTCTTCCAGTGCGATTGTGTTCGGATGTCTATGTCCTACACTGTTCTTCTTAGATGGAAGTGTAACATCGATTACTTCTGCTTTCAGCTTCTCTTCACGAATCGCTTTCTCCATTCTTGTCTTAGATTCCTCTAAGAGTTCCTCAATTGCTGCTCTTGTATCATTCACAAGCTGTCCAACCTTCGGACGTTCCTCCGGTGCAACATCTTTCATTCCTTTTAATACGGCTGTCAGTTCACCTTTTTTACCAAGAAACTTTACACGCACGTCATTGAGTTTCTCCGGAACGTCAGCCTCCTGAATTCTTGCGACTGCTTCCGCTTTAATCTGTTCCAGTCTTTCTTTCATCGTTTTCTCCTTTCTTAACTCACTTATCAGGGACGAACGTTTTCATAAAGAAAGACCTCATCCCAAAAGGGACGAGGTCTGAATCACTCGCGGTACCACCCTGATTCCTGCATTCTGATCTACAGGCACTCTAAGTTGTGTAACGTACAACATACGACATTCTCTACTTTTCACATCCGAACATATCCGTTCTCCTGACTGTCCCTTAGATGCTTCCTTTCAAAAATGCAGCTCACGTGTGAATTTCAATCGCTATCTGAACTTAAGAGAACTTTCAGCCGATGATTCTCTCTCTCTGCAAGAAAACAGGTCTCTACTGTGCACGATCTTCGCTTTTCAAATCTAATAAACTTTTCATATTCTAAGTGAATTTACCAGTCTATTTTAACACAGCATTTCTTTTTGTCAAGTCTAAATGAACTCCTATTATAGTGTACAATTTTTGTTTGATAAAAAGAAAATTGCCAAAAGCATCTGTTTAGACACTTCTGGCAATTATGTATTATCTTAATTCAAATCAAGACAATTCTTATTATCTACGTGTAAATCTCTTTCTGAAAATAACAGTAACAATTGCAGCACCACAAATAGCCATTACAAAAACATTCATTGCGATATTAGCTGTATCTCCTGTCTTAGGAGCTTCTGTCTTTGTTGTTTTCTTATCTGCTGTATCTACTTTCTTGTTTGTATTGTCATTTGTTTTGTTATTATCCTTTTCTACAGCTGGTTTTACCGGAGTTGGATTTACAGGTGTAGTTTGATCTGGAGTCGGCTTTGGATCTGGAGTTGGAGTCGGCTCTGGATCTGGAGTTGGCTCCGGATCTGGAGTTGGTTCTGGATCTGGAGTTGGTTCTGGATCTACAGCCGGAATCTTTTCTACGATCATAATGCGTACACGCAGTGTGCCATAAGCTACTTTAATCTTTGTCATCTGTGGTACACATGATACGAGCTGATATCCTTCTGGCAGCTGGAAATCTGTTCCAAGTTCAAATGTCTTTAATACACCCTCGCCTTCTGCAGCTGATTCTTTTACTGTTGTGCTTCCAACATACTCACCTTTTACTGTTGCAAATGTCACATTCAAAACGGCCTCTGCTGTTTCTGCCGGAATAGACTCTACATCCATTGTATGTTCAGATGTCACTCCAAGCGGTACGTCAACATTTGTCGTCTGATCCTCACTTGTTTCAGCAGCAAAAACATTCAGCGAATTAACCAGTAACATCGCTAATGTAAGGCTTGAAATAAGGAGTTTTCTCATCCTCTTTTTCATAACAAATCTTTCCTTCCTTTCTTAATTATGAGTATAAGTCTCTTTTGTATGACTTCTAACCCCCCTTCTTATAAATTATCGCAAAAACCATTTTAATTATAAAAAACAATTTTTACTATTTCAAAAATCTTTCGATATAATATATAGAGACACTCATTACATCAAAAAACTTCTGACTTCCATCTTGTATCTGAGAGGCTATACCGCTAATAACATCAATTCTGTCTATTATCTACCCAATCTTTACATTGCGGCATATTCATACGTTTGTAGTATACGCCTTAATTATTCTTCTGTCAATTATTTGTGTACTTTTTGTGTTTTTCTTATTTTCTGCTTTTAACCCCTTCTAAAATTGCATTGATTTCTCCCCCAAGCAGAATAATATACATACACGTATATAACCACAACATAACAAGAATGATCGTTGTAAAACTACCATACATATTAGTGAATCCTTTAAAAATATCCAAATAGATGGAAAAGATAAAGGAAAGTGCCATCCACCCGCAGGCAGTAAAGAAAGCTCCCGGCAGCTGTTTCCGAAGTGTAGTCTTCCCTGCTGCTCCACGGTTCGGAAGGAACTTATATACCAAATCCCAGAAAAATGTCAACAACGGAAGCGTAAAATAAATACGCAACCGAACAACCTTGTGAATCACCTTGCTTAAAAATGGTGCATGTTCATAAACGATCACACTGATACTGTTGCCGAATACGGAAAGTACCAGTGAAAGCATGATTGCCACAAGGAACAAAAATGTATAAAGGCATGCTCTTGCACGCAGATAAAAATAATTTCTTGTCTCTGTATTTTCATAAATGCAGTTCAATCCATAGGTTACTGAAAGTACACCCTTTCCAGCTGACCACAATGCAACTAAAATCGTCACAGGGATGATTGAACTAGATGTCATATATACCTGATTCACAATACTTTCAATCATCGGGCTGACTGTGGATGGAAATACCGGAAGTACAGCCTCCATCACATCCGCTTTCGTCACTGGTGTAAATTGTACCATTGTTAAAAGCAACATAAAGATAGGAATCAATGAAAGCACAAAGAAATATGCCGCCTGTGCTGCGAAAGCTCCCGTGTGATGCGAACTCACGGTAGCTGCAATTCGCAATCCGCGCTCTTTTATCTTATTAAACTTCTCCATTTTCTTTAACTCCCCAGGTTAAATACTCAGAACGGCTTATGTTTCTTCTCAGCCGTCACGAAATTGTTACTTCATGGATAATACCATAACTATTCTCAATATTCAAGCAAAAAAGAAAGACAGCCGAATCTCTTCAGCTGTCCCTTAACTTTATCTTTTGTCTAATCCCCAAAATGCCGTTCCCTGTATTTTGAGTCCTAGCCACGGCTAGGTGGGCAACCTCATCCTGCTTTTCTGCCGTCCACTGCAAAAACGGAGGCCTGGCATATTACTCAGTCTTATCGGAATCCCTTTTTAAATAATGTAGGTTCAAAATATCAGGGTTCTCGCACATTTCAGGTTTTTCTTCTTTCTTAACCTATTGCTATTATACTCTATCCACATCATTTTTACAACTGTAAATATGTGGATTTTGCAATTCTGTCAGCAAAAAGAAACGGAACTGACATTTTTAATAATATCTGTTTCTGAGATTTCTTGTATAAACACCGAACCAGATCAATACAATAAGGAAAATAATCATTGCAACTGTATCTACTATTGTCATTGTATGAACATAACAGTGAATCACATCGATCACTCCATAGATCACAGATACCAGTCCAAAGACAAAAAGTGCCGGAGCTGTTTTTGCTATATAAGCCTCTTTGTCCTTACATTTTTTATAAGTATAATCTTTTCCCAGGAGAATTGATGCATTGATCTCGCCCTTTACTTTCATTATAACAAAGGAATACAATGCGTAAATTCCACAACATAGAACAAAAATACCTATAAATCCCCACATGCTGTTATTCATTTTTTACACCCCAAGAATATTTTTTACTGTCTCTTTCATCTGATCTGCATCACACTCTGTTGTATGACGAACCTCTGCACCACGGATTTCTTTGATCGCATTTGGAATCGGGAAGCCAGATACTTTTTCAAGCTCATCAATCAGTGCAAAGTCTTCCATCTCATCATACTTCGGATCAATTGCTGTCATAACGTTGCGTACGAACTTGTACGGACTTGCTGTAGAAGCAACCAGACATTTCTTCTCGTCCTTTGTATCTTTACGATACTGTGCACACACATGTGCTGCAACTGCTGTATGAGTATCCATCACATATCCCGTCTTCTGATATGTGTCATGGATCGTCTCTTTCACTTCTTCTTCTGTCGCAAATCCTCCGACAAAGTCTTTCAGACCTTCCTTCATCTCAGCTGTGATCTCATACACACCTTTTTCTTTCAGCTGTGTCATGAGCTCTGCATCCTTCTGTGCATCCTGTCCTGCGATTGTGTAGATCAGACGCTCCAGGTTGCTGGAGATCAGAATGTCCATGGATGGAGAAGATGTCAGAATGAACTCTCTGTTTCTGTCATAGACACCTGTCTGGAAGAAATCAAAGAGAACCTTGTTATCATTAGAAGCACAGATCAGTTTTGCGATCGGCACGCCCATCTGTTTTGCATAATATGCAGCAAGGATATTTCCAAAGTTTCCTGTCGGAACTGTAACATTGATCTCCTCGCCTTCCTGGATCTCTTCATTCTCAAGCAGTTTAGCATAAGCATATACATAATAAACAACCTGCGGTACAAGACGTCCGATATTGATGGAGTTTGCTGATGAGAACTGATATCCCTTCGCATCTAATTCTGCTGCCAGCTCTTTGTCTTCAAAGATTGCCTTCACACCGCTCTGTGCGTTATCAAAGTTACCATGGATTGCTACAACAGAAGTATTCTCTCCCTTCTGTGTCACCATCTGTAATTCCTGAACGTGGCTTACGCCTCCCTTTGGATAGAACACGATGATCTTTGTTCCCGGAACATCTGCAAAACCTGCAAGTGCAGCCTTACCTGTATCTCCGGAAGTTGCTGTCAGGATCACGATATCATTTTTCACCTGGTTCTTTCTTGCGGAAGTGATCATCAGATGCGGCAGGATAGAAAGTGCCATATCTTTAAATGCGATCGTTGCTCCGTGGAACAGTTCCAGATGATAAGTATCTCCCACCTTCACAAGTGGTGCGATCACTTCTGTATCAAACTTTGAATCATAAGCACTGTTAATGCAGTGTTTCAGTTCTTCTTCTGTAAAATCTGTAAAGAACTGTTTCATAACTGCATAAGCTGTCTCCTGATATGACATGTCTTTAAGTTCATCCATTGTTACATCCAGCTTCGGAACGGATACAGGAACAAACAGTCCTCCATCATCAGCCAGTCCCTTTAAGATGGCCTGTGAAGCTGTAACAGTCTTGTCTGAATTTCTGGTGCTTTTGTATAATAGATTCATCCTTACATCCCTCTTTTATCTTGATTTCTTACTTTTAGTTTCCAGTGAAAATCACTCTTGTCTGCAAGTATAACACAACTTTTCTTATACCACAAGAAAATATATTATTTTTGCTTTTTTAAGTTACCACTTTACTTTACTGTAGTTTTTTACTCTGTGGCCGGAAGATGATTGCCAAAACTCCGCATACTCCCATAAGAAGCGGATAATACAGATTCGGAATAATCTGAAGCGGTGTCAATCCGGTCAGTGTTGCTGCTGACAGAAGCTGTGCTCCGTATGGAATGATACCCTGGCCTACAGATGTAAACATATCCAGAAGTGAGGCTGATCTTCTCGGATCTACATCAAACTCTTCACTGATTTCTTTTGCGATTGGACCTGTCATAACAATGGCAACCGTATTATTTGCTGTACATGCATCAACAAAAAGGGCAAGAAGTGCAATTCCGAATTCTGCTCCTCTTCTTCCATTGATCTTGCTCTTGATCAGATTCAGAATGAACTGGATTCCACCATGCTCTTTCACAAGTGATACAATACATGCTACAATAATAGAAATAACTGTGATGTCATACATTGATGTCACACCATTTCCAACAACCTGGAACATTTCAGAAAGTGCAATATGTCCCATGCTTACACCTACGATCAGGGAGATCACAATTCCGCTGATCAAGACAACAAATACATTGATTCCGATAAGTGCTCCAAGAAGAACAACCATATACGGAAGAACTTCCCAAAGGCTGTAACTTAAGTTTTCCTCCAAATGGAAATTCATATTTCTTGTTACAAACCAGAAAATTAATACTGTAATAATCGCTGCCGGAAGAACGATGAAAAAGTTTGCCTTAAACTTGTCTTTCATTTCACATCCCTGTGTCTTAACTGCTGCAATTGTTGTATCAGAGATCATAGAAAGGTTATCTCCAAACATAGCTCCACACACAACTGCTCCGATGCAGATACTAAGTGCAAATCCTGTCTTTTCACTGATTCCAACTGCAATCGGTGCAAGTGCTGCAATCGTTCCCATGGAAGTTCCCATAGAAACCGAAATAAAACATCCGATCAGAAACAGACCTGCAACTGCAAAATGTGCCGGGATCAATGACAATCCTAAATTGACTGTACTGTCTACCCCACCTGCTGCAGTAACTGCACCTGAAAAACCTCCGGCGCAGAGAAAGATCAGGCTCATCGTAATGATGTTTTCCTCACCAACACCTTTGGCAATCACTTCAATCTTCTTGTTAAAACTCAATTCTTTATTCTGCAAAAATGCAACAAACAATGCGATCAAAAACGCAACGATCGCCGGCATCGCATAAAAATCTTTGAACACAATTCCCGCACCGAGAAAAATGATCAAAAACACTCCTATTGGAAGTAGTGCAATCGCTCTTCCTTTTTTCTCTTTCTCCATAAAATCCTCCTGCTCATACCATTTTTATTTTTATCCCCATTTTCTTTCATCGGATTGGCAGCTGCCTTCCCGACTTGTATACGTATAAAAGGCAGTGACTATTTTTGTACTGCCACTGCCTTTTCTATTTTCTTATTTTGCTGCAATATATCCTTTTGCTGTCAATGCCTCTGCACAGAGAACTGCTCCACCTGCTGCACCTCTTACTGTGTTATGGGACAGTCCGATAAACTTGTAATCGAACATTGTATCTTCTCTCAGACGTCCGATAGATACGCCCATTCCACGCTCGTAGTTCACATCCTCTGTTACCTGTGGACGGTTGTCCTCTTCAAGGTACTGGATAAACTGCTTCGGAGCACTCGGAAGTTCTGCTTCCTGTGGGAATCCCTTGAATGCTACAAGTTTCTCGATCAGCTGCTCTTTTGTAGGCTTCTTCTCGAAGTTGATGAATACTGCTGCTGTATGTCCGTCTAATACAGGTACTCGGATACACTGTGTTGTGATAACAGGACTTGTCGCTTTTTTAATAACACCATCTTCAATCTTGCCCCATAATCTAAGTGGTTCCTGTTCTGACTTTTCTTCTTCACCGCCAATGAAAGGAATAATATTTCCTAGCATTTCAGGCCAATCCTTAAATGTCTTTCCTGCACCTGAAATAGCCTGGTATGTTGTTGCAACAACTGTCTTTGGCTCATATCCTGCTTTCTTAAGTAATTTCTTATTTACAATAATTCCGTAACTTTCATAACAATAACCCATTGACGCAACCTTGCCGTTTTCATCTTTTAAGTTAAATGCATCTGTACTTAATTCTTTGTAAACATCTGTATCTTTAAGATCGATGCAATAATCATCCCAAGTCTTAACTGCTGCCTGATTACCAACAACAAATAATGTTGGAGCTGCTGATTTACCCATCTCAGATGTTAATGTTGAATTGTAGTTTCCTGAAGCTGCTG
>OLWB01003642.1_pt1 | contig 10774 bp, 8 predicted proteins | sample 1673331 | NCBI WGS metagenome assembly OLWB01 (sample SAMEA3178943, study PRJEB25190) | human gut metagenome | biome: human gut; feature: human-associated habitat; material: faeces | place: Austria | collected 2013 | reverse complement strand
AAAACCGAGAACAACAACCCGACCACCCAACAGCAGCCTGCGCCGAATAATACGCACGGACTATTGAACAAGAAGGTGTTCGAAAACTATTTGTCTCAACAAAAGCCATACCTCAATCCCGATTTCAAACTGACTGACATGGCCGAGATAATGGGTGTAAACCGTACCGTCATGTCCAACTTTATCAATCAAACGTATGGTATGAATTTCAGGCGTTATCTAAACCTGTGTCGGATCAAAGAGTATCAGGCACTGATAGTGCATCCTTCAAACAAGGGTAAAAATCCGTATCAGGTAATGGCCATGGCGGGATTTAAAGACTCCAGACATTTCCAGCGTGCGATTCAACTGGAAAATATATATAAAGAACAGACTCACAAAGAACCATAAATAAACCAAAAGGATGAATCAAGATATCGGACGTGCTATAGTTTTTTCAATACCTGCAGTAAGTGCTGCGGTCAGCTTGATTATGATTTCGCTCGACATAACCCGCTCTTCCAATACGGTCAACCGAAAAATACATTACAGCATAATCACTGTATACTGTCTAATAATACTGTACTGGAGCGGACTGGTAATGTATTCCATCGCCCGTGACGCTTTCATAGCATACTTGCCTGTTTGCTTTTCCTCGTTTAGTTTTATTCCCATATTCCTGTACATGATCACCTATATTATTACAGGAGTAGGCGATCGAAAGCATTTCCCCACATACCATTTCATCCTTCCAGCATGTTTGACCGTAACTATCCACGTGATTGCCTTTACAGTACCGTTCCAGCAACGATGGAATGCCATTTATGATAACGGAGTAAGCCTAACAAGCGCAATTATTGACAGCACGTATATCATCTGTATTTTGCTGAGTATTTTATATTCCGGGTTGAGCCTGCTCCGCATAAAATCGTACAAACGTCAAGTTACCAATTATTCCGCTGATATCTACCGTATGTCGCTGGACTGGTTGTCCTTTATCATCATCTTCAGGGTCCTGTTGCAAACCTTACCGATAGCCGGATTAATATTGGGCATCGAACTATTCAATAAATTGGGGTTTATCTGGACATTCACAACATTACCAGCAGTCTTTACTCAGATTGTGTTGTGCCTGAACATTCTTTCGGAGAATTATGTGATCATCGAACCTATTACCGCCAAAGAAAAGGAAATGACCACGTCCGGAAACTATGCGCAACTGGAACGCCAGCGGGTTGAAAAGTATTTAGAGAATGAAAAACCTTATCTAAATCCGGAATTCAAAATAACCGATATGGCCAAGGATCTTTTTTCAAACAGGACTTATATATCTGCTTTCATCAACCGGGAATATGGTATGAATTTCAATCGTTTTATCAACAATTACCGACTAAAGGAAGTAGAAAGACTACAGTCAGAGGCTATACAAAGAAAGCAAAAAATATCCTCGACGGAAATTGTCATTCATGCTGGATTCAGTAATTATCGCAGTTATTTCCGAGCAAAAAAAATGGCAAAGAACGATCCCGTTTCCATTGATTAAAAGAAAAATTAAACAACCAGTAAGATACACGAATACAGGGATATAGAAACTAATCATCTGTATTCAACTTATTTACTTCCTAAATACAGGAAGAACATTCCAATCAATACTAATATGAGATCGACAGCCTTACTCTTTAAATTCTTTTCACGGAAGAAGAGAGCTCCGAAAAGGAAGGAGACAACCACACTGCCGCGGCGTACCATAGAAACGATGGAAATCATGGAGTCTTCATAGCTCAGGGCATAAAAGTAGGCAAAGTCAGCCGCACTAAGGAAGACGGATATCAGGATGATAGTCCAGTCCCAACGGAAAGGAGTACTTTCTTTTCGTTTGGGATACCATAGCAAAAGGATGATGGGGCACATGATAAATACCTGATAAACATTGTACCACGATTGTACAACCATAGGATTGAATTGCTTCATCAGATACTTGTCATACAGTCCGCTGATAGCACCGGTGATGGCGGCAAGCACAATGAAATAAATCCATTTGTTATGCTTAAAGTCAATGCCTTCTTTCTTGCCGGAACGGCTCAGCATAAAGAAAGAAAGTATGGCAAGCATGACTCCGATCCATTGATACAGGTTCAGACGTTCACCGAATATCAGCATGGCCCCCACGAGTACCATTACAGGGCGGGTGGCATTAATCGGTCCTACAATAGTCAACGGCAAATGTTTCATACCGAAATAGCCGAATATCCAAGATGAAAGAACGATAAAGGACTTGATAATTATAAACTTATGTACTTCCCAACCTACTACAGGCACATCAAACATTGTTCCGTTAAGTACCGGAGTAAAAGCGGAAATCAATATGAAAGGAAGAAATACCATACTGGAAAACACTGTGTTCAGAAACAGAACGGGAAGCACAGCATTGTCACGCAATGATTTCTTCTTAAATGCATCATAAAACCCCAGCAAGGCAGCTGAGAGAAAGGCGAGCAATAACCACATGGTTCTTAGTTAATTAATTGTTAGTTATTCAGTTATTATCTGCGATGAATAATTCCTCGGGATATGTGACATCTACCAGAAACAGGGCATTACCCGGAACGGAAGTACCAGCCTTGCAACGGTCTTTCTGTTCGATGACACGCCGGAAGCCTTCAACGGTGAGCTTGCCACGGCCTACTTCGAGCAGAGTGCCGACAACCGCGCGAACCATATTGCGCAGGAAACGGTCCGCCTGAATGGTAAATACCCAGGTTACATCATCTACCTTCGTCCAGGCAGCATGCATAATGCGGCAATTGTTTGTTTTTACGTCTGTATGCAGCTTGCTGAAACTGGTGAAGTCCGTATAATCAAACAAAATACGGGCAGCTTCGTTCATTCGCTCAAAGTCCGGCGCTTGGAAAAGACGGCAACGATATTGACGATTAAAGGGAGACTTTACCGTAGTCACGTAGTATTTATACATGCGGGCTGTTGCATCAAAACGGGCATGCGCATCGGGCTTCACTGCACGGATACGGTAGATAGACTGCCGGTGGCGGTATCGCCCTCAAACACGGCCCGGCGCAGACTGCCGAGGGTCAACTTGTCGGTAAAAAAGACAGTATCCAATGGTTCGTCACTATCAAAGTGGGCTACCATCAGGGAAGCATGCACACCGGCATCGGTACGTCCGGCACCGATAACCTCTACTTCACGGCGCATCAATGTGGCAAGTGCGCGCATCAGACACTCTTGTACACTGTCTCCGTTGGGTTGTATTTGCCAGCCGTGGTAAGCGGTTCCGTCGTAAGCTAAATAGATAAAATACCGTTGCATACTCTTTTGCTTTCATTTTTTCGGCTGCAAAGATAGTGCAAACCCAAAGCTGTACAAAATAAGCTTGCTTATTTTTAATGCTGAGGTGCAGCCTATCTTCGCTTTCAAGCAAAGATATTATAAAGCGGAAAAATGACAAGCAAATAGAGAAGAACTCTCTTTTCTTTTTTATACTTTTGTGCCCACATAAAAACAATTCCAAACAATATGCAACAAGTATACAGTAAACTTCCACTCTTATTTTTAGCAATAATCATCACCAGCACTTCCCTTGCCGGATGCAAAAAGAAAGATATGTCCCTCAAGTTGAATGAACCGAGAAACATCAAAGGGGTAATCAGCTACAGACGGACTTTCGGAGACTTGAATGAAGCACATTTAAATATTGCACAAGCCATAGGTATCGCCCCCATCGCTTCGCGCAAGGATGCAGAAAACATGAAAGAGAAACTGCATCATATAGAAACAAATGATTTATATAAGGTGGATTCCCTCACACACTCCATCCCTTATCTGATTCCGAGTGCAGCACAATTGCTCGATACCATCGGCAGCAATTTCCTAGATTCGCTTACGGCAAAAGGACTGAATCCGAATAAAGTCATCGTGACTTCCGTACTTCGCACCCAGGATGATGTGAAACGCCTGCGCCGCCGCAACGGAAATGCCTCCGCAAATTCTGCACACTTCTATGGTACAACATTCGATGTAAGCTGGAAACGTTTCCAGAAAATAGAAGATGAAGACGGACGCCCCTTGCAGGATGTCAGTGCAGATACCCTGAAACTCGTTCTCTCAGAAGTGTTGCGAGACCTGCGGAAAGCCGAGAAATGTTATATCAAATACGAATTGAAACAAGGATGTTTTCACATTACTACGAGAGGAAAGGGATAAAAGATTAATAATATTTCCCAATTCCACCAAACCCCGTTATTATTCTATTATCTTTCGTTTTATTGATAAAGTTGTTTAATCGCTTTTCAAATTCTTCCGGCCGTTTCCTTGCAGCTTCAATGTATGCAATTCGGATACGCTTATATGCATCAGAGAAAAGTTGATAATTTTTCCATGTGATCTTATCCTCTTTCAATCTGTCAATTATATCATCGGGGAAAACAAAAGGAACAGACAAAACATTTCGTATTTTATCTTCAAATTTAGGGTGTATCATTTTATTATCCAGCAGCCACTTAAGCCTTTCTTTATTGGCTTGCGAGTATGTACTTTTAGGGTTTCTGGGCGTGAAATGCTGAATTTTATGTTCTTTGTCAAGCGCCTTTATTGTACTGTCAATCCACTCGAAGCAAAGGGCTTCTTCAACAGCATCGTTGTAAGTAATACCTTTTTCGCCCGAAGATTTACCGGGAAATACAAACCAAATATCACTGGCAGTCTCAAAGTTGTCAGTCAACCACTTTCGCCAATCTTCTCTGTTTTCAAAATATCTTATCTCTGTTGACATAATACCTCCCCTCATTCCTCCATCATCCTCCACGCCAGTGGCAAGTAATTTACAATGTCCCCTGCCGTCATTCCCATCATTCCCTGCTTCTTGCAAGCGATGTCTCCGGCAAGGCCATGAACATACGTAGCCAGACAAGCAGCATCCTGCGGCGCATATCCCTGAGCTAACAACGCAAGCACAACGCCTGTCAGCACATCACCACTGCCTCCTGTTGCCATACCGGGATTGCCTGTCGTATTAAAATAGCACTTCCCTTTCGGAGTGATAATAGCAGAATACGCACCTTTCAACACAATATATACCCCTGCCGTCCGTGCCAGTTCACGTGCCTTCGTCAGCCGTTCATAAGAATCCTGACATTTTCCTACCAAACGTTCCAGCTCTTTGGGATGAGGTGTAAGTATGCTGCCTTTCGGCAAACGACCGATATAATTGCGGTGTCCCGCCAACACATTCAGTGCATCAGCATCCACCACCATAGGCGTCTGACAAGCATCTATCTGTTCCAATACCGCCGCCTCGGTTTCTTCCGACTTTCCCAGTCCCGGTCCGATGCCTACCGCCTGATAATCATCCGTATCCGTAGGACAGGCAAAACAAGTATCACTGGGATCCATTTCCGTCATTGCTTCCGGAACAGAAGTCTGCACAATCATATTGTTGCAATAAGGCACATGTACCGTCAGCAATCCTACTCCGGAACGCAGGCAGGCTCTTGCGGCAAGTATGGAAGCTCCCGCCATTCCTTGCGAACCCGCAATAAGCAAAGCCCGTCCGAAGTCCCCCTTATGGGCAAACTTATTGCGTGTCTTCAACAAATACTCCATATCTTCCCCTTCCAGCAGGAAATAATCCGTATCCGTTTCCTCTATTGCATCTTCACTCAGACCGATGTCCAGCAATTCCCATTCGCCCACGAACTCCTGATTTTCCGCAAAAAGAAAAGCCAACTTCGGCAATTGCAGAGTTAGCGTCACATCCGCACGGACAATATTCGCACGGACATTGAACGTATTCTCTTCTCCCATCAAGCCCGAGGGAACATCAATGGCCACCACCCGCGCCGGCGAAGCATTGATATACTTCACCACGGCAGCAAAACCACCGCTCAACGGCTTGTTCAGTCCGCTACCGAACAGTCCGTCAATCACCACATGATCGTCCGTCAACACAGGCGGCACAAATTGTGAGGTCACTTCGTGGAAATCTACATTCTCCACATCCGCAAGTCGTTCTTTATTCGTCTCGCAATCGGGAGAAAGCTCTCCCTTGGTATTAAACAAATAAACCGAGACTTTATAACCTTTCTTTGCCAGCAAACGGGAAACGGCCAATGCATCTCCCCCGTTATTGCCCGGCCCGGCAAATACCGTAAAAGGTGTTTTTGCATCCCAACGTCCGGCAATAGCTTTTGCCAATGCCTGCGAGGCACGTTCCATCAGGTCGATGGAAGCAATCGGTTCGTTCTCTATGGTGTAAGCATCCAACTCTTTGATGCTTTGGGTAGGAAATATTTTCATATCTAAATCTTCAAACTAATATTATTCATTAAATCCATTTTCTTCTTTTTCCGCCTCCTTGTCAGCCTGTTCCATTTTCTTCGTCAGCAGTTCCTTCGGGAAATAATACTTAAACGGAATCCGATGGCATCCCGCACGCTTCACCGCCAACGTCAACATACGGTCTGCCTTGAAATACACACGCGACAGGTTCACGGAATGCGGCAACACATCTTCCGGATGTTCAAACCCTTTGCTCGTGACCGCCGTCTGAAATGAGCCGATGCCGCGCAACGTTACAGAATGCCCGTCACTCAACGCCTCTTCGATGATTTCACCCGTTGCGGCCAGAACAGCTTCTACCACTCCCCGATGAAAACCAGTCCGTTGCGCCACCTGATGTGCCACGTCCCGCTCCGTTTTACCGCCTTTCTTCTGCAATTTCTTGCCGACGGCATACCACAATTCTTTTCTTTCTCCACTCGATACATCCGCCTTGCGACGGACAATATAAGGTATTGCCATATCTTTGTTTTACTAATAGTTATCACCTCTTTATAAGATAGTCCTCGCTTCATTAAAGAACAGTGTTACCAACACCCGGGTGTTGGAAGATCCGACACCCCCATGTTGGCACTACCAACATCCCCATGTAAGCACTACTAACACCCGGGTGTTGGCAACAGGATTACTATAACAAAGGTAGACTATTTAATAGAGATAAACAAGAAAGAATTAAAAAAATCAATAGTATTTTCCATGCAAATATTGCATGTCCCGAAACAAGCTGGCTAAAATTTACCATCAAGACTGATAGAGACAGATAATCTTAATTAATTTTAGGAAACCACCCGCCATACATGGATAACTCAATAGACATCACAACCTAAATTATTTCAAGCTCCAAATGCATTTTTTACATTTTAAGATTCTAAATAGCACATTAAACAATATAAATTAGTAGATTTGTTTTCTTAATAGGAAATAGCATATTAGTAGAAACCTGAAGAGATATAGGTGTGATAAAGGCGACTATCTTATATGTAAAGTTTTAGCTGAGTATACTATGAAACATATTAGTAAAGTTATCTTAGTACTATTGTGTATTTTGCTGTCCTACCCATTTTATGGAATGGCACAAAACATAAAGTCTTTTGATTTTAAAGGAAACTTTTTCTATAATACAATTACTTCTATTGAACAAGATACGTTAGGCTTTATGTGGTTAGGTTTGGATAACGGCGTTTTTCTTTTTGATGGTTATTCTCTTCAGCCATTAATTCATTCAATGATAAGCGACCGTTATGTTAATTTCTTAAGCCACAGAAAAACAACATTGTATATAGGAACCAATGAAGGACTTTATGCCTACAACTATATAAATAACCAATGTGACCTTTGTTCTCCATTATTGAAATCCAAAAATATTATAGCTTATCAGTGTAACAGCGATTATCAAGTTGTAGCTACAGACAGAGAGGTTTTCCTCTTTGACTATAACTGGAATTTCATCCACAAAATAACCATATATAAGGAATCACTGAATAATCATATTACCTCTATGGTGATTTATGGCAATCAAGAAGCCTTATTGGGTACAGAATCCGGTTTGGTGATCATTCATATTGAAAATGACGGTAAAACGAAGAGCAACACTTTATATAGTGGAGACAAAATTGTTCAATTATTTATTGATAGCCGCAATAAACTATGGATATGCCGTGGCGAAGAAATATTATATAGTAACATAGATACTTTGGATTCTGTGGGAATATCGGGATTTAAGCATATTGCCTATAATCATGAAGTTATCTCTTTCTTCGAATACGCAAATCAAGTGTGGGTGGGAACCAGGGGATATGGTATTTCCATATACGAATATGACCATAGCGGAAAGGCAGTCTTGAAAAATAAATTATTAATAGATAAATCAGGAGATAGCGAACTGAAAAACACTATTAATAAAATTTATAAAGACAAGAAATCCAGAATTTGGATATGTACATTAGAGGGAGTATACTTATACAATGATGAGTCCTCCAACTTTCATGCCATCAAGCATAGTAAAAATGGAAAGAATGTTCCATCCAGCAATATTATTTCTTCTATATACTGTGACAATGATTATTTATGGTTGGCCACATCCAATGGAATTAATAAGATAAAGTGGAACAATAAAAATGACTATACTATTACGCAATATGTTGATCGGAGAAATACAAATGACATAATGGCTGGCAACAAAATACAGTGCATCACCAAATTCAAAGATCAAACCTTCTTGATCAGCACAAAAAACGCAATCAAATTTTTCGATTCGGGAAGATGCCTTTTTTATGACGATCAACCACTGAATGTTGCATTAGAGCAATATGGAATGCGATATGTACGTTCCATATTTAAGGACTATTACAATAATATCTGGCTTGCATTCTCCGAAGGTGGGGTTGGTAGTATCAATGCTTCAACCGACAAATTCACCAGATTAGACTATCCAGAAAAGGTGAAAGGCAAACACAGAGCCATTTGTAGGGACAGCAATGGAAACATTTGGCTTTCATCAGACAATGATGGGTTATATCGCCTACAACTGGACGATGATTTGAAAGTTATAAGTACAAAATTATACCCTAGAAATATGTTTGGTGGATCGTGGATAACGGCAATATATATAGACCATCAAAAAAGAATATGGGCCGGAACAGCAAACGGATTATATAGATACAACATTGAGCAAGATAAGTTTACCAGATTAGAATTCCCATATTCAAGAAAGAGTTCCTATATTGGGGCTATTATACAGGATAATATGGAGAATATATGGGCGGTTAGTTTACACGGTATTTATAAGATCAATCTAGAAGATTTGATTGTCTATTATGAGTTGAATGTAAATCAAGATATTGTAAAGACATGGTATATTTTGGGAACATGCGTCAACCGCAATGGAGAAATATTCATAGGAGGAGTAAATGGACTCAACTTTTTTAATCCTACTCAATTGACACCAGACACTTATCCGCATAATGTCTATATATCCGGCATAAAACTTCTGAATAAAGAGAATTTTTCCGATGAGAAGAAAAATCGTTTGCACGAGATCAATAATTCGGGCAAGTTAGTGCTATCGTATAAAGATACTCAATTTTCCTTGTCTTTCAGCTCTCTCTATTATAAAGATCCGCTAAAAATAGAGTATGCCTATATGTTAGAGGACTTTGATAAAGACTGGATTATTACAGACGCATCAAGAAATAACGCTTCTTATTCCAATTTAACTCCCGGCACATACACTTTTAAAGTAAAATCAACTAATGCTTCGGGTATCTGGATGGACAATATACGGACTATTGAGATTGTGGTAGAAAAGGCACCATGGAGAACTTGGTGGGCCTACTCCTTATATGTAAGCATAGTTGCAGGCATTTTACTATTAGTTGTCCGAAACTTTAATTTAGGTTCTAAATTGCGGCACAAGGATGCTTTATCTAAGTGGAAATTAGACTATTACACTCGTTTGTCATATGGTTTTAAGGTACCCTTAACTCTGATTTATGCGCCTCTGCAATATTTACTAAAAAATTATGACCAGTTGACAAATACAGATGTTAAGCGTATGCTACATACGATGTCAGGCAATGTATTCAAATTGTCGGAACAAGTATCGAAATTGATGGAGTTCAAAAAAGTATCCTTGGGAGAATATGATGTACAGTTATCAAAAGTAGATATTATTCCTGTTATCCAAGGAATTTGTAATTTATTTCTAGATGAGTTTGCCACCAAACATGTAACTTATTCAATAGAAGGAAACGTGACTTCTGTTACAACTATCATAGACATAACTAAGATAGAAGTAGCTCTATATAATATTATGGAAGATGCTATTTCCTATATAATAGATAATGGTAGGGTTGAGGTGAAATATATGCTTGACTCCCATGATTACAGGCTGAACGTAAGTATTATTGCATCCCGAAGTGGAGAAGGTGAGTCTAATGTACAAGAGTTAAACACTCGCTTTTTAATTGCATACGATTATCTAAAAGTGCATCATAGCGAACTATCCATACGTAATATCGAAGGAAACCGGATGAGGGAATATATTTTCGACTTGCTATTAGGCGACTCTCATTATAGTGCAAGAGAAATGAAAACATTGGATAAAGCACAATCTGTATCGCTGTTATTACCTGTAACTGTTCAAAAAGATAGAACTGTGGATGAATTGAATATTGATTCGGATAAAACTTTGCCAGTGATTTATCTGTATGAGGGAGACAAGGACATAGACCTCTTCATAAAGTCTGTTTTTCAAAATAAGTTTAACATATCACTAAACACAGCTGCTACCGACATAAAGCACATACTCGACAAAATACCTTCTCTAGTTATTTTTGATGTGGTGAAAGAAGACGACTATAAATTTGAGTTATGTCGCAAAATGAAGGAATACCAGATATTATCAGCAATACCCGTCATTTTCATTTCCTCACTTTCTTCT
>OLWB01003632.1_pt1 | contig 10809 bp, 7 predicted proteins | sample 1673331 | NCBI WGS metagenome assembly OLWB01 (sample SAMEA3178943, study PRJEB25190) | human gut metagenome | biome: human gut; feature: human-associated habitat; material: faeces | place: Austria | collected 2013 | reverse complement strand
AACCCTGGACCTTGGGATTAAGAGTCCCCTGCTCTACCAACTGAGCTAACGACCCAAAGCTAAAGTCCGTTGTGGTGGACTTTAGAGGAGATATCGTGTGGTGGGCCGTCAGGGGTTCGAACCCTGGACCTTGGGATTAAGAGTCCCCTGCTCTACCAACTGAGCTAACGACCCGATATCAACACGAAGCAAGAACTGGGGTGGGTAAAGGGACTCGAACCCTCGACCTACGGGACCACAACCCGTCGCTCTAGCCAACTGAGCTACACCCACCGTGTCCTATGCGCTTCGCGCTCGACTATTATTGCAAGGAACGCCACGTGATGCAACCCCCAATTTTCAAGAATTTTGAAAAGAGTTTTTCGGATCCATTTCGAGCATTTCCCACCGGTTTCATAGGAGTAAACTTGCCCCACTGCAAATGCTCGAAAGGACAAGCATGAAAGAACTCTCCAACCGCACGGCGACATTTACCGATTCGGTCATCCGCCGCATGACGCGCATCTCCAATAAGTACGGCGCCGTCAACCTCTCGCAGGGCTTCCCTGACTTCGATCCTCCGGCGCAGCTGCTCAATAGCCTGGGCATCATCGCCACCGACCCCAAGCCGCTCTACCATCAGTATTCCATCACCTGGGGCTCCCTGGCCATGCGCGAGGCGCTTGCTGCCAAGCAGGAGCATTTTATGGGCATGCCGATCAACCCCAATGAGAACATCGTGATCACCTGCGGCTCAACTGAGGCCATGATGGCCGCCATGATGACGGTCACAAACCCCGGAGACAAGGTCGTCATCTTCTCGCCGTTCTATGAGAACTACGGCGCCGACACGATCCTTTCGGGTGCCGAGCCCATCTACGTGCCGCTCAACCCGCCTGCGTTCGACTTTGACCGTGAGGTGCTCGAGGCGGCCTTCCGCGACAACGATCCCAAGGCGATCGTCCTGTGCAACCCGTCCAACCCCTGTGGCAAGGTCTTTACGCGCGAGGAGCTCACCTTTATCGCCGACCTCTGCAAACAGTACGACGCCTACTGCATCACCGACGAGGTATACGAGCACATCGTCTACGCGCCCCATGAGCACGTCTATATGGCCACGCTGCCCGGCATGTTCGAGCGAACCATCAGCTGCAGCTCGCTGTCTAAGACGTACTCCATCACCGGCTGGCGTCTGGGCTACACCATCGCCCCGGCCCAGATCACCGAGCGTATCAAGAAGGTCCACGACTTTCTCACCGTGGGTGCCGCCGCTCCCCTGCAGGAAGCCGTTGTCACCGCCCTCAACTTCGACGACAGCTATTACGATGAGGTCCTTAACCTCTATACCGCCAAACGCGACCTGTTCTGCCAGGGGCTCGATAGCATCGGTCTTGAGCATAACGTGCCGCAGGGCGCCTACTACGTCATGATGGACATCTCTGAGTTTGGCTATGACAGCGACCTCGAATTCTGCGAGGACCTCGCATCCAAGGTGGGCGTGGGCGCCGTGCCCGGCTCGAGCTTCTTCCGCGAGCCCGTCAACCATCTGATTCGTTTCCACTTTGCCAAGCGAGACGAGACGCTTAACGCGGCGCTGGAGAACCTCAAGTCGTTACGTGATAAAATCAAGCCGCGCGGGTAAGGACGGCCCAGCAACTAAAGCAACCAAAGAAGCCTCGCACCGCCCGCCGCGTTGCGAGGCTTCTTTTTATAGCGCTTTCTTAAATGGTTTAGAGCTCTATACTTTAGTCACGGAGCAACTCGTCCCAGAGAGAGGAATACTATGGCAGAACAGCAGCTTATCGGAGCGCTCGAGGCCGGCGGCACCAAGATGGTCTGCGCCACGGGCTATGCAGACGGTACGGTCCTGGAGCGCGAGCAGATCGCGACCACGACCCCGCAGGAGACCGTCGAGGCCGTCAACGCGTGGTTTGCCGACAAGGGCATCGCCGCACTGGGCATCGGCGCCTTTGGCCCCACCGCAGTCAACCCCGCGTCGCCCCAATACGGCAAGATCCTGGAGACGCCCAAAACGGCATGGCGCTACTTTGATCTGCTGGGCACCATCCAAAACGAGCTCAACATTCCCTGTGGCTACGACACCGACGTCAACGTTGCCTGCTTGGGCGAGGTCACCTTTGGTTGCGCCCAGGGCCTCACCGACGTGGTCTACCTGACCATCGGCACCGGCGTGGGCGCCGGCGTGCTCTCGGGCGGTAAGCTCGTGCACGGCATGATGCATCCCGAGGCCGGCCACATCCTGGTCACGCGCGACCCGCGCGACACCATCGGCGAGCATAGCGCCTGCCCCTTCCATGACAACTGCCTCGAGGGCCTCATCGCCGGCCCTGGCGTTAAAAAGCGCTGGGATGGCAAGAGCGCCGGAGACATGGCCGATGACCCGGAGGCCATGGACCTGCTCGCAGGCTATCTGGCACAGGCGCTCATGACCTACACGCTGTGCTACGCACCGCAAAAGATCATCATCGGCGGCGGCGTGGCCGACCACACCCCCATCGTGCCGCTCGCACGCAAAAAGTGCGCCGAGATGCTCAACGGCTATATCGTCACGCCCGAGGTCAACGACATCGATTCCTATATTGTCAACAACAGCCTCGAGGGCAAGCAGGGCATCATGGGCTGCCTGGCCCTGGGCGCACAGGCGCTTCAGTAGCAGACGCACCCACAGGGCGTGGCGCGCCCGGCAAATCCGACCTACGGAACGACGCCACCACGCCTCATATAAGCCCTCAAATAAAAAAGGCCGCCTAGGACCAAACAATACGTCCTAGGCGGCCTTTTTAGCGCACATCAGCGACCGTAAGAGATATCGGAGCACAACGCCCGTTGCCGCTCCACAGCAGTCGATCATCACATCGGTGATCATGCCAGCGCGTCCCGGCACAAAGAGCTGAATCGTCTCGTCGATCGAGGGAATCAGCAGCAGGAACACCGCCGTGGGCAGCAGCACGTCAAAGGTGCGCCGGCCCTCAAAATCAAAGGCGTGCGTTGCCAAGATGCCGAGCACCATATACTCGGTAAAATGCGCGCACTTGCGAACAACAAAGTTGGTCACCCATTCATATGGAAGTCCCACGCTGTGCAGGAAACCGCGGATAGCTTCCATGACCGTTAGGCTCAGCGAGCCCGACCCCGAGCCGGGAACCAGCGAATTGCCCCAGATCAAGAGCGCCATCAGGCAGGTTACAACCGCCCATTTTCGATTGATCTTAACCATGCAGAAGTTATGCCTCCGCGCGGAGCGGCGCGAAGCTGGCGGTACCGCCCTCGATAACGCTCAGATAGGCACGGCCCGTACGCTTGGCGGTTGAGGACTGCAGGCGCTCGATCTCTTCCTCGAGGATCTGATTGACGCGCTCGTGACGACGGTTTTCCATAATGCCGGCGGCAATAGCCTCGGCCCGCTCGATGCTCTCGCGCGAGATACGGGCAGTATCCTCGGGGAACACAGCGCTGTGACGGCCGACATAGGCGGGGGCAGCAGGCTGAGGGGCAGCGACGGGAGCGGGGGCTGCAACAGGAGCAGGCTCGTCAATCTCATCCAGAATCGCGGTGGCGGCGGCCCACATGTCCTCGTGGCCCGAGTAATCGGCCATGGGAACATCAACCTCGAGCGAGGCATCCGGAAGGTCGCCGGTGTCGATGCGATCTTGGGCATCAATCGATGCGGTGATGGCTGCAGGCTCATCGAGGTCATCGAGATCGATATCCGCGGCACCGGAGATGATAGGCATGCTGGCGAGGTTTACATTGTACGGCGCAGCCTCAGCCGCCTGCTGCTGGGCAGGAGCGCCCCACAGCGAGCTTTCGGCGGCACGGCGGGCGGCAACGGCCTCCTCGTCCGCGGCCATGGCTTCATCAACGTACGAATTGTCGGCAGAAGCGTTCGCGTCCGCCGAGGTAGCGCTGTAGGCGTTATTGGCTGCCGCGTTGGCGACGAGTGCCACGAAAGCCGCCGTGCTGCCCGCAGGGGCGGCCTGGGAGCCAGACACGGCGCGTGCCGCGGCGGCGATGTCGTCGCGATTGAAGGAGCCGGTCTGCCCGCCGTTGGTGAGCTCGTCGATGGCGACTTGATAGACGTCGCGCGAGTGTGCAGGGTCGCAGCTCACTGGCGAATCGTCGTCGAGCATACTGTCGATCATGGACCAAGCCTCGTCCTCGTCCATAGCATCTGCGGCTCGAGCGATGGTAGGGACACCATCATCGGCATGACGGCGCTGGAACGCACCGGTCAGGCCGGAAAGGAATGCCGAGGTAGACTGCTCCGCCTGAGCCTGAGAAGCAGAAGCCGCAGCGTAAGGAGTCGCATCCTGCTGCTGAGCTGGAATCGAGGCGGTCTTGAACTCGCTTTGATGCTGATTGAGATTGGCGGCACCGCCCATGGCATCGGGCTGGAACAGACGCTCTTCACGCTGCGCACGATACTCGGAGATACCCAGCGAGGCGGCATAGATACCCACGCCCGCCACCGCGCCCACGGCGAAGGGAACCGCACCCGCCACGACCGTCTCGTTCACAGACGAAAACGGCATCGTCGCGGCATACATAACCACGGGAGCGGCAAGGCCGATCCCGCACGAAAGTCCGGCAAGGACTGCTCGTTGTGTTGCATCAGAAGAAGCCATGAGCTCTCCCCATCTTCCAGCACCCAAATCGCATCATTCAGTTGGCTGCGCGAGAGAAGATGAAGCGGGGCTATGCCCCAAAGCAACGGTATATGGTTCGTTTCATCTGCGTTTTCCGTCGCGAAGCTTAAAAGCTATTATGCGAAACCGCCCTGTCGATTGCAAGCGACGATGTCGGATTGAAACGGGAAACCTGCTGCTTGCCAGTCTTATGGTCAAAAATAAGCGCGGAGCGGCGATATGGAAAAGGGCCGAGGCTCAAAGCCCCGACCCTTTATCGCATTGATGACTATCGCTGCGCGTGGATGACAACCTAGAACGTCTGCTCGTAGTCGCTGTGCTTTTTGGCCGAACGCACCAGGAACTCCTGGTTGGTGTTGGTGCCCTTAAGACCCTTGATAAACGACGCGGCTGCGCGCTCGGTGTTGTTCATGCCGGCAAGAATGCGACGCAGACCAAAGACAAACGGACGCATCTGCTCGTCGACCAACAGGTCTTCGTTGCGCGTACCGGAGGCAACGGGGTCGATAGCCGGGAAGATGCGGCGGTCGGCCAGGTCGCGGTCGAGCTTAAGCTCCATGTTGCCGGTACCCTTGAACTCCTCGAAGATGACCTCGTCCATCTTGGAACCGGTGTCGATGAGGGCAGAGGCCAGGATGGTGAGCGAGCCACCGTTCTCGATATTACGGGCTGCGCCCAGGAAGCGCTTGGGAGGATACAGGGCCGCCGAATCGACGCCGCCCGAAAGGATGCGGCCCGAGGCGGGCGCCGCCAAGTTGTAGGCGCGGGCAAGACGCGTAATGGAGTCGAGCACCACCACGACATCGCCGCCCAGCTCCACGATGCGCTTGGCGCGCTCGATGACGAGCTCTGCCACGCGAGTGTGGTTGTCGGCGGGCATATCGAAGGTCGACGCCACAACCTCACCCTTGATGGAACGCTGCATATCGGTGACCTCTTCGGGGCGCTCGTCGACGAGCAGGCAGATGAGGTGCACCTCGGGGTTGTTAATCGAGATAGACTGGCAGATCTTCTTGAGGATCGTGGTCTTGCCGGCCTTGGGCGGGGACACGATCAGGCCACGCTGACCCTTGCCGATCGGCGACACGATGTCGATGGCGCGACCGGTAATGGAATCTTTGCCGTGCTCCATGCGCAGCGGCTCGTTGGGATAGACCGGGGTGAGGTCGCCGAACTTGGGACGGTTGCGAATCTGCTCGGGGTCCAGACCGTTGACGGTCGTGATTTTGGCGAGGCCGGCGCGCTTGTCGCCGCCGCGCGAAGGACGCAGCGAGCCCTCGATGACGTCGCCCGTGCGCAGGCGCGCGGAGCGGATGAGGTAGGCGGGCACGAAGGCGTCGTCGTTGGACTTCATGTAGCCATGGGCGTGGATGATGCCGGAGCTGTCCGGGCGAATCTGCAGAATGCCCTTGATGTCGCGGAAGCCCTCGGCCTTCGCGGCGGTGACGTAGATCTCCTCGACGAGCTCGGCTTTCTTCTTGCCGGTCGTCTCGATCTCGAACTCCTTGGCCTTCTCGCGCAGCTCGGCGACCTTCATGGCCGCGAGTTCCTCACGCGAAAGCGTGGGCTCGGTGGGGGCGGCGTTGCGCTCCTTGTTGCGCTGTTTGCGATCGCGCTGGCGGTTGCGGCGGTCGTTGTTGCGCTCGTCCTTGCGCTCGTTGCGCTCGTCGTTACGCTTGTGCTGGCGACGGTTGGGGCGAGCGTTGTCTTCGGCCTCGGCGGGCGCGGCGCCATCGGTTGCGGCGGCGTCGGCGTTAGCCACAGTATCATCGCTGGCCTCGGCCTTGGAATCGCCCTGCAGCTCGGCCTCGGCCTGCTGCTCGGACGCCTTGGCCTTAGCGGACTTCTTACGACCGCGCTTGGGCTTCTCAGACGCAGGCTGTTCGACGTCCTGGGGCTCGGCGGCGTCAGTCGATGCATCGGCGGTCGTCTCGGCGGAATCCTCGGACGCAACCTTCTTGGCAGCCTTAGCCTTGGACGTGCGCTTAGCAGCAGTGCGACGGCTGCGACCGGGACGGAGGTCGGCGGGCTCGACATCGGCGGGAGCGGCCTCGGAAGTCGTAGCATCCTGGACGGGCGCGTCGGCGGCGGTTGCAGACTCGGCGGTCGCCGCAGCATCCCGAGCGGCGGCGGCTGCGGCTGCGGCCTTCTCGGCCTCGACGAAGGCCTTGGGCTTGCGACCGCGACGGTGCGGGCGCAAAGCCGGATCGACAACGGGAACTTCGCTGGCCTCGACAGGCGCAGCGGGCTCAACAGGCGATGTGCCCTCCCCTGCCGCGGAACGGACCGAAGCCTCAGTGAGCTCGGGGGTTACCTGATCGGCAACCTGCTCGGCCTTAGCAGCCGTGCGACGGCGTGTGCGCGGTACCGACTTCTCGGTCGGCTGGTCGGCGACAGGGGTCTCGGTGGCGGCAGGCGTCTCGGGCACAGACGGAGCTGCAAGCTCGGTCAGAGCCGCGGCCTCGCGCTCGGCAGCACGACGGCGGGCGCGCACCACCTGAGCCTCGCTAATCTGCGCCAACGCACGTGCCTGCGCGACCTCATCGGAAATCGGCGCCGAGGAGTCAGCTGCAACGGTGCGCTTGACGCGCGTCATGCGCGTGGTACGGCGCTTGGGCTTGGTGACCTCCTCGCCGTCAGCAGCAGGCTTGGCCGTGCGGCGCGTACGCTTGGGCTTTGCCGGAGCAGCCTCCTCACCAGTTGCAGGCACGGCCTTCTCAGCCGTTGCAGGCGTAGGCGTCGAAGCAGCCTTAGGCGTCTCAGGAGCCGAGGCATGCGCGGGCGCCGCGACCTGGTCCGACGCAACCGGTGCAGCGGGAGCGGCTTGCGTCGTCGTTATTTCGTTTTCTTGCTGTTGATCAGACACAGTGTTTGCTCAACTTTCTTTTCAAGCCCTGTGATCACATGCTCCCTGCATAAACCTTCAGGGCGGCTAAACAGTCTAGTTCCGTTCAAAACGACGGACATCATTGATCTGTATCGAGATGATTGCGTCATATACGCAGCGTTAGTGTAACACAACCGCCGCCACCTGCAACTTAGTCATTGGGAACGCTCTTAAACGACTAGTCAAAAGGGGCACTCTTTGGTTTAACACCCACAAATCTGACTGCCTCCGCCAAAACTATGGCGGTTTACTACGATGAATCGCTCAACCGCGACCACTCCGAAACTTGTTGAACTAAAACCGCAGGTAGATGCCCTGCACTTTTTTGCGAAAAGCTGGCGTGGTTGGAATTTCTCATATTCATCGTAGTAAACCGGCATAGTTTCGTATTTCCAGCAGTTCCAAATTCGTCAATACGTCGGCGTTTGCAAAAAGCCCGACCTCCGCATGGAGATCGGGCTTATAGGGCTCAGCAAAGCCGAACCTACACGGTTAAATGACCCGCAGCTTACATCTGCTCGGGAGCGGAGACACCAACAAGGGTGAGCACCAGGGCGAGCGTCACGCGGACGGCATCGCAAGCGGCCAGACGGGCACGCGAAAGCTCGGGGTCGACGGGACGGCCCTCGCTCGGCAGCACCTGACAGGCAGCGTAGAAGCTGTGGAAGTCGCCGGCGAGTTCCTCAGCAAAGTGCGTCAGACGGAACGGGGCGCGGTCGCGAGCGCAGCTGGCGATGAGGTCGGTGAGCTCGTTGAGCTTGCGCGAAAGGGCGAGCTCGGTCGGGTCGGTCAGCAGCGAGTAATCGACGTTCTCACCGATGGCCTTGGCGGCGACGGCCTTCATGCCCATCTCGTCAGCCTGCTCGGGCGTAACGTCAGCGGCACGGCGCAGGATGGAGCACACGCGGGCGTGAGCGTACTGCACGTAGTACACCGGGTTGGAGTTGTCGCGCTTCTTGACGGCCTCAATATCGAAGTCGACCATCTGGTTGGAGCTCTTGGAGATGAGGGTGTAACGGGCAGCGTCGGAGCCGACCTCGTCGACGAGCTCCTGCAGGGTCACCATGGTGCCCTTACGCTTGGACATACGGACGGGCTTGCCGTTGCGCAGCAGGTTGACGAGCTGGCCCAGCAGAACCTCGAACTTGCCGGGGTAACCCAAGGCATCGCAGACGCAGCGGACACGCTCGATGTAGCCGTGGTGGTCGGCGCCCCAGATGTCGATGACGTGGTCGACGCGCTGGAACTTATCCCAGTGATAGGCAACGTCGGAGGCGAAGTAGGTGTACTCGCCGTCGGACTTGATCAGGACGCGGTCCTTGTCATCGCCCAGGTCGGTGGAGCGGAACCACAGGGCGCCGTCCTTGGTGTAGAGATAGCCCATCTTGTCGAGCTTCTCAAAAGCGCGGTCGACGGCAGAGGTGCCGGCGGTCTCGCCCTCGGTGTCCTTCACGTACAGCGAACGCTCGGAGTACCAACGATCGAAGTCGCAATTGACGGCGTGGCAGAGGTCGCGCATGTTGTCGACCATCTTCACATAGCCGCGCTCGCGGAAGCTCTCCATGCGCTCCTGAGGATCGGCGTTGACCCACTTGTCGCCGTCAGTGCGCCAGAACTCGGCGGCCTCGTCGATGATGTAGTCGCCGCCATAGGAGTCCTTGCCAAGGGTCTCGGCAAAGTTATCCTGGTACGGATGAGTCTCGGGATGCTCGTCGTTCTCGTCGGCAACAAAGGCGTCGCGGTCGGCAATCAGCAGTTTGTGAGCCTCGTCGATATCCACGCCCTGCTTGGCGATGATGTCGGCAAGCTGCATATAGCGCGTGCTGATGGAGTTGCCGAAGGTGTTCATCTGAGAGCCGTGGTCGTTGATGTAGAACTCACGCTGGATGTCGTAACCGGCGTGGTCCATAACACGGCAGAGCGAATCGCCCAGCGCGGCCCAGCGGCCGTGGCCGATGTGCATGGGGCCGACGGGGTTGGCGGAAACGAACTCGACCTGGGTCTTCAGGCCACCACCGACGTTGGACTTAGCGAAGTCCATGCCCTTCTCGCGAGCCTCGCCAAAGATGGCATTCTTGACGGCAACGGAGAGGTAGAAGTTGATGAAGCCGGGGCCTGCGATCTCGACCTTCTCGATCGCGGGGTCCTCGGGCATATGGGCAACGATGGCCTCGGCGATCTTGCGCGGGGCGCAATGGGCCAGCTTGGCGGACTTCAGGGCCATGGTAGAGGTCCACTCGCCATGAGAAGTGTCAGCCGGTCGCTCGATAGCGCAATCGTCAAGTTCAAATGCGGAAAGGTCGCCGGCCTCCTGGGCCGCAGCAAGCGCAGCGCGTACCAGCTCTTCAATCTTCTCGGGCATAGATCCTCCTTGTGTTAAAGCCCCCGAGCTCTTGGTCACTCGTAGGGCAAAAGCCAGAGCTTGTAGCACTCTATCACAAGCGACGGGCACTGTCGCAGGGTAAAGCCAATCGATATTGCATATGCACAAAATTGACTACAGCTTGTATGGAGTCACTCAAAGATGCCAGTCTGCCTGCAGATTATGCAGGCGTTGAAAATGCATAAAGGTGTGAATGAGCTGCGCCTGTTATCGAATACTCTTACCTATCGGAGTTGTGTGCTTTTCCTGCATAAAGTAAGGGTTTGCGCACGTCAGCGTGTTATTCTAGACATACGTAAATTCGTATAAGTTGGAGGTAGCATGTTCTCAATCGGTCAACACGTCATTCATCCGGGTCAGGGAGTCTGCACCGTCGTCGGTTTTAGGGACGACACACCGCAGCCCATGCTACTGCTCGAGACCAAGCAGGGACATGCGCAGACGATCCTCATGTACCCCGTGGCGCAGGCCGACCGTTTGCACGCCGCCATCTCGCAGCAAGATGCCGAGCACCTGCTGAGCCACTATGACGAGCTGGAGTGCGACACCTTTACCGAGCGCAACAGCTCGCTTGAGGAGACGCACTTTAAGCAGCAGCTCAAGCTGGGTGCGCCCGAGACGGTCCGCGTGGCAAAGACCATGATGCACCGCATTCGCCAGGCCGAGGAAGCTGATAAAAAACCCAGCTCCTACTACATGCGCGTACTCAAGGAGGCCAAACGCCGCTCCATCGAGGAGTTCGCCGTGGCCCTTGGTGTCACCGAGGAGGCCGCCGAAGCCCGCCTAGCCCAAGCCGCCCTCAACTAACCCATCCGCGCCAAAAACCACCACAAAGGGAACAGTGAACTGCCTCCCATTTCTTGGACATCGGGAAATGGGAGGTTTTCCATGAG
>OLWB01003626.1_pt1 | contig 10831 bp, 12 predicted proteins | sample 1673331 | NCBI WGS metagenome assembly OLWB01 (sample SAMEA3178943, study PRJEB25190) | human gut metagenome | biome: human gut; feature: human-associated habitat; material: faeces | place: Austria | collected 2013 | reverse complement strand
GTTCAAATTGATGAGCGTGAAGCCAACGGTGTAGCCGCCGTCTTCGATGTTTTGGGTGGCTGCTGCAAGGGATTCTTGCTGCTCTTCGGAAAGCGGTGTGGCATCTTCGCCTTCTATCAGGGAAAACGTGCCAGGAGCGGTGGCGAAGGAATCGACGCTGTTGAGCGCGTTGGGCGTGAGACGTTGAGCGACGAGTCCCGCTGCCGCTTCTTCTGCGGCAGTATTCGTGGTAGTCGCAACGGCGTTTGCTGCGTAGTTCACAAAGCTGCTGCTTAGGAGGATGCCGTTAGGGGCGGGCCGGCTGCTTGAAGCCACGGCTGCGCCGATGCCCACTACGGCGCACAGCGCAACGGCTGCAGCGATGGCGGAAGCTTTTTTGTGTAGGCCGAGGAAATCGCCGGCCTTTTTGAGGTATGCGGATGCTGTCTCTGCTGCACGGGAGGTGCGGTGCTCGATGGGCGTTGCCTTTGCTGCGTGGGCGGCATGGTGCTTGTCGGATGCCGTCTCCGCTGCGTGAGCGGCGCTGCGCTCATCGAGCGGTGCCTCTTCTGCGTGATTGGAGCGGCTTGCTGCTTCTTTGTCGGCGATGGCGGCGTTCTCGCGTTCCGATGAGACGTCGCCGACACCGTCGCGCTGCGCTGCTGCCTCGTTGTCATGTTCGGGCGAGGGGGCATTGCCGCGTTTCGATGAGAAGGTGTCGCCGTGTTTCAGCGAAGTGACGTTGTCGCGTTCCGGCGAGGCGGTATCGCCATGCTCTGACGAAGCGGTGTTGTCGCGCTCCGGCGAGGCTGCGCTGTCGTGATCGGACAGTTCGGCGTTGCCATGCTTCAATGAGTCGGCGTCGCCACGTTGGGACGGTTCGTTGCCGTCGTGTTCCGATGATGCCGCGCTGCCATGCCCGGATGGCTCGGTGCCGTCATCGCGCCCGTCTATGTCGTTGATGTAAGTATCTTTTTTGCTCATGTTCGCCATACTACGCGAGCACGTTTTCAGCGCCGTTTCTTGGCGGAAGGTACCAAAATATTTTCATGGTTTCTTGGACGTGTCAGCGCGTGGTGTTGAATTGGCCGATGTTTCGTTCGCGTGGCGTCTCCCGGTTCCGTGACGCCACGGTGCGTTCTCGGGTGCCTGGCGATGGCAATATTTCGCCCTGGTGCGTTCCCGGGCGGCAATCCGTGGCAAGTTTTGCGCTTCATGTATCCCAAAAGGTGCCTCGGACGGGAAAATCGCCAGTTCGTGGCAAGATTCGCGCGCCATGCATCCGAAAACGGGCTGGCTTTGGCAGGATATGCGCGCCATGCATCCGAAAAGCCCTGCAAACAGCCGTTTGGGAATACACCGCGCGAAGATCTTGCCATGAAGGGCCCGCTTTCGCTGCACGGATCCCTCGAATCATGCACGGCGCGCAGATCTTGCCATTCCTAGGTGCTCGTATTTCGCGCACTGTCCCCGTTTGTGCGGGGTGGAGCGGCTGTTTCGTGGGTTCGCTCACATGCAGCTTCGAGCTGCTCCCCGCTCACGCGCAAGATGCTCCTGTTGTCGCGCCTGCCTTCGCGTGAGACGTGCCCGTTACCCCCGTGTGAGGTGTGCGTACATTCCGCGTCGTCCCACGCGGAGCAAGCGCATTCGCCTCGCGTCGCTGGGCATGTCCCGCCTCGCCGTCCACGCGCCTTTTGCCCTGCGCGTCCGTTTCGCGGTGGCGCGCGTTGTTGATTTGGTTGGGATTTCGTATGAGGCTGGCACCCGCATCTCTGTCGTCGCGTCCGCGACGAGGCCGAAACAGCGGGATCGTGTCGTTTACCGCAGAAAACGTGGCGCTGTGATGGTGTTTCGTTGAATTGCCGTTGTTCCGCGGTACTATTCTGAAAGAGATCGTGCCTGTTTACGCAAAACGGGTTGTGGGACCAACGATGGCGGCGGCCATCAGAATAGGAGATGAAGCTGTCGTGAACGACTCCGACGGCGGCGGTCGATGTTGCTCGACCCGAAAACGCACCGCACAATGCAATAATTCTCTTTTTGGTCCCGCGCGGTCTTTGTCTTCGTGTGAAGAAAAGGCTGCGTTTCTGTATTCAGATACTGCAGCGCAAACAGCGTTGCAGCTCTTCCTTGCGCGTGGCTTATGCCTGGATGTGCGCAAGTGCCTTTCCTTGTTGGCGGACGTAACGCGCCTTATGCCCTTCCCAAAGGGGGAGATGGCCGTGTAATTTCGGTTTTCTCGGAAAGGGTGCAAAGCGCACCGATTCCCCTTTAGCGGAAAAGCAGTTTGAGCTTCTTTTCCGATACCGTTCCCGCAATGAGAAATGGCCTATCCGTTTCTCGTCCCCGCAGTGAGAGATGGCGATGCCGCTTCTCACCCGCTTATGCAAGGAGTTTTGTACCTAGATGCCTATTTGGTTAAGTTTGATATTGGTTGTTCTGTTTCTGCTGATGAACGCTTTTTTCGTTATCGCCGAGTTTTCCTTGGTGCGCGTGCGTAAATCGCAGATTGAGATTTTAGTGGAAGAAGGCAAGAAGGGCGCCAAGCGTGCGTTCGAAATGGCCGACAACGTTAACGAGTACCTTTCGGCTTGCCAGCTTGGCATTACGCTGGCTTCGCTGGCGTTGGGCTGGCTGGGCGAGCCCGCGTTTGCCGCGCTGCTTCACCCGGTCTTCGTGCTCTTTGGCTTGCCCGACACAGCTGTCACCGTTATTTCGGTGGGTATTGGCTACTTCATCATGACCACGCTGCATGTGGTGGCCGGCGAGCTCATCCCTAAGAGCATGGCTATTCTGAAGACGGAAACCTACGCGCTGCACACAGCGGGTCCGCTTCATGCGTTTTATCGCATTACTTATCCCATCATGTGGCTGTTTAACGCTACCACCAATGGCGTTATGCGCTTGACCGGCCACGATGCCAAGAATGAAACCGAGGCTTATTCCGAGGAGGAAATTAAGCTGCTGCTTGAAGAAAGCGCCGAGAGCGGATCTATCGAGCAAGATCAGTACCAGTATCTGGACAACATTTTCGACTTGGACGACAAGGACGCGAAGGCTATCATGACGCCCCGCACCGAGGTGTTGGCCATCGACTACGACGATGATCTTGAAACGAATCTCGACTTCATGGGGAAGAACAAATTCACGCGTTACCCCGTGTTCCGCGAGGACAAGGACAACATTGTGGGCTTCGTGCACATCAAGGATGCTTACCTGTTGCCAGAGGGCTCCACGATGAAGGACCTGAAGATTCGCTCTATTCAGGCGGTGCCGGAGAGCATTTCTATCGCGAAGCTTTTGCAGGTGCTGCAGGCTAAGCACACGAAGATCGCTGTGGTGGTTGACGAGCATGGCGGCACGTCCGGCATCGTTACCATGACCGATGTGGTCGAGCAGATTATCGGCCGCATGGAAGACGAGTATCTCCACGATGATCAGGATGAAATTCTGAAGGTAGGCGAGCATCATTACTTGGTTGACGGCTCGTTGCCGGTTGACCAGTTCGTTGAGTTCATTGGATTTGAGCCCGTGCCCGTGTTCGACTACGAGACCGCGGGTGGCTTGATGCTCGACCTGCTGGACAAGATCCCCGCCGAGGGCGATTCGTACGAGCTGCATCACGAGGGCACGAAGATCACGATGATGGCTCGTGTGATGGACGGCCTGCGCATCGACAAGATTGACGTCCGCTTCGAGGAGGAGCCCGAACCCGAAGAAGCTGAATAGTGAGAAAATAGGGACAGGTACTAAATTCCCACCTAGCAAAATAGAGCCCCGCTTGCTGCTAATGGGCCGCACCCCAATTCTCGTGCCTAAGTTTTGGGGCGTGGTTCTAACCGTGCAAGCGGGACTTTTTGCGTGCTGTGCTTGGGTGGGAAAATGGTATCTGTCTCTATACTCCAAAAAGGGGCGGTTAGTCTTTGTTGTTGTCGGCGGACGCCGTTGCGTCGTTCGATGTGGTGGTTTCGGTATTTGCTGAGTTGTCGGCAAATGCAAGTTTTTGGCGTTTGTTCCGGCAGACTACTATGCAAACAAATGCTGCAAGTGCGACAACCATAAGCGTAAGCGCAAGCAGCAGGGTGTAGTCGCCAGTTTTTAAAAGGCCGAATGGTCCGTGCGGCTTCGTTGGCATTTTCGCTGTTTGACGCGTTGGGCGCATTGGGGTCTTCGACATCAGCGGGTAGCTGCTCTATTTTGGGAATGGCCGTCATGTTGTAGTTCCAGGAGGTTTCCTGTGCGTTCATATGAGGAACCGAAATAAGGCAGGGGGAGGTGGCATAGCGGTAGCTGCCCTGTATGGTACTTGCTTCCGATACCAGGTAAATTCCTGGCTTTAACTGGGAAAACGCCGCTGTTCCATTCGGGGACGACGATCCGATTGCGCAAGGCTCCACCGCGGCAGGTTACCCCAGCCAGGAAATGATATTCTTCGCGGTTGCGTCCCATTCGGTGGAAAGGCTCAAGGCGTTGAGGTCTGCGCCGCAATCGGCAAATTCGGGCGCGAGCTTATAGCTTCCGCTTTCGTCCACGCTCGCAACATACCAAAGCGAAAAGGGTAGGTTCGCTATAGGGCTGCGGTCGTATTCGCAGGTAAGAGAAGGCGATCCAATGCGAGTTTGGTCGATGCGGTCGTCGGCAAACGCGGGCTGTGCGATGCTGACAAGAAGACGCGCTGCAGTCAGGAGGACGGACGCCATAAACATAAGGCAAGATGCTGCCTCGCCAAAGGGGGCATTGAGGTTTTGCTGTGATATGTTTCATGAGGCTCATGTGCTTATCGTTTCCTTGCGGGTTGAGTTGGCCTTTGCGGCTTTTCCTGCGTGTTGTCGGGGTGAATTTCGGGCAAGGTCAGCCTTGCTGCTTTGCGCCTATGTGCGGCGTGTGTCGATTCAGTTGATAGCGCAGAGTTGTATCGCGCTTGCTGCTCGGCGTAGGCTGCACGTCCTGAAACAGGGGCCGTTTCCTGCTCGTTGGCCTTCTTATGCTTGCGGGCAAGCAGCCACAGCGTCAGCAGCGCAAGCGCTACGACGGCCAACCCCAGCAGAATCCATAACCAATACTGCGTGAAGATGGACTGCGAAGCGTCGTCAGCGGCTTCGTCGGCCGGATCGTACGGCACGCGATGTCCGCGCACCAGAAGGCGGTGCGTATTCACGCCGTAGGGCGTGCAGGTAACCAAGGTAACCAAATCTTCACCAGGGGCGATGCTAAGGCTTTCGGTTTGCGTGGGTTCTACTACCAGAATCTGGTCGATCCGATAGGCCATGGTGCGGTCTAGCGCATGGATAAAGAACCTGTCGCCTTCGGCAAGCTGATCGAGGTCGGTGAACAGCGCAGCAGAGGGCAACCTGCGGTGGGCAGAAAGTACGCAATGCGTGCTTTCGCCGCCAGCGGGAAGACCTGAACCTTGCAGATGCCCTACGCCTTTTCCAGCGCTTCTTCGCTGGTGGTGCGATAGATGGGTAGGCTCTGCTTGATGCGCGGGATGTTGATGTAGCCCATCATGCCATCGTCTCGGAAGGAAAGTTGGGCGGCGTATTCGGCATTTTCACCTTCAGCATAGTAATGATCGCATAGGTCACGTTGTGTGTAGCGGCGCCGATGTTGATGAGGCGACAGCGCGCGCCGAGTGGGCGCTCTGGGAGGTTGAGGTGGAAATCGCGTAGCGTTGGGTGATTAGTATAATTATTCCGCTGAAGGTCTGCATAAGGCTATTGATTGGTGCTATTTCGACATATGCGGTAGGTGGGCTTTATGGGAGCTAAGAAGGGCGAACGAGGAGAGGCGACTCTTGGTAAGCGCGCCGGGCTTTCCGACGACGATTTGAAATGGGTTCTCGACAGGACGGGTGCCTACATTCGCGATGCCGATGCCAAGAACGGGATGGTGATTGCGGCACTGGCTGTTATTGTTGCCGTTGCCTTCCCCAATGGAGAGTTCGTTTCAGCGGCAAAGTCGATGGTCGTCGATGGCGGCTGGCATCTTGTTGTCATCGTGTTTTGCGGCCTTTCCACTTTGCTCTTAGTTCTTGCCGTGTTGGGGTCGATCTTCCCAAGGTTAGACCTTGAGGGGCGAAGGAAATCCGTTCTTTTCTATGGTGACATCGACTGTTACCCGAGTGCGGGGGCATTTCTTTGGGATGCCGAAAGAGCGGACTTGCGAGAGGAGCTGGCTGGACAGATTTATGTGAACTCTAAGATAGCGAAGAGGAAGATGGCGCTTAACCGATGGTCCCTTTTTTTCTTGTTGCTGTTTATGCTGTTGTGTGCCGTGGTTATGGTCATCGGTTCGGGGAGATAGGTTATGCACTACGATTATCGCGCGGGGAAGAAAAGAATCGACGAGATTCTTGGTAGCAAGATGGCGGTTGTCGAGAAGGATAGGTTGCCGAAGAACGATGAGCTGACTTTCGACAACTCGTATCTGTCGTGGATCTCTGCTATTTTCATCGACATTAGGGAGTCGACGAAGCTGATGGCTCGCGATGATCAGGAGTACGTCGCTAAGGTAGTCCGTTGTTTCACCTCTGAGCTCATCGAGATTCTGCGCGGTGAGGACAATCTGCGGGAGATTGGCATCCGGGGTGACTGCGTGTATGCAGTGTATACCACGCCTTACCAGGGGGATATTCTCGATTTGCTTACTCTTGCGGCATGGTGCAACTCGTATCTAAATATGATAAATATCATCTTGCAGGCGCGCGGACTTGATGAGATACGTGCCGGAATAGGGCTTGCAGTCGGGCATGACCATATTATTAAGGCAGGCAGGAAAGGCGTCGATATTAATGCTCACGTTTGGATGGGCGAGGCCGTGTCGACCGCTTCGAAGCTGAGCGGGTATGGGCAAAAGAAGTCTCACAGGCGCATATGGATGTCATCGCTATTTTACGAGAACATTATTGACCTTGTCGTTAAGCAAAGCGGCGAGCAGGCGCGCGAGTGGTTCAGCAGGTCTTCTGGAGAGCCCTACGGTTGTTATCAATGCAATGTTATCATGCCTGAATTAGAGGAGTGGATAAGCAACGGCATGGAGTAGGTTCGAAGGGCTTGGGGATTATCCTGAATCTAGTTGTTCCTTGGGTGCGTATCATGCAAGCGCATAAAACAATAGAAACCTCTCGGAGTTTTCCCGCTTCGGTTGAGAAAACTCCGAGAGGTTTCTGCTATTCCTCATCGTCGCAGAAGGCCGAGGGGTCTATGTCGATGATTGGGCCGTCGGCTATCCTGGTGGCCCTGATTTCCGCCAGCACGGATTTCGACCACGGCATCAGCGAGTCGAGTGCGACGACTCCGAATTTGATGCAGAGAGCTTTGCCGAGGCGGTTCAGGAGCTTGTTCGCGATTACCTTGAGGCTATCAAGCTGGAACGCAAGAGCTTAGAAGCGGAGCTGAAGGTTTTACGCGGGGGCGTCGAATGAGCGGGCGCTTTGCGGTTAATAATGGTGCCGGTGCCTAGCTGCTGGATATCGGCATGGCGGTTTTGGGAAGGGAGATTCGGTGACGGCTATAAAAAACGATGAGCTTTTCCAAACGTTGCTCAGATATGACTCATTTCTTGTGAGGGGTGACATGAGCTCCTCCTCTTTTTTGGCGACCCATTTGGGCAGCTACTGCAAGGAAGTTGACAGGGCCCTGGCGGGATGCAACTTGTTCCTCGGAAATGGCAATCTTGCCTTGGTGGTCAATCGGATAGTAAGGCTTAAAGATATTTGCGCCACTACCGTTAAATCTCTTCGTCTTTACGAGCAGGGACATATAGCTAAAGCGATGAATCTGGTTGTAGATTTGCTCGAAGAGCATGCGGAAGACATGCTTGGTCGGCAGTTTTGCAGGGATGATTGTCGGCTTTTCCGTATAAGAAGTGGTGACCACAGGGCCCGCGATAACGGTCAAAATGAGCAGCGCAAAAGTAGAGCAAAGCTCTTTCATATCAGCATGAAAGAGCGTGAGAAGATTTCATCGTGCAGGTTCAGTTTGGCCGGTACCCCGTGTCTTTATCTTTCAACTGGGCTTGAGCTTGCCTGGTACGAGTGCGGAATGCCGAATAAGTTCAGTTACTGCCAGTTCAAGTTAAGTGAGGAGTTTGAATCTCTGAGGCTCTTTGACTTGTCGGAGCGGCCGGCAGCGTTCCTTTCCTCTCTGGTTAATCCTATTCTCAATTATCAGCGGCAGGGCAAGGTGCATGAGCGGGCTTACGGAATAATAGCTCGCTATATTCTCACGTACCCGATTGTCGCTGCATGCTCCTTGAGGGTAAGGGACAGGGAATGCAACTATGTTGAGGAGTATGCCTTCCCGCAGATGCTTATGCAGTGGGTAAGGCAAAGCGATGTTTTTGATGGCGTGCAATACCGATCAGCAAGGTATACCTCTCTCGTCGAGGGGGTATGCGCTGTCAATATCGCTCTGCCTGTCAAACAGCTCCGGGAGGATGGGTTGGATGAGAAATTGACCAACTCTCTCGAGGCGTCTGAAGTGGCGTATTTCGAGGTGTCGTCTATGTTCGACGACAAACTGGAAGTCATTGATGGGGTAAAGAAACTGCGTAGGGATTTGCAGCTTGAGATTGTCCGGCTTCCGGGATGCAACGGCGAGTTCCTCTTGAGGTTGATTGAGGGCTGCGAATACGTTTTAAGTGTCGTGGAAGCTGTTATGGAGAACAGTTATGAAAACGGAGCTCTTCTGTTCACGCAGATGAACGCCTTATCGGACTACATCCGCCTCATCAAAAGCGCGAAAGGGACACTGATCGCAGAGTCTCTTGCAAAGGCAGAACGCGAGAATGGCCCGGGCCTTACCCAAGAAGATCACGAGTCGTATATTGACCGTTTCGTGAGTTTGTCGAATAAGCTCATAGAGAAGAACTGCGCGTTTATGTTTGGGGCAGAGACTTCTGGGAACTTCATGATGCTGTAAGAGTTTGCCGGACCGATTCGTGTCCTGCTTTGTGCGATGAACGGCGTCTCTAGTGCTGATGGGTTGGATTGGGATATGTCTGTCAGCGGAGACGCCGCAAGGCGCGACTGAATTTACTTATGGAGTACTTTTGCTGTTAGCGAAAAAATTTTGCTAACAGCAAAAGTAGTGATATTTTAGGTAGCAGGACGGCATCGAGCAAAGCGCTCGTTTAGGTCACTTTCCCAGTCTTGGGCCGCATAATCGGCTGCGGAGCTTGTTTGTCGGGCTCTACCTTTACCCCGGACCACGGGGCCGCCGCGCGTGGGACACGCGTCGGCACAAGGCCGGGCAGATGCCTTCGGATGAACCTCTCCTTTCCGTGGGACGCCGCATTGGGCGGTGAGAAAGGAGGTTGCGATGAGCAACCACAAGCTGTCCGCATCTGAAGGCGATGGTTCCACCTTGCCGCGTGAAGGGCAAGAAGCTCTGAAGGAGGCGCCGAGCAAGTTTCGGCTGACCATGAAGGGGCTTGAACTGATGGGGGTCATCCTTAATGTCATTAACGGCATCAAGGAGCTGCTGTTTGGTTAGTGGAGCCGGACAATCTGTCCGGCATTGAACTTTATGCCTGCGGGCTTAGATGAAAGGAGCTGTTTGCCATGCTTGGAGAGACGCTCAGGAAGCTGCGAGGAATCTATGGGTATAGCGCAAGCGAAATGAGCCGTCTGCTGGGTATCTCAAACAGCTATCTTTCCGAAATCGAGCATGGCAAAAAACAGGCATCGATTGAATTGCTCGAAAGGTATGCTGAAATCTTCGACATCCGTTTATCTTCTCTTCTTCGGTTTTCCGAGGAGTATGGGGAAGCATCGAACCAAGGTGCCGGCCAGCGTTTTATTACGAAGGCCATGTCAAAGTTGATTGATTCTTTTAGCGCCTCTCATGAAGCCTAGTATTCCGTTGCACCAATGTGCTCTCTACAAATGTAAGAGCAAGAAGCGTTTGTCCAAGATTCTTAAGCTCGAACCTTGCGATTTGGCTTCAATGGCAGAGTGGGTTGTCTATCGTAAGCGCCTCGAGCCGAAGTCGAAAGAAGGGGAGTTCCGCACGATATATGCTCCGGGAAAGAAACTGAAACGGACTCAGTCGCGAATCAAAGCTCTTCTCGAAAGGGTCGAAAAGCCGGAATGGGTTTTTTCGGGCGCAAAAGGTAGATGCCACGTTGATAACGGTGAGTATCATGCGGGAAGCAAGTATTTTGTCTTAGCTGATATCGCTTCGTTTTATACCGGTTGCACCCGCGATGCCGTCTATAGGTTCTTCCTTGACGATTTGAGGACGTCTCCCGATGTTGCTTCCGTGCTCGCGGACCTAACAACGGTAAACGATGGTGGCAAGTGCTTTATTCCGACAGGAAGCCCGGCAAGCCAACTCGTTGCGTATTTCTCATACAGGAACATGTTTGACGAGCTCAAGCGACATGCTGATCGCTACGGCTGCCGGTTCTCGCTTTACGTTGATGATTTGACCATATCGAGCCGGAGCCCGATATCTGATCCGCATTCTCTTGTCGAGCTGATGGCGAAAACCATGCGGGCATATGGGCACAGGCTTAAACGGGAAAAGGTGAAGTACCGCGGGGCAAGGGACAACAAAGTTGTTACGGGCGTCGCCATCGACCAAAGCGGAGAAACCCGCGTGCCGAACAAGCTAGGACGCGGCGTTATTCAGGGGATGGAGCACATGCTGTTGGGGCAGTTGGACGAACAGCAGGTCGTTATGGGGAGAATAGGGGCAGCGCGCCAGATCAAGCTCGGCGTGTTTCCCGAGGTGGAGCGCATCGTCGACGATTGCGTTCGCGGGTAGGTACAAAGAAACGTCCGCATTTCCTTACCCCATTACAGTCTGAGATAAGTCATCGATGAACTTCGGTGGCGATCATTCGGCGC
>OLWB01003625.1_pt1 | contig 10832 bp, 6 predicted proteins | sample 1673331 | NCBI WGS metagenome assembly OLWB01 (sample SAMEA3178943, study PRJEB25190) | human gut metagenome | biome: human gut; feature: human-associated habitat; material: faeces | place: Austria | collected 2013 | reverse complement strand
TCGACCAAAAAAGCTACAAACCCGAAGAGATCACCTTCGCCAACATCTGGGGCGTCTGCGACGAAGACGCCTACCGGAAGGTCATCCGCACGCTCAACGAGGAGATCCGCAGCGGCAAGCCGTTCTTCGCCCACGTGATGACCGTCAGCAACCACCGCCCCTTCACCTACCCCGCCGGACGAATCCGCATTCCCAACGACTCGAAGAGCCGCGCCGGAGGCGTGCTTTACAGCGACTATTCGCTGGGACGGTTCTTCGCCGAAGCGGCCAGGCAGCCGTGGTTCGAAAACACGATCTTCCTCGTCACGGCCGATCACTGCGCTTCGAGCGCCGGCCGCACCGAGATTCCGTTGCAGAAATACCACATCCCGGCGCTGATCCTCGCCCCCGGGCTTATCGAACCCGGAGTGGTCGACGGCATCGTCTCGCAGATCGACCTGATGCCCACCCTGCTGTCGCTGCTCAACATGAGCTACGACTCGCATTTCTACGGCCGCAGCATCTTCGACCCGGCATATGTCAACCGCGCGTTCATCGCCACCTATCAGGACCTCGGCTACCTCGAAGGCGACACCTTCACGATTCTGTCGCCCGTGCGCCGCTTCGAGCAGTACCGCGTGGTTCCCACCGAGGAGAATCCCCACCACCTCGAAGCGATGGAGCGGAAGGACGCCGTGCAGGTCGACCGCGCGATCGGCTACTACCAGACCTCCTGCAAATGGAACAAGCGGTAGCGCTGCCGCCGCGGCACAAAAAAACTGCGACCCTTTTGGGTCGCAGTTTTTTATTGCTCAAACGCGGGATCAGTCACCCTCGTAATCATCGCCGCCGTTCTTCACGGGAGGCGTCAGCGACGAGGCGGGCGTATTGGCCCTGATCCACTCCTCGGAAAGCAGCGACTCGGGCGGGAAGCCGAGGTCCTCGATACGGCTCACCGAGATCTGGTACTGCGCCCAGTCCTCCGAACCTCCCGTGAAATCGCTCTTCTTCGCATAGATGCCGTAGATGCCCAGCACCGTACCCTCCGTGCCGTCCTTCGGGATGGGCTTCATGGCGAACTGGCTGTAACCGCTCGTACGGATGCCGTAAACGCCCGGGTCCGAAGTGTACTCCGCCGCATCGTTGTAGCTCATCAGCACCGAACCGTAGAGACGGATATTCTGCTCGCTGTTGTTGTAGGCCCAGCGATACCACGCGCCGAAGATGGGCGTTCCCCAGTCGGTCACGATCCAGCTCGGATAGGGATTCGCATTTCCGCCGTTTTTGAGGTTCGGAGGCGTCACGCCGTCCTGATTCTTCACACCCGCATAGCGGATCTTGATCTTGTTGAAACGCACCAGCCGGCCCAGATCGGCCTCGCCGAGCGACGTGTAGTTCGAACCGTCGACCTCCTTGATGTCCGAGTCGTCGAGCGTCGTGTATTCGCCGCGGAAGACGTTCAGGGCGGCGACCTTCGGGTTGTCGAGGTTCGAGTTGGCGTAGAACTTGTGGTTGCCGGCCGTGTTGATGCCGTCCGAGGGAGCGCCTCCGATCGAAAGCATCATGCGGTAGTTACCCAGATAGAGACCGTCGAGACGCACGTAGACCCACTGGCTCTTGATCGGCTTCGAAGCCAGGTCGAGCAGGAAGTCGAGATAAAGGCCGTTGTAGAGCTTCAGCTCGATACCGGCCGTGCCGTCGTAGATATAGAGCGACTTGTAGATGTTGCCCTGACGGTCGCTGCTGATCACCTTGCCCTTGATGTAGTATTTCGAAGCCTCGGGCCACTCCATGAGGCCGTCGAACTTGGCCTCCTCGGACGTGCGGGTTCCGAACTTGAGGGTCTTGGTCGTGGAGAAATTGTCGTTGGTTCCCGTATTGGAGATCGGGCCGAACTTCTCCTTCACCTCCTTGATGGAGATCGGAGTAAGCCCCATTGCGGCCATATCGTCGACCGTATAGAGCTTCTGCGGAGCCGGAGTGTCGAAATCGTTGTAGCAGCTCACGGCCACCAGACCGACGAGAGCCGCCAATGCTATTTTAAGACTTTTCATAAATTATGCTTTGCGCGATTAGAAACGGAAATAGACATTCAGGTAATAGGTCGTACCGAACAGGTAGAAATACTTCGAGGGGAAGCGGCCGTAGATGTAATCGCCGCCCTCGCCGCGCACCTTGCTCATGCGCATCTGCTCGTAGCCGCCCGTGCGGATGTCCTGATCGTTGAGGATGTTCTTCACCTCGAGGCTGAATCCCAGCATGTAGTTGCGGTGGATATACCAGTTCTTGCCCACGTTGGCGCTGAGGGTGTAATACCCGCCGAACTTCTCCTGATTGCGGATCTTCTTCACCGAAGCGATGGCCTGCGCCAGCGTTTCGACGTTCGGTTCGGGCTTCGACACCTCGGCGATGATCTGGTTGGTGTAGTACTCCGTAGCCGTTGCCGTACGGTAGAGCGGGTTCATCGAGAGGTAGAGATCGTCGTAGTAGTTGAAATTCACGCCGGCGAACCAGTTGCGGGGTCCGCGGTAGTCGAGACCGACGTTGATGGCCAGCTGCGGCGAGCTTTCCACATGGAAGCCGTCCCAGTTGAACTTATCCTTCAACACGATCTTGTCCATGTTGTCCACCGTCTGCACGAAGTTGGGGTTCGACGTGTAGGTGTACTCGCCCCAGCTCACGGCGCCGACGACCGAAAGCCCCTGCCATACCGGAACCGAAAGGCCCAGTTCCACGCCGTAGTGCTCCTTGTCGATGCCGCTCATGGCGAAGTTGGTGAACGAACTGCGGGTATCGTCGTAGAACGAGATGACTTTCGACTGGTCGGTGATCGTCGTGTAGTATCCCGAGAGACGCGCCTTGATGTAGGGCAGATTGAGGTTGTAGGTGAGGTCTACGCCGAACACCTTCTCGGCCTTCAGGCCCGGAGTGGTCGTGTTGCGCGTGCGCGGCGACACGAATGCCGTGGCGAACTTCGGAGCCTGCTGCAAGTAAACCGCATTGGCTTCGAGCGAATGGGCGCCCGAGAACTTGTAGCCCAGCGAGAGTTTGCCCTCGTAGGTCAGGTAGTCGAGCTTCTTCGAGTCGCCCTTCGAATTGTTGGGGAACAGACCCTTGCGCCACATACCCTCGCGGTACATCTGCGAATAGCCGACCGATCCGGCGACACCCAGCGAGAAACCGCCGATACCCCACGTATAATTTGCCCAGGCGTTGGTTTCGAGCAGGTGCGCCCGGTAGTAGTAGCCGTACTTGTCGCCGACGCGGGCAATGCGGGCGTGACCCGTAGCCCAGTAGTAATCCAGATCGTTCTGGTAAGCCTCGGTGCTGGCCATGTCGCGCTCGGCGAACTTGTCGATGTCGTACCAGTAGTCGCCGCCCAGCAGGTCCTTGATCTCCGAGTAGTAATTCGTGCGGTTGACGCGCAGGTTGGCGCCGCCGACGATGCGCATGTTGTGGCGCATGTTATGCTGCACGTTGACCGCCAGGTTGTAGTCCAGCTGGTCGGTGTGACGCTCCTCGATCATGTAGTTCGAACGACTGTTATTACCCATCAGTTTGGACAGCACCGGATCGGTGTCGATATTCCGCATATTCGTCTGGAAGAATTTGTCGTAGTCGAGCATACCGTCCCATACGCCGGCCGCCATGATGGCATCCTGCAAATAGAAATAGATCGTCTGATCGGTGGTGATGCCCGGCACGATCTGCGTGCCGTCCGATGAAGGCATGTAGCGGTAGTAATCGCCGCGGGGGTCCGCACCGCCGTTCCACGTCAGCGCCGAATAGCCGTTCTTACCGAAACGCAGCGCCGTGGCGGCGTTCAGGCGCGTGTTCTCCGACATGTCCCACGTATAGTTGAGCATCACGATCGGCTCGTGGGTGTTGCGCACGCGCGAGTTGCGGAGCTTGCCGGCCTGGTAACCCACATTGGGGTTGTAGTAGTTGTTGCCGAACAGAGCGTAAGCCTCGTCGGTCGAAGCCTGCTGCGCGCCGCGCTCCGAAGGCGAAGCCAGCAGCGTCAGCGCAAGGCGGTGGTTCTGTCCGAAAAGTTTCTCGGCCGAAGCGAAATAGGAATAGGAGTTGTAGTAAACGCCGTCCACATAGCCGTTGCCGCCCTGACGGGTTCCCACCGAGAAGGCGTACGACCAGCCGTTGTCCAACTGTCCCGAGCCGTAGGAAACCATCGCACGGAAACGGTACATCTGGTTGCCGTTCGACACGCTCACGCGGAATCCCTTGCGCATCTGCGAGGCGCGGGCGTTGACGTTGGTCATGCCGCCGATGCCGCCGATGCCGAAATCCGACGCTTCGAGGCCCGTGTAGTTCTCCTGGTTACGCGTCGCGTCGTTCAGTCCGCTCCACAGCGACCAGGGACCGTAGCCCGTCATGGCGTCGTTGAAGCGGATGCCGTTCAGGTAGATGTCCGAGTACTGCGAATCGTAGCCGCGGACGTTGAAACGCATTTCGCTGAAACGGTACGATGCGATGTTGTTGAAGAGGTCCTTCGACGAAGAGAGCGACGAAGGCAGCGCCTGCGTGTCCGACGACGAGGAGTCGCTGTCGAATTCGGCGAAAACGGCGTCGTCCAGAACCGCACTCTGCCCCGACGGCACGATGATCACCGACTTGAGGTCCTGCACATGCTCATTGCCCACGCGGACCATCAGGTTGAGGTCCTCGAAGTCGGGCGTAGAGAAGAGCACCGTGTAGCTGCCCGCAGGAAGATTCTCGAAGATGAAGTTGCCGTCCTTGTCGGTCATGGCCGTCAGACCCAGCGATTCGATCTTCACCTGTACATTGCTCAAGGCCACGCGACCGTTGCGCGAAACCACCTTACCGCGGATGCCTCCGTCCTGCGCATAGGACGTGAAGGTCACGGCGGCGAGCATCAGAATAAGTAGAACTTTGAGTTTCATACAAATATTTTAGAGTGTTTATTTGGCGATGTAGATATATACGGGGAAGTGGTCGCTGAAACCGCCCTGGAAATCGTTGCCCACGAACGTACGCAGCGGATAACCCTTGTACTGGCCCTCCTTCTGGATCATGTAGGGACGGCGGAAGATGCCGCCGTAGAACTTCGAGTTGCCGGCGGGCTGGATTTTCAGACTGCCCGTGGAACCGGTGGCGAGGTTCTCCGAAACGATGATGTTGTCGAACAGGTTCCACTCGTCGCGGTAAGCCAGCGTGCCGTAACCCGCTTTCAGCAGGCCGATGAAGGGATTGAACATGTCGCCCTTGCCGACCTCCTTGATCTTGCCCTTGGCGCGCAACCCCTCGACGATGCTGTCATCCGTGGCATCGTCGTTCAGGTCGCCCATGACGACCACCTTCGTGGCCGGGTTGGCGGCGGTCACCGAGTCGACGATGTGCTTCACCTGCTTGGCGGCAGCCAGACGCTTGGGGGCCGAAGCCTCCTTGCCGCCCAGACGCGAAGGCCAGTGGCTCACGAGGAAGAAGAACGGCTCACCCTCGATCGTGCCCCACATCGTGACGAAATCACGCGTCCTGAAGTTGGGCAGTTCCGGCATCTTGAACGGAATGGCGGCGCTTCCCTCCAGCTTGAAAACGTCGGGACGGTAGTAGAACGCCACGTCGACGCCGCGTGCGTCGGGCGAATCGTAATGCACGATGCGGTAGTTGCCGGGCGCGAGTTTCGGCTGCGCGATCACATCCTCCATCACCGAGCGGTTCTCGATCTCCGAAACGCCGATCACCACGGGATAATCCTTATCCTCGGCGGCGATGTCGAACAACACCCGTTCGAGGTTCCCGATTTTCCTGGTGTACTTGGCCGAGTTCCACTTCTTGGGTCCTTCGGGCGTGAACTCCTCATCGAGGACGCCGGGATCGTGAATGGTGTCGAACAGGTTCTCGAAGTTGTAGAAGACCACTTTGTAGGGCTTCTGCGCGAAGCATGCCACCGCGATCAGCGAGGCAAACAGTCCTGTCAAAAAGATTCTCTTCATAAACGATTTTTGTTGTTAAGGTTCAATTCATTGTATCATAATCCCTACCAGTCGGCGAGGTTCTTCTGGCTTTTCACCGCATCGGCCACGGCCGGGTCGAGGTTGCGGAAGAACTTGAAGCCCGTCAGCTCCTCGATCTCCTTCACCGAACGGACAGCCGATTCGATCGACGTGGCGGCTCCGGCGTCATCGTTGGTGAACACGAAGCCGATGGCTTTCAGTTCATCCGCCTTGAATTGAGAGATCTGCCGGTTCTGGTTGCCCCGCTGGCGCAGCAGCACTTTCCAGCAATGCGACGGCACGGCGATCGGTCCGTTGGCATTGTCGATGGTCTTCGTGCTCTTGAAAGCGGCTCCCGTCACCACATAGAGCGTATCGTAGGTCTGCAAGCCTCCCCAGCCACGGACTTTGCCCTCCAGCGAGGCCCAGATATTCTGATTCAGCGTGCTGTTCTGGGGCATCATGTTGGTGCCGTAGTAAGTCATCCGGTTCGGCTCGTAATTGTTGTAACGCGAAGCCTGCGGAAGCATGTGCCCGCGGTCGTAACCCCATGCACCGTAACCGCGGCCGTTGCCGCCTGTCCCGATGTATTGCTGGTCGCGGGTGGGAATCACGGGCAACTGGTCATTGGGATCGTAATTGAAATCGTTGACCCGTCTCAAAACGGGCGTTTCGTAGACCTTCTTGAAGATCGGATAAGCCACCCAATGCGAAATATGCCGGTCGACATCGTAGCATACCGAATAGTTGCGCAGTTTTCCGCCCGGAAAGAACTGATTGCTCACAAACGTCGCATAATAGGTCTTATAGATATAAGCGTCGTCGGGACGATATTCGGGCTGTTCGCCCCACGAACGGCCGTAGTCGATGAAGCCCGCGGCCCTCTGCGTCAGCGTCAGGGAGGTGGAATAACCGTTGGTATAGGTTACGTCGATCCGCGCCGTGCGGTCGTCGTCGGAATTGTTTTTGTCCAAATAGAGGTAGGCCGGGTCCCCGACGTTTCCGCCGGCGGAGGATACCTGCTTATTCAAATCGAACGAACACCACTCCGCATCCCCGCCCTGCGAGACGATCGTCGCCTCGAAGGTGATGCCCGACGGGCCTTGGGTCGAAATCTTGTTCGTTGTGGTTGAACTGCTCACGGTCTCTGCAACGAGCGTCGCGAGGGACTCCTTGTCGCCCCCGTCGTCCTTGTCGCCGCATCCCGCAAACAGGACAAGCATCGCCGACATCGTCACGAGCAGCATGCCTATCTGTTTAATTTTCAACATCATTCAGAATAAAGTATAACATTTGGTCCGCAGACCCATTTAGAAACCAAACTCTTGACGGGGAGTTATCCCCGCCAAGAGTGGTTGGTTTTACAAGTCGGTTTCCTCGACTAATTTAGAACAGTTGGACTCCGCAAATAACAGCCCGGCCCGTATTTTTATCTGCATCTGCCGCAAAATTCGGAGACGTAGAAATCGAAACAGTCGAAGCTGCAGTTAAACCTTTCAATGACACAACATAATAATCGGCATCATTCAGGCCCGTCAATTTAAAAGGAGGATTTCCCGTAGCGGTTTCATTAGCATTAATAGCAAAACTCGATTCTCCATCCACAGAGCCATTATCAACTTTTACATAGATCGTGGCTTTCTTCCCTTTCCAGGCGACAGCGTAGAAACCCAGTTTTTTGTCTCCGGTTACTCCTACAGCACCCGATGTAAAGACTCCGGCTTTACTGCCTGATCCCATTTTAAAACCACTTGCATTGTTCCCATTAGCAGTTGCGCCATCACCAAGTCCGCAAGGATTGGCATACTGGTCACCTGTTGAGATAAATTGTGACATGGAGGTAAACGTACCCTTTGTATCCTCACCGCTCGCAGGCGCCGCCTGCTTCAGAGTAACCGTTGCAACCGTCGCACCGGCAACTTTGGCAACCAGATTGGCCGTATAAGCCGCCGTGCTCGCATTGTCGCCTTTCGCGCTTACGACGATGGTGTTATCAGTCTTGGCGCCGAGCGAGAACTTGTCGGCATTCGTACCCTCGATTGCGAACGTTACAGCCGAAGCCGTCGTGTTGGTAACCGTATAGTTGAGCGTTTGAGCCACGGGAGAGGTTGCAGCGAACTGCTGGGGAGCGGAGATTTTAACAATCGGCGTCGAAGAATCGACCGTCACCGACGTAGCCATCGTCTGGAGATAGTTGGCCGTACCGCCGAGCAGCCAGCCTTCGACAGTCACCGGTTTGCCATTAAACGACGCCCACTCCGATTTGCCATAGGCAACAAAGCCTTTCGTGGTCGTACCGGCGATAACGACATTGTAATAGTTGCCGCTGACAGTAAACTCACCGTTGTATTTCACATACTTGTACACAGCCTTATTTTCCAAGGCCGTTGCGATATAGGCCGTGACAGCCGTGCCGTCCATCACCTCGGGAGCAGGCGTGTTATAGCTGCCCGTGCCGGTCTTGGCGACCGAAAGACCCTCCTTGCCGAACTGAATGACGCCATTCCGCAATTCGGTCGTTCCCTTAACGGTAACGGCATCGTTAACAGCTACCGCAGGAGCCTCGCCAAGGAACGCCAGCATGACACCCGACGCATCGCCGATCAGGATACCCTGCGTGTGCATGGCTACGACCGTAGCGGCAACCTCGTAGTTCTTGCCGGCTCCGGCTGCGATAGCCTCGGCAACCGTACCCTTCGTATAATCCACCGAAGGAACGACGAGTTCCGAACCGTTGCCGCCTTCATAAAGTTTGAAGTCGTCGATACGCAGACCGTGGTTTTCAAGTCCTGCATAGCCGTCGAAACGAACCCAGATCTTGTCGGTCGAAACACCGGCGGGCAGTTTGAATTCGGCGGTGCAGAGATACCAGTAGCCGGAAGCGACTTTTTTGACTTTCAGAGCAACGGGAGCATAGCTCGAACCATCGGTAGACACCGAGAACCGAATCGTTTCATCCGTCATGTCGCCCAGCACTACGCCATTGGAATAGTTAATCTGTTGAGCGGCAGTAAACGTGAAGGTGAAATTGGTGTTCGATGCGATATTGATGTCATTGATGTTGAAAACCGAAGTCGATTTGTTCATCGAAACATAGGGAGGACCCGTAACTACCGTCGTTTCATCCTCGGCAGGATCGAAAACCTTGCCGCTGTTGGCTACCGAAGCGCTGTTGCCGGTATAAGTAACGGCCTTCTGATCGAGCGAACCGCCGCGGGTCCAACCTTCGAACTTGTCCACATAAGGCCAGTAGCCATCGACTTTCTCGACCTTCGTGCCGCAGTTCTCGCTGTAAAGAGCGTTACCCGTCGGAACATCGCTGTCGCTCTGTACGACCGTGATCGTAGCCTCGTCCGTAAGCGGGAAGCCCTCGACCGTGGAGCTGGCGGTCAGAACAAGGATTGCGCTGCGCTCTCCCGAAGCCTGACCCAGCGTGAAGGTAAGCTGCGTCGTACCGGTCTTGCCCGACATCGCGCTGGGAGTAACCCACTGCGAATCCCCGGGGTTCTTGAATGTCAGGGTCCAGTCGCCTTTCGAAACGACCTCGACCGTCTGTTCGAGCTTGCCGCCCTCGAGTTTCCCGGCGACAGTCACCGACTCGCCGCCGTTCACGGTAATTTCGGGCATGCCCGAATAACCGCCCTCTTCGTCATCGTCCGAACATGCGCTAAAAGCCGTCACGGCCAGCGCTGCACAGAACAATGTCTTCCAAAAATTTACTACTTTCATAGAGTTGAGTGTTAGTTAAAAAATGTATTGTTTGTAGCCAAAATTCTTTAAATTCACTACATAATGACAATATTATGCCTCAAAGTTAAAATTATTTTCCGGACCTGCAAAGGTTTGTAATATTCTTTTAATAATCAGATCGGTCCGAATTGCAACCCTTTTCCGTCCGAACAGCAGTTCGCCGACGGGGACAGAAGACCCGGAACATGCGCTCGGGCATACTCCGGGTCAGCAGTATCCGCTCGATCAGCGTATTCTGTCGGCTGCGCGCACCAGCAGTTCGTCGCGGAAAATCGCACGGGCCGCCAAATAGGCAAACAGCAGGCAGACCAGAGGCAGCACAATGGCGGGCTTGAAGCCCTGCGTATGGAACGTCAGGTCGGAGAAGACCCGCCAGCTCAAAAAGTAATAGACGCCTTCCATCACCAGCGAGCCTAACAGCAACACCATTTCCACCACACAGAGGCGTATTTGCAGCAAACGGCGACGGAACAGGAAAATCGTCACCAGCGGCAGCGCGCAGGCCAGCGCCAGCAGGACGCCCATATAGACGGTGGACTGGACAAGCTCCCCTTCGGCGGTTTTCAACCCGAAGGCGTAAAGCCCGAACTCGCCGGCGTCACCCGCAAACCACGCCAGCCCCGAAAAGAGCGTCACGGCCATAAGCGCCGCAATGATCAGCAAATAAAGCGTTTGGATTCGTTGTATCATCATTTACAAAGTTTTGTCGATCAGATATTTGTTCCGCTCGGAAGACCCTCTGTTGATCAGCTCGCCCAAAAATCCGGCCAAAAACAGCTGAACGCCGAGAATTACGGCCAAAATCGCCAGATAAAACAGCGGCTGGTCCGTAACCGCCCGCAGGGGCAGGGCGTGGCTCTGCTTCCAGAGCTTCTCGGCGATGATCCACACCGTCGTGCCGCCGCCCATGAGGAACATCAGCGTTCCGAGGCTGCCGAAGAAGTACATCGGCGAACGCCCGAAATGCGTCATAAACAGCACCGTGATCAGGTCCAGATACCCTTTCACCGTGCGTTCGAGGCCGAATTTCGAACTGCCGTACTTGCGGGCGCGATGGTCGACGACCTTCTCGCCGATGCGGCCGAACCCGGCCTGCTTGGCCAGGATCGGAATGAAGCGGTGCATCTCGCC
>OLWB01003612.1_pt1 | contig 10863 bp, 8 predicted proteins | sample 1673331 | NCBI WGS metagenome assembly OLWB01 (sample SAMEA3178943, study PRJEB25190) | human gut metagenome | biome: human gut; feature: human-associated habitat; material: faeces | place: Austria | collected 2013 | reverse complement strand
ATGATTTTCAAAGATAGCATATTTGAGTTTTCTACACCAATAATCGCAAAAACAGGACATAGAAACCCAATAATAGGTATTGATCGTTCCGTTCAAATCTATGTACTTTGCAAAAGTTTAAACAAAGAAAGAAAAAATGAACCGAAAGAGTTCTCTTTTGTTTTATTCTAGAAAGAGGACATGTATTATCTAATAAAATTATAATTATGGAACTAGAGAAGATCGGAGAAAATGCCGGCAAAGTCTGGCATGTGCTGAATGAAGGAAGAGAGTTGACAATACCAGAACTGAGCAGACGGATTGACCTGAGCCACGAAGATACCACCTTAGCAATCGGATGGCTGGCCAGAGAAAACAAAATTTACATACAACGTAAAAACGGGCAGATATTGGTAAGCAACGGAATACAACAAGGACTATACTTTGGATAATATATCATCAAAAGCGTCAGTAAGGTTCATATGCCTGCTGACGCTTTTTTATTATCCGGCTATTTTATCTCCTGATGTTGCCGGTTATTAATATAGGTCAGTGCCGCACCGATCGCCGTCCGGTATTCTGCATATTCCGGTATCAGGAAATGCCCTCCGTACATTTCTTCCAGCCGGGGAAAAATACTTTCACATTGCGGCAATTTCGTCAGATTCCCGATCAGGACGTAATCATGTATGTCGCTGTTCAGTGCAGCAAGGATCACTGATTGCCCGATGCATTGAAGTACCATGTAAATAATACCCAACGCTACGTCTTCCTGCGATGAATTGGCTCCCGCCTTTCCGAAAGTAGAGGCTGTCGCATCCAGAGGCAGTCCGGGCAAAGGTATATTACAGATATCCTGGATTTGCAGGTTTATAGTCGTTATATCTCCTTTCAGGGCCAGCTTGACAATCTGGTGAAAATCCTGCGTTTTAAGTAGCAGGCGGGATAACCCCAGTATGGTACCCCCACCGATCCCTATACCGCCGATATGTTCGATCAGTGGACCGTCCACTTTTACAAACGAAGTCCCCGTTCCCATACTGACAACGATCAACTTATCCAGCTGCGTCAGATACTGCGCCCCGAGTCCGTTAGTCAGAAATTCATCTGTTTTGGCTGTAGGCAAACCATAAAGCGGCTGATTGATGTATGCACTGCCCACACCGGTGAGCATCACTTTCTCTATGTCGGAAAGGGGAATATCATTCTCATATAAATACTTACCGAAAGCACCAAACAGCGATGTTACCGGGTCGGTTGCCTTGACAAACATGGGATTCCGGATCTCCTTATCGTCGATCCCCACTATTTTGGTAGTGCTCCCTCCTACGTCTATACCAATTACTATGCCCATAATTTTTTTGTTAATATCGGATTCAAAGATACGTGTTCTTACTGAAAATTAGTACCTTCACAGATAATAACTTTAAATGGAGGACCGGATATGTTCGCAGATTTTAATTTTCAACAGATGATAAGTGCTTTCATCGTACTGTTTGCCGTAATCGACATCATTGGTTCCATCCCCATTATCATCAATCTGAAGGAAAAAGGAAAAGACGTGAATGCTTTAAAAGCAACGGTTATATCTTTTATCCTGATGATCGGCTTCTTTTATGCTGGCGATTTTCTCTTGAAACTATTCCATGTGGATATCGAATCGTTTGCTGTGGCGGGTGCATTCGTTATTTTCCTGCTGTCGTTGGAAATGATACTGGATATCGAGATCTTCAAGAATAACGGACCGATCAAGGAAGCCACGCTGGTGCCTCTGGTCTTCCCCTTGCTGGCCGGTGCCGGTTCGTTTACAACCCTGCTTTCATTGAGGGCCGAGTATGCCAGTATCAATATTGTAGTCGCTTTGATACTGAATATGCTATGGGTATATTTTGTGGTGCGTATGACTAAGCAGGTGGAACATCTGCTGGGAAAAGGCGGTATCTATATCATCCGTAAGTTTTTCGGCATTATCCTGTTGGCTATATCCGTCAGGTTGTTTACAGCCAATATCACTCTGTTGATTGAAGCGCTGCACGAGTAAAAAGTTACTATAATAAGGATATTTTCAGATCCTTTTTCATTCAATTCAGCTTGATAGTCAAACTATCTTGTTTTCTTTTTGTTTCTATATACCGGATATTTTATTGAATTTACTTGCATTTTTGCCGAACTAAATCAACAATTATGATGGATATAGAATTTAAGCAGATTTATCCTCCGTTACGCGATTGCGTAAATCGCCTGATCGAGCGGAAGATACAAGCAGGCAGGGACAGGACCGCTGCCAATTACCGAAGTGCATGGAATAAGTTTGTGGCCTACAAAGGTCGTAAAGTAAGGGAACTGACTATTGCAGATCTGACGGCAGGGTTGGTACAGGAATTTGTCATGTGGCTGTTGCAGGATAAGAAATCAAGAAATGATGAACTTAGTCCCGGCAGCCAGGACTTTTACCTGCGCAATCTGAAAGCGATCTATAATAATATAAAAAAAGATCTGCATTATCATGATCCTGCCGGAAATCCTTTTGCGGGACTGCATATCACAGTCCCTTCCACCCGTAAACGGGCTCTTCCCGAGCGTGACATCAAGAGGCTGGCCCGTCTCGATCTGTCTGACAGACCGGAGCAACTGGAGGCTCTTCATCTTTCCCTTTTTCTTTTCTAACTGACGAAGCGTTTGCAAGGCCCAATACACCCCACGTTCCGTAACAGCCTCTATCTTTATCAATTTCCCGGACACAGACAGTCGGTACGCCTCATCCGGATTTAACTTAACTCCATCAATAACCGGAAGAAGTTCTACTTTTATCTCTGCGGCAGCTTTATCCGCCAATTCTCCACCGGCATTCACAATAAAAGCCTCCCACTCCGACTTCAGAACCGGAGTAGAAAGCTTTACCTTTCCCATTGCAAACGACTTATCCGTTACTTTATAATTCTGTGGCATAGGAAGTAACGGATAAGCATTTGTCTGTGCCATAGTCATGGCACAGACAAATATCATACCTATGAGACAGGTTAATCTACATTTCATTTATTTAGTCTTGATAATATCCTTCAGTTTAATAGCCTGAAAAGTCATATGAGCTACACTACTTTCATATAATATACCTACTGTTTCTTTATCAATCATAGTCAGGCAAGAATATCCCCAGCCCCAACCGGCATCCAACAACAATTGATTTTCGGGCAGCCAAGTCACTCCACCATCAAGACTTGCCTTAATTGTGATACTATGACGATTCTTCGTATCGTTCGGATTAGAGAACAACAGAATATCTTTACCCAGCACATTATCTTTGGCTTTCACACTAATCAAACTCGCCATACATACCGGTTCCTGCAAAGAGGTACGAGAAGACACGTGTTCTTTCCAAGTTTTACCCATATCGGTAGTAGTAGAAACTGCACGACTTCCACCACGATTATCACGCATATTCAGCATTAATACCCCCGGTTCTATTTCAGCAACTTGTGATTCTGTCGTATTGGTACGCGCCAATGAACTGATATGCCAAGTTTTTCCATGGTCTTTACTATAGATAATACCTGCATTGGGAATTCTATCACTTCCGATATACTGGCTGGCAAATACCAACGTACCATCATCCATCGATATACCTCTACCCGGACCTTGCAACAAGAAATACCAAGAAGGATCTTTTACTTGTTCCGTAATATTTATCGGTTCAGACCAGGTTTTACCATCATCGTCACTCTTCACCAACATAAGTTGTGCTGTGTGGTGCATATCCATTCCCGGTTGAGAGTTCCACCAAGCACGTCCGTTACCCATTCCGTGTGTCCATGCTGCTATAATCCAGATAGTACCGGTTTTCCTATCCACCAAGATAGCAGGGTCTCCCACACCATTCTGAGCTTTTGGCAAACCTTCATGTTCGCCGAAAGACATCGGGATACGCATCTTTTCCCAAGTCTGTCCGCCGTCTGTACTTCTGCTCAACCCTATTTCTACATATTCTTGCAAGTCTGCGCTGTTGTTGTGGCGAACATCATATACACCAAGCAATGTACCTTTATTAGAAGTTGCCAATCCCGGAATACGATAAGCTGCTACCCCGTCATCGCCGGCATGACGAACACCAACTCCCATATAGTGGGTATCAGCTTTGCGCACAACCTTCACCGGAGCAGTCCGATTATCCATCGTTACTCCTGTCATTTCCACCGATACCTTTGCAAGTACAGAAGCTGTTGGTTTCATCTGCAAACTAACCCAAAAATAGTTCACACCCGGATACAGTTTCTGGTCTACTTTTAACACAACATCTCTTTTCGGAGCTTTCACTTCCGCTTTCAAAATAGAATAAGAAGGGTTAGCAGCCAATGTTTTACCCGGAGTATTACTTGGAATATAATCAACGGGAGCAAAATAAGTTTTTCCTTTTCTCTCAGAACTTTCTGTTCCGCCATAATAGAGTTTCACTGCCTCTATTTCATTCAGATTCACTTCTTTGCCGAAACTAAGTTTCACATCATTCAACACCTGACTTTGCGTAGCATCTATACGCAAATTAAACAGTTCATTGTCCTGCCGTTCAATCAATACCGGAATACGAGTTTCGCGCACTGCAACCGTATCCTGCTTTTGAGCACTCATCTGTAAAGGAGAGAGGAATAAAAGAATTCCTAACAACCAAGAAATTTGTTTCATAATATTATTATTTAATTATGCGGGTAAAAATAAAATATTTTATTGTAATATGAAAACAAAAAGGTGATTCTTTATCTTTTTATGATAAAAAACCACCTTTATTTTATTATTTAGGCAAGAAATACGGTCAATATCCCGGAGTTTGTTCCAAAGCAGGGTTATTTGTTAATGTATTCTTGTCGATTGGCCACAACAAACGTTGAGGGTAAGAATCATCTGCAGTAGTATACTCAAATACATATTCATCGCCAAAACGACGTAAATCATACCAACGTTTACCTTCGAACATAAATTCCTTATAACGTTCTCTCAATAAAACCTCATTGATACCGTCTTTATCACCTGCCATATTCGGATACCCCATTGTAGCCACATCATAATTAGCCTTATACGCACGGGCACGTATCAAATTGATTTCAGTTGTCGGATCTCCCCCGGTCAATGATTTAGCTTCAGCCAGCATCAATAATAAATCGGCATAACGATATACAGGAAAATCATCAGCAAAAAGTCTTTCCGAAGCTCCTGACGGAGTTGTTCCACGATATTTATAAGGGAAACATCCCACATAATCGTGTGGTGCATCCATTGTAAAGACAGCTTTCAACGTTCCTTGTTTTCTAGTATCCAAGTTATCAAAATTATCGTATAACTCATTTCTAACAGGATAATACATATTACCATTGAAATTCAACTCAAACTGCCCATCTGTCTCCTTATCATAATAAAGACTCAATGTAGCTCTTTGAGGCACCAGATTATTTCTCCAACTACCGCCAAACAAATCGGTTTCGTTCTGTTTATTATGAATAGTAAAGATTATCTCCTTATTACCTTTATCGTCATAAGCAAACACATCTGTATAATTGGGCATCAAATCAAGAGTTTCTCTGGAGATATGGCTCTGAATATCGGTCAAGGCATTCTGAGCAACTGTAGCATCGGCACTTCCCCCTCCCATCCGGCGACCGGACCACAAATAAACCTCAGCCTTCAGCATCAGCGTTGCAGCTTTCGACCAAAATGTACGTGATTCACGAAAACTGTAATCTGTACCAAAACTATCTTCCGAACTTTGAATATCCGCTTTAATCTTTTCCATTATTTCCGCAGCCGGACTGGCAGCCTTATCCAGTTTCCCTATTTCAAAACCTGTGCTCGGCTGGTCTGTCCAAACCACATCTCCCCATGAACGAAGCAAGTGGAAATAATAGAATGCTCTCAAGCCATACATCTGTCCCAAATAATAAGCTTTATCTGCCTCTTTCAACAAATTCGTATCAGCAGCTTTACTGATAAACAAATTTATCTGATTGATATTACTATATAAACCTGCAAAGTTACTCAGTCCCGGACGTTCCTGACTTAATATATTAGAAGTAATCTCCTCCACTTTATTACTCTCTCCCGTCCATCCGGTAGAAGGATTATAAATATCTGAACGTAATTCTCCTAAAACAAACATATTGAAAGAGTTCTCACGCAAACGACTGTGCACTCCATACACAAATGAAGTAAACTGTCCTTCACTCTCCCACATATTCTTATCGGTAATGCTACTTACCGGCTCCATATCCAAACATCCCGTCATTGTGAAAAGGGAAGCTGTCATAATGGCTAATGATATAATTTTATTTTTCATAAATCGTTATCTTCTTTTATTATAATAAACTTAGAATGATACAGAAGCACCTACCAACACAGTTCTCGGTGTAGGATAACGTCCGGCATCCACACCCGGATAAGTCAACGGGGCTTCAGGAGAAGAACCACTATAACCGGTAATATAGAACAAGTTCTGACCTGTGATATATACAGACGCATTTGTCATTCCCACCTTAGATATCCAGTTAACAGGTAATTTCCAATTCAAAGTTAATTCTCTTAAAGCCAGATAGTCCCCTTTTTCATAGAATCTGGAACTTCTATCATTAACAGAAGTAATATCACTGCCCTTGGTATCACGGTAGATATTCTTTTTATTAGTAGAATCATCATAATAAGATTTCGGCAGATCGGTATTTGTATTCTCTTCCGTCCAAGTCTTCAATCCTTCCTTTATTATATTTTTAAAACCAACAGACTGTCCCAAAGAGCGCATAGCCACCATATTCAAAATGGTATGTCCTAAAGCAAAATCAAATCGTCCATATAAAGATACATTCTTATAAGAAAGCGTGGTAGAGAAACCTCCTGTCCATTTAGGATAGATGTTACCCACCTTCACACGGTCCAACTGATCTATTTTATGATTTCCGTCCAAGTCCGCCCACAAAACATCACCCGGTTCAATGGGTTTGGTCAATCCATATTTCTTTTTATCAGCATCACTGACATTAGGACCATAAAGTCCGGCAATCATATCAATATAATCACCAGCCATAGTATTCACTTCATTCCAGTCACTAAGAATCTTCACTTGTTTATAGGCATAAATATCTCCCATGGTATGTCCTTCCTGATAACCGCCTACCCAAATAACCTGTTGTGTTTTAGGGTCGAAAACCTGAGTACCGCCCTGACGGTTGTTCTCATTTCCATTATAAGGAAGTTTAATAATCTTATTATGTACCAATGAAGCATTAAAAGAGAAATCCCAGTTAAAGCCCTTCGGATTACGAATCAAGCTCAAGTTACCTTCCACTTCAAAACCGGTATTACGGAGACTCCCCAAATTTGTTTTGAAAGAATCAAAACCGGTATAGCCCGGCAAATTAACATTAGTCAGCAAATCAGAAGTAGTACGGTTATAATAATCCAATATCAAGTTATAACGATTATCCAAGAATCCCAAATCCAACCCCAACTCAAAGGATTTACTCTTTTCCCATTTCAATTTAGAATTAATAACTCCTGTATTTAAAATACCGGTCGTTCCATTATAAGCAGTCTGCTTATCATAAATACCATATACATCATAATTACCAATACCATTTACATTACCATTGATACCATAGGAGATACGAGGTTTCACGGTAGATACTACTTTTGCCAGCTCGCTATCTTTAAAGAAAGCTTCTTCATGCACATTCCATCCGGCAGATACACCGGGAAAGAAGCCCCAACGGTTATCCGACAATTTAGAAATACCGTCATAACGCGCTACAGCAGTAAACAAATAACGACGTTCATAATCATAAGTCACACGTGCAAAACCAGAAGCAATACGATACCCCTGACGATATGAATAAGACCACATATTATCACGACCCGAAACATTCAATGTCGGTATCTGATCAAAAGGAGCACCATCGGCTGTACCTTTATATTGTAAATATTGATTTTCAAAGTACTCACCTCCCACCATAGCAGAAAGATTATGTTTTTCTTTAAAAGTATCAGTATATTCCAACTGCAAGCTATGTTGTTGCTGAATAGTACGTGTATATTCAAAAGATGCTTTACGCTCCGTATTTTCATTCCAGTAATCACGGTATGCCTTATCAAACGTTTCTTTGGTATAATCAGAATAATACAAAGAACTGTTTTCTCTCAAATACAATTTATCTTTTATCAACTCAAGATCAGCACCGATATTCAATGTAGTGCGGCGAGTGTTATTTTGATTGGTCAGCTTGTCAAGCCAATACAAAGGATTACCATCTCTTTTTCCATAACCATAGTTAGGCGAACCATCCGGCAGGTAAGGGTTCCATGTCGGCTCCACACTCTGTAAACGCTCAAACAAGTCGGCCGTATCATCATAATATAATTCCGGAGCTTCCGAAGTAGAAAAATTCACCCCTCCCTTTATATTCAAGATGGGCAATACTTTATAATTACCGTTCAATGTACCGCTAAAACGTCTGTACTGAGTACCTTTTACAGTACCGTCTTCCGAATAATATCCTAATGATGCGGCAAAAGTACCTTTTTCATTACCGCCGGTAAAACTCAGATAATGGTCTTGAGTGAAAGCAGGATCTTTATATACTTCATCTCTCAAAGTAGTGCCATAATCCTTAAATACAATTTGCTTACCCGAAATAGGGTCAGTCATTTGTTTCCATCCTTCCTGCAACAAATCTTCATTGCCATCCAGATATCGGATAGAAAATTGTTCTGGGTTATTCTGACCATACACAGCACCATAACCGCGCATACCATCAATTTGTGACAAGCTACCACCCGAGTACTGACGTCCCAAACGTCCATATTTTATGTAGTTTTCGGCATCCATGTATTCATATCCCTTACGGGCAAAGTTCAGACCACCCTTAAATTTATAAGAAATCTGGGCAACTCCTTCTTTTCCTTTCTTTGTCTGCACCAAAATGACACCATTATTGGCACGAGCACCATAAATAGCAGTCGAAGCTGCATCTTTCAATACTTGGATTGACTCGATATCCGCCGGATTGACATCATCCATCGAGCGAACAACTCCGTCTACTACCACCAACGGACTTCCGGCAGATTCAATACCGGCACCACCACGCAGCACAATAGTAGGCGAACTACCCGGAGCACCGGATGTATTCGTTACCCGCAAACCACTGACAGAACCCTGCAATGCTTGTGCCGCATTAGCAATCGCTGCATTCTCAAGTACTTTACTATCCATTTTTGAAATAGCCGTAGTCATAGTGGAACGTTTCTGCTTCACACCATATCCCACAACGACCACTTCATCCAATACTTCAGTATCTTCTTTCAACACCACCTTGTAATGGCTCTGCGCGCCCACCACAATTTGCTGTGATTTGTAACCAAGAAAACTCACTTCCAGTTTTGTACCTTCCGGAACCTGGAGAGTAAAGTTACCATCTACATCAGTTATTGTACCATTTGTTGTGCCCATTTCCAGAACACTTGCTCCGATAATCGGTTCTCCGATAGCATCTACCACCGTTCCCGTTACCGTCTTTGCCTGTGCTAATACACTAATTGAGAAGCATAAGCACATCATTAAAAAGAGAGCCTTCTTCATGAATCTCAGATTTAGTTGATAATTTAATGTTTAAATAAATAAGTTTAATTAATCGTCAGTTTCAAAACAATTACATAATTAAATATTTTAAATACCAGAGCGAATATATACTCATGTTCTTAATATACACAATTCATCAAATAAACAATATTATTTATTAGCATTATTTTTTAAGAAAAAGCTAAATAACAATAGTGTTTTTCAAAAGTTTCATAACTGAATAACTAGAACGAAGAAAAAAGGTTCACAGAAGGAAAGTATTATTTAGAAAAACCTCCTGACTGAAGTTGGTCAGGAGATTGCTAAATTCGTACACCCGATGAGAATCGAACTCATATCGTCGGAACCGGAATCCGGTATTCTATCCATTGAACTACGGGTGCGTTGTTTTAATGAACGCGCAAAAGTACAAAATATATTTTCTTTCTCCTAATAAAAAGCTCACTTTATGAAACAAAATAATATTTTGCTCTATAAAATAAGCTTAAAACAAACAATTTGACTATATTTTCAACGAAAACAGTAGCATTATCACAAATAATACCTATATTTGCGAACTATTAAAATAATTAGAATGATATATAATGAGTTACCTTATTAAACCTGCCAACTATAAACCTTTGCTGGATTTAAAGCAAACAGAGTTGGGTATCAAGCAAATAAAAGAGTTCTTCCAGCAGAACTTATCATCTGAATTGCGCCTTCGCCGTGTGACAGCACCACTATTCGTTTTAAAAGGAATGGGTATCAATGATGACTTAAGCGGAACCGAACGTCCTGTTTCCTTTCCTATCAAAGACTTAGGAGATGCACAAGCGGAAGTTGTTCACTCACTTGCCAAATGGAAAAGACTGACCTTAGCGGAATATAATATCGAACCCGGATACGGAATTTATACCGATATGAATGCCATTAGAAGAGATGAAGAGCTGGATAATATCCACAAGCAGTTTAAGAATCGCAGCGACAAGCCAATTTCTCCGAGCGGGGAAAATGGTAAGGCAAAACCCGCGCGTGCGGAGAACCCGCAGCAGCAAATCGCCGGCCCTTTTCTCGTAGCGCCGCAGCTTCGTTTCAAGCTCGGCGATCTTTTGCTTGTTTGTCATGTCGTTCTTTCCTTTCGTAGTTCAGCAGCAGGGCGCGGGCAATGGTGCAGCTGCGCCATGCTGTGGAGTTGGCGCAGTACCGCGCCATGTAGTCGTCCAGTGCCTCTTTCGGCATTTTGATCTGCCCGCCCTCGCAGTTGAGATAATATGTGACGAGTTTGTCACGAGGGC